>Ga0187782_10004078_pt1 | contig 10907 bp, 7 predicted proteins | sample 0715_SJ02_MP15_2_FD_132454 | JGI IMG/M metagenome (GOLD analysis project Ga0187782, IMG submission 132454) | Tropical peat soil microbial communities from peatlands in Department of Meta, Colombia - 0715_SJ02_MP15_20_MG | ecosystem: Environmental > Terrestrial > Soil > Wetlands > Peat | place...
CGGCGTCGAGACCGCCGGCATTTCCCTCCTCTGTGGGGCCGCACGGTGGCCGGAAATGCCTGGCCGGTCGGCGCCTCGTAGCTCAGCCGTTGTAGATTGAACTTGCTTCATGAGATGCCGTCGCCAAGCTCCGACTGGATGGCACGCCAACCCCACGCTCGTGGGTGGCTCGGATGACGAAGCGGCCGGCACCAACCGGTGACGACAAGAGCGCCTCCCGCAGTGGAGGCCCGACCTTTCGGGAGTACTGCAATGCCTCTCGCGAGTCCCCAAGCGTTTAGGCGCGGATATTGTGGCCTACAACGCTGACAAAGGACGAGGTAAAACACCGATGAGTACAGCGCAAACGCGCCCCTACGCAGGAGATATCACGCCGGAGCAGGCTTGGAAGGTCCTCGGTGAGGACCCCGAGGCCGTGCTGGTCGACGTGCGCACCGACGCCGAATGGCGTTTCGTCGGTGTGCCCGATTTGTCCAGCCTGGGCCGCGACGCCGTCTACATCGAGTGGAACAGCATCGACGGCACCCGCAATGACAATTTCGTGGCCGATCTGGCAGAACAACTACCGGCCGCCACAGGGGACCGGCCGGTGATCTTCTTGTGTCGCTCGGGCAACCGCTCCATCGGCGCAGCCGAGGCTGCCACCGAGGCGGGTATCGCGCCCTCTTACAACGTGCTGGACGGTTTCGAAGGACATCTCGACGCCGACGGCCACCGCGGCGGAGTGGGGTGGCGCGCGGTCGGGTTGCCCTGGAAGCAAACATGACTGACCAGCATTCGGTACGTACGCCGGAGCCGCTGCCCGACGGCGTCAGCCAGGCCACCATCGGAGTGCGCGGCGGCATCTTGCGATCGCAGTTCGAAGAAACCGCCGAAGCGATGTATCTGGCGTCCGGCTACGTCTACGACTCCGCTGCCGCTGCGGAGCAGGCGTTCGCCGGCGAGATCGACCGCTACGTCTACTCCCGCTACGGCAACCCGACTGTCAGCATGTTCGAGGAACGATTGCGGTTGATCGAGGGCGCGCCGGCGGCGTTCGCCACTGCCAGCGGGATGGCGGCGGTTTTCACCTCGCTGGGCGCGCTGCTGGGCGCCGGCGATCGGCTGGTTGCCGCGCGCAGCCTGTTCGGCTCGTGTTTCGTTGTGTGCAATGAGATCTTGCCGCGCTGGGGCATTGAGACCGTCTTTGTCGATGGCGACGACCTATCCCAGTGGGAGAAGGCGCTTTCCGTGCCGACCCAGGCGGTGTTCTTCGAGACGCCGTCGAATCCGATGCAGTCGCTGGTCGACATCGTCGCGGTCACCGAGCTCTCCCATACCGCCGGGGCAAAAGTCGTGCTGGACAACGTCTTTGCAACTCCATTGTTGCAGCAGGGGTTTCCGCTCGGCGTCGACGTGGTGGTCTACTCGGGCACCAAACACATTGATGGGCAAGGCCGTGTGCTGGGTGGGGCGATCCTCGGGGACAAGGAGTACATCGACGGCCCGGTGCAGAAACTGATGCGGCATACCGGGCCGGCAATGAGTGCGTTCAACGCCTGGGTAATGCTCAAAGGCCTTGAGACACTGGCGATTCGGGTCGATTACCAGAATGCTTCGGCGCAGCGGATCGCCGAGTACCTGGAGGGGCACCCGGCCGTGAGGTGGGTGCGTTACCCATTTCTGACGTCACACCCGCAGTACGACCTGGCCAAGCGACAGATGTCCGGCGGCGGCACCGTCGTCACCTTTGAACTCGACGTCCCCGACAGCGCGGCCAAGCAACGGGCCTTCGAGGTCCTGGACAAGCTGCAGTTGATCAACATTTCCAACAATCTGGGTGATTCGAAATCCCTTGTCACCCATCCGGCGACGACCACCCACCGGGCGATGGGACCGGAGGGCCGCGCCGCTATCGGCCTGGGCGATGGCGTGGTTCGAATTTCGGTTGGCCTGGAAGGCACCGACGACCTGATCGCCGACCTCGATCAGGCGTTAAGCTGAAACTAGCAGCATTCTCACAGCATCTTAATCTGGTCGGTTACTCCTGTTTCGGTTATTAGTGCTGCGCGTTATCACGTTATTTACCTTCCTGTTTCCATCTTTTTCCGGCGGGTTTGGTCTCTAAGAACCTCTGGTGCGATGGTCAAAGTGCTCGGTACCGGAGTTAAGGCGTTTATGGCAACATAAGGCGCCGATACCGCTGCCGGCTGAACTAACACGCCTGATTGCGCTGCGCCAGATATGGAGAGACCAGAGTGATTTCGTGCATTCGCCGCCCGCGGACGTCGCCTCATCCGTTGACCCGCGATTTTCTCGATTGGACCGTTGTTGTCGACGGACGCGAAGTTGCTTGGCAGAGCTATGCCGGTCCACTGCGACTCGATGAGACAGACATCGCCATAGCTAGCCGCAAATTGCTATCGATCGAACCTTGCGACTTGCTCGAGATGGTGGATGAGCATGTCGAGTTCTCGTCACCGAACGGTAAGCAATCGCGTTTGATCGTGCATTCAACGACACCGTTTGCGCGGGGTTTCGAGACAGACCTCACGGCGATGGTTGAGGGGCGGCCGGTCTCGGACCTGACGACTTATGTAGAAACTCGCGGTCTATATCTCGCGCGCAGTGGCGATCTCGTCGTCGGACGAACTCGCCCATGGCGTCGCGCGGTTGCCCAAGAAGGGGTCCGGCGCTTGACGCTGCCGGATACCGACTACTACTACATGTCTCACGCGTTGCTGCGGCGGGCGGTCGATGCCGGCGATCGCGATCCCGTGATAGCTCAGATGATCGAGTTTCTGCGCAAACGACCTTCGACTGTGGTGTCTCCGTACGACTTCGAACCCGAGTTCCAGATATTTGTCATCTGGTTGGCCCAGGCTGCCGGTCTTCAGCGAATTCGCGTGGATGCCAACAACTCTCGTCTTGGATCCTGGAACGGCAAACGCATGCTGCATCCGACGGTCGAGTCTGCGCTCCGCCTGAACGGCGAGGTGTCCAACCAACCGGCCCAGCTCATCTTGGACCAGGAACATCGTGCGAGCGAGGCGTTCCACGCACTGCGGACGGCAGTTCCGGTGATCCCGGGCTATACGGTTCCGTGGCAAGAGAAAAGCTGCGACTTCAGTCGTGATCTTCTGCGTGCGAGCACCCTTTTAAAGGAACGCTACGGCCTATCGCATGGCTGCCTGAAACCATCCGACGGCGGAAATGGCGGCCGCATCGTCGCCGACATCGACCTCGATGACACTCGTCGGCTGGAAGAGCTCGCGACGAGGGCGTGGAATTTAGGCGGCGATCAAGTGCTCGAGGCCCACGTTAATTACTTCGAGCGGCACGTGGGCGGCGAGCAAGTTCTGACCACGCCGTCAGCCCACGTACGGTCCAGCGAGTTGTTGGACGGACTCACCCTTCAGTTCATGCGTGGCACAGCGTGGAAGGGCAACATCTTTGTGGGCGCTGCAGATTGGGAGGCCCTCGGACTGGAAAAGACCCTGTACACCAAGCTGCGAGGGGCGATGAGCGACCTGACTCGGCGGCTGGGCTTGCTTCATTGCGGCGTCGACTTCGCGATCGGCACCTTAGGCGGAAAGTTCGGCGATGCCGCCGTCGCCGCCGTCCAGGACATCAATCCCAAAGTCACGGGTGCCTTGTTTTTGCGCGAGTTCATGACGCGCTACCCCGCCGTCGCTGGCGGGGCTGCGACCCGCGTTCTCGTTCCGGAGGCTACGGGGAGTGCGGAGAAGATCCGATCGTTAGTGTCGAAATTCTCAACGGCGGAGCAGCCTTGCGAGGAGATCGCCGTCGTGCCCGGGCGTTGGGCGATGATCGCCACGTCTGGACAAACTTCCGTACGCGCCGGTGCTCAAGCCCTAACCCTGGAGCGGATGCTTGCCGCTGCCGGATGACGGCCAACCCAAATAACCCCCCAACTTCAAACCGTAGCAGCGCGCCGTTGGCACCTGATGGCAACACGCCGAGGGTCCGTGAATGCCGCTTGGTGACGACGAGATAACAATTCCCACAACAAAGTAGCGCGACGCGCCAGACGAATACCGGGAACGGCGCCTTGGGCAACTTATCGTCATTTTGTGTACCGCCGTACGGTTCTGAAGCTACCGCTGCTGGTAGCAGCGGGCACGGCTCTGGCCCAATCACCTCGTGCCGCTGCGGAGCCGCCCCGCACCTCTGGCGAACCCAGTCGGTGGTCACCTGACCGCGCCAACCGTTGGTATCAAGCGCAGGGTTGGCCCGTCGGCGCGAACTTCATCACCTCCAACGCCATCAACCAGCTCGAGATGTTTCAGCCCGGCACCTACGATCCCCGGCGCGTCGATACCGAACTGGGCTGGGCCCGGTTCCACGGGCTCAACACAGTGCGGGTCTTCCTGCATGATCAGCTGTGGGCCCAGGATTCCCGTGGCTTCCAAACGCGCCTCGCGCAGTTTGTCGGCATCGCGGCGCGCCATCGCATCAAGCCACTGTTTGTGTTGTTCGACTCCTGCTGGGACCCGTTGCCCAGACTCGGTCGCCAGCACCCACCAACTCCCGGGGTACACAACTCCGGATGGGTGCAGAGCCCCGGCGCGGAACGCATCGGCGACCCTCGCTACACCCGCACGCTGCAGGACTACGTCACCGGTGTGCTGACTCAATTCCGCAATGATGACCGGGTTTTGGGTTGGGACCTTTGGAATGAGCCCGACAATCCGGCGAACCAGTACAGCAACGTCGAGCGGTCCGACAAGTTGGAACGCGTCGTAGAGCTGCTTCCGCAAGTGTTCGCGTGGGCACGTTCCGTCGATCCCCACCAACCGCTGACCAGTGGTGTGTGGGACGGTGAGTGGGCAGATCCCGCAAGCCGCAGCACAATCGCCGGCATCCAACTGGCCAACTCAGACGTGATCACATTTCACTGCTACGCCGAACCGGCGGACTTCGAGTCCCGGATCGCTGAGCTTGCCCCGCAAAGCCGGCCGATCCTGTGCACCGAGTACATGGCTCGGCCGATGGGCAGCACTGTCGAAGGAATTCTGCCAATTGCGAAGCGGCACAACGTTGGTGCAATCAACTGGGGCCTGGTCGCTGGGAAAACCCAGACTTACTTTCCGTGGGACTCATGGGATCACCCGTACACTGCGATTCCGCAAGTATGGTTCCACGATCTGCTGCGACCGGACGGAACGGCCTTTCAGGGCGATGAATCTCAGACAATCAGAATGCTGAGTTCCTCGACGACCGGCTAGTGCTGATACACCTCATGCCGGTGCTGTAATTGGTGTCGCCAGGTGGATCTGGGCCGGTCTTGGCGTGATGATGTACGCACCGCGCGGGCGATAATCAATCCTTGTGCTCGACGACGCCCGTCGCGTGCTGCGCACGGTCTTCGTATGCCCGGCGGGCGGTGGCGTCGAAATTGAGGAAGACCGTGTCATTGCCCATCTTCTTGTTGAGCCAGCGGCGGCCCCGGTCCGACAACAGCTGCGCCAGGATGGCGATGAACCTGCCATTGCCGGGGACCGACACCTGGGTCTTCGGCTTGTCGAGCACCTTGACGATCGCCGCGGCGATGTCCGCGGGCTCGACCGGCTTCTGCGCGCTCGACGGTGACGTGCCCGAGATCAGTTCGGTGTTGGTGAACGTCGGCAGCACGGCGCTGACCTTGACGCCGTGCTCCGCGAACTCATCCGCCATCCCGGTCGACAGGCCTACCACCGCGAATTTGGTTCCAGCGTAAACGATTTGACCAGGCACCGCTACCATGCCGGCCAGCGACGCGATATTGATGATGTGCCCGCTGCGGCGCTTCACCATCTCCGGTAGCACCAGTTGGCAGCCGGTCAGCACCCCGTAGAAATTGACCTCGATTGAGGAGCGGATCGCCTGCGCGGATTGCTCGAGGAATGGGCCGACCGGCATAACGCCGGCGTTGTTGATCAGCACGTCAATGTGCCCGCCCCCGTCGGCGCGGGCCTTGTCGAGGAAGGCTGCGAATGATTCGCGGTCGGTGACGTCCAGCGGATGGCCCGACACAGAGCCAAGGCTGCTCATGCCGCCGACCGCTCGCTCGAGCACGTCGACGTCCCGGTCGCCAATGACCACTCGCGCACCGCGCGCTAGCAGCGCTTTCGCCGTCGCATGCCCGATGCCACGGGCAGCACCAGTGATGACGATGGTCTTACCCCTGATGTTGTCCATGTCGACGGACTTTACAGGTGTCAAGTCTGGCGGAGAACCGTGCCCGCGGCCGGCGTTAGGAGCCCGTGTCGGCTTGCACCGCGTCGCTGGGTTGCTGTTGGCCGAGCAGCTCGTCCTCACCGACCTCGGGCAGGTTGCTATCGCGACCGTTCCCACCGCGCTTGGCCGGCTTTTTCTTCGCTGCTTTATGCGGCGCCGGCTCAGGGGTAGACGCTGCGGCGCCGTGCCCGTTGGACGGTACCCCAACCGATGCGCCGACTGTCTCGATCGCCTTCTCCGTATACACGCGATAGCCGAAGTTCGGTACGTAACCGTGGATCTCTTTTGTGTCCAGATCGCGCATGAACTGCAAGATTTCGCGGCTGAACACCTGACCGGGCACCAAGACCGGGAAGCCCGGAGGATAGGGCGTCACGTAGGTCGCGGACACGATGTCGACTCCCGCGTCCAACTTTTCGTCAATCTGCTCGCCGGTGAGGTATTCGCAGGTGGTGTCGTCGTAGGAGAGGTAGAACGCGCGACGGACATCGCCTTCGGGCGTCGGCTCGCTTCCGCTGTGGTCCATAAACGCGGGATGGAAGCCGCTGAAATCGGGCAGGGGCAGAGGCATTTTGGTCAGCCGGTATACCGCCTGCTCGAAGTGTTCGCGCTCACCCAGACTCATCTCGGAGATATCTTGGTCGAGTTCATTGGCGACGTTGACCAACACTTCGACCAGGAACGCCACCGAGCTGCGCGTGGTGCCGATATTCGTCATGAACAACACGCTGTTGCGCGACGTCTTGTTGATCTGAATGCCGTAACGGTCCATCAGCTGTTCGCGTTTGAACGTATCGCCGTCATAACCGGTACGCCCGATGGACAAGGTGATTCGCGACGGGTCAAGCACGAACTCGTCGTGATCCCAGGCGGCCATCATGTTGCGCAACCCCGAGCGCAGCGGTTGGTCGATGGCCGTGGGGCGGAACCGCTCAGGGATCAGATGAGCAGTGCCAAGGCAATTCATGTACTTGCTGAGCAAGGGATGGTTGTCGATCGCGTCGCGCAGTTGCATCGCGTTTTCGATTTGCCGCTGCACCAATTCGGCGCCTTCCAACGCCACCTGTCTACGACCGAGGTCCAACGACGCCAGTATCTGGTAGTTGGGCGAGGTCGAGGTGTGTGCCATATAGGACTCGTGGAATGGCTCGGCCACCTTCTGGTCGAAGTCCTGATCGAAGACATGAATCATCGATCCCTGCCGCAGTGCAGTCAGCGTCTTGTGGGTCGACTGACTGGCATAGACCCGTACCCGTGCCCTTGCCGGGTCGGCCATCAGGCGACGGTCCAGCAGGTCATCGTCGCTGGGCTTATCGGCGGCCTGGTCAGCCAGGTACTTCTCGTAGCGTTGTTTGTAGTCGGGGTCCTGCAGCCGCTCGCGCAGCGCCTTCGCTGACGCCATCGCGGTGCGGGTCCGATAAACCGGGTGGAAGCGGGCGAAGGCAAACCATGCCTCGTCCCACAAGAACACCAGATCGGGCTTGATCGCGAGGCACTCTTCCATCACACGCTGGACGTCGTAGACGATCCCGTCGAAGGTGCAGTTCGTCAGCGACATCATCTTGACGCGGTCGAGCTTGCCAGCGCGTTTCAGCGCCAACAACTTCGACTTGATCTCGCGCAGCGGCACCGCGCCGTACATCGAGTAGTCGTTCAGCGGATAGGCTTCCAAATAAACGACATTCGCGCCGGCCATCATCATCCCGTAGTGATGCGACTGGTGGCAGTTGCGGTCCAGCAGCACGATGTCGCCGGGCGCCACTAACGCCTGGGTGACGATTTTGTTAGCCGTCGACGTTCCGTTGGTGACGAAGTACGTGTGCCGCGAGCCGTAGGTTTCCGCCGCGAGCTGCTGGCATTCACGCAGCGGACCGGTGGGCTCCAACAGTGAGTCAAGACCGCCGCACGTCGCCGAGGTCTCGGCCATGAACACTTCCAGGCCGTAAAAGCCGACCATGTCTTGGATCCAGTGCGAGTTGACGATCGACTTGCCCTGCGAAATCGGCAGGGCGTGAAAGACACCTGTGGGCCGGTGACTGTACTGCTTGAGCGCGCTGAAGAACGGGGTGCGGTAGCGCCCCGCGACTCCCTGCAGAATCGACAGGTGAAGCTCGAGCATGCCTTCCCGAGCGTGAAACACCCTGCGGAAGTACTGACCCAGGCGCCCGGCGATGTCCTCCACCTCGATCTCGGTCATCAGGTAGAGGTCGAGTTCGGGTCGCAACTTCGCGATGGATGTAGCCAGGATCTGCGCGCGTTCTTCGGGGGAAAGGTGATCGGCCAAGTCGTGCGAAACCCCGGTATCGACGAACTGCGACAGGCTCGAGAGGTCCCGGGTTGATTGATGCGAAAAGCGCCGCCGGATCACCACCGCCTGCAAGTTGACGTTGAGCCGCGCCGCGATGAGAGCCTCGTCGCCGCTGGGCACCACGACAAGTTCGTAGACGAATTCGTCGTCCTGGCGCCGCCATTTCCGTACCTCGTTGCGCAGCGCCCGTTCCTGGGCCTCGGTCATCTTCTCGACGACCAGCACCTCGAAATAGGGGCGGTCGCGTTCTGCGGCCGGCTGATGCTCGAGCTGACGCGGATCGGACGGAAACATGTCCAGCTCGTCGGCACCGGCGTTTTCCACGTCTCCTGAGCGGTACGACTCCGTGGTCAGCGCCCGGTTGATTTGGGCGACCGCTTGCGCGAACTTGTCGTAACTGCCGGTGGCAAATAGTCGTTGAAGTCGTGCGAATTGCGGCGAACCCGGGTAGGCCCAATAAGGCTCCAACGTGCTCAGGCGCGCCAGCAACTCCTTGCAGGTGCTCACGCATTTTTCTTTCAACGCGCCCGCGGTGTCCGGGCGCGTCAGCCGATCGGCGGTTTCCTCCAAACGGCACCATGAGTCGCTGCGGACCTGCCACAGACTGTTGTATGCACGCAAGTGTTCTGTCATGGCTGCCCTTTCGTCGAAATCAAGGTTCGCAGATCCAGTCCGCCCGTTGGTGACCAAACGACAAACAATGCGCATCCGTCGAGTGCTGACCGCGTCGGCGAAGGCCCGCCGCGGCGCAGCTCTATCAGCGGCGATTGGCTGAGCAAGACGCCGAGATTGTCGAAGTCGTCGACTACTGGATCCAGAAGTTGGAGTCGGCCGCGGTGCGGGTGGCGCGGGAAACCGAAGATGGTCGCTACATCAGCGTCTCGCCGCTGCATTGCGGGATGGCCGAGATCTGGGGTGACGTTCGGGCACCTGATGGCGTGGCTTTCGACCGGCGCCTGGACCAGCTGGCGGTCACGGTGTGCCCGGCCGATCCCCGCACCAAAGCGCAGCGCCGCGCCGACGCCCTGTCCGCGCTGGCAGCGCGGGCCACCGCGATGCCGTGCGGCTGCGGTTCGCCGGATTGCCCGGTGGCCAAGCAGGACGCCACCGTCGGAGATGTCGTCATCCATGTATTGGCCGATGCCGCCACAGTGCGCGGCGACTCGACAGCTCCGGGTTATGTGCCCGGCTTCGGCGGCTTATCGGCGGAGGCGGTGCAGCAGTCGGCCAAGTCGGCGAAACTGAGGCCGGTGATCCAACCCAAGGCTTCTGCGCCCGAGCCGCGGTATCGGCCGTCAGCGGCGTTGGCTGATTTCACTCGCTGCCGTGACCTAACGTGCCGGTTTCCTGGTTGCGATTGCCCTGCGGAGTATGCCGATATCGATCACACTGTGCCGTGGCCGATGAGACCGAACGCATCCGTCAAACCTGAAGCTGCTCTGCAGGGTTCACTACGTAGTGAAAAACGTAGTGAAAACCTTGGGCCGACAAACTGCTGCCCGACCAGGCGGGACGAGTAAAGTCAAGCAGCGAACCGCTCGGCGGTTGGCCGGTGTGTGTTACGTACGCGACTTCGGAGGCGGCCGTGGATCAACGGCTCGGGAGCCTGGGCGCCCACACCGATCAAGAGTGGACACAGCCGAGCGGCTCGGCCAGTGGGGAGGACATCCTCCGTGACGTTGTTCGGGTCGCCTCTGACTCGCTAGGCGAACGGTTGATTGCCGCGTATGCCATGGGCAGCCTGGCTCACGGTGGCTTCAGCCCATTGGTGAGCGACGTTGATGTCGGTTTGATCCTCACTGACCCGATTCAGGAGTCTGACGCTGACTCGGTAGTTGGCGTTGCCGAGAACGTGCGCTCCATCGGATCGCCATTACACGGGCGGGTATCCGTATTCTGGGGCACAGCAGAGTCTTTCGCTGGTCGCGCCACTGGTGGCCGGTTTCCTCCGCTTGATCGCCTGTGCCTGCTCGAGCATGGGCGACTACTTAAGGGAAATGACGTACGCAGTGGCCTAACGGCGCCCAACCACACAGAGCTCCTCATCACGGGCGCACGATTTGCACTCGAGGTGCTCGCCGATGACGTGGTGGCCTGCGCACATCAACCTGACCGATTCGTCGAGGGCGGCATCCGCTGGACAACGAAGCTCGCGTTGTTCCCGGCCCGTTTTCTCTTTACTGCCGAGACAGCCCGGGAGGGAACCAACGAGGCTGCAGTTCAGTACTATTCGGAGCTGAGCGAAGCGCCCGGTACCGCGCTTGTCCGCGCCGCATTCGACTGGCGGACAAACCCTCCATCTGCCGAACACGCGCTCGCAATCCTGACTGATGACTTCGTCCCGTTGTACGTGTTCTACCTAACCGACCACATCCGCCGC
>Ga0187782_10004080_pt1 | contig 10905 bp, 7 predicted proteins | sample 0715_SJ02_MP15_2_FD_132454 | JGI IMG/M metagenome (GOLD analysis project Ga0187782, IMG submission 132454) | Tropical peat soil microbial communities from peatlands in Department of Meta, Colombia - 0715_SJ02_MP15_20_MG | ecosystem: Environmental > Terrestrial > Soil > Wetlands > Peat | place...
ACATTCCTCCCGATGCCGCCGCGCTCGAGGGATTCTCGGATCTGCTCGCCGCTTACTATCGCGAGGACAATATCGAGCAGCTCTACGCGCGCATCCAGCCGCTCTACCGGCGGCCCGCTGCGGTAACGGAGAGCCTGGTCGCCGATCTGATGCTGCTCGAGAGCGGCTACATCCGCCAGATCTTGAAGCCTTCGGCCGACCGCACCTTCACGGTGTACATCGAGCCTTTGGTGGGAGCTCGCAGCAACTTCCGGATTTACCGCGGCCGTTATGAGCTCGTAATTGATCCCACGCGGACATCCTCTAGGGACGAAATCCGCCATGCGCTCCTGCATTTCCTGCTCGACAATCTGGCGCTGGCGCACCATCCACCCATTGCCGGGCGCAAAGCGATTCTGGATGTTGCTTCCCGAGCGCCGCGCTTGCCCACCCAGTTCCGGGACGACATCGAGGGGCTGGCCGACGAGTGCTTGGTGAAGGCTGTGGAGCTGCGCATCCAGCATCTGTCCGCTGTCCAGGCACAGGCTGCACTCAGCGCGGCCGAGGCCGACGGCTTTGTCCTGATCCGCCCCATGTACAACGCGTTGGACGCCTATGAGAAGGGCGAGGACAATCTGAACGCGTATTACGCCACGCTGATTCAGAAGATCGACCTGAATGCCGAGGCTAAGCGGCTGGCCCGCTTGCAGTTTGCCCCGGCGGATAGCCAGCTTCCGCGGCCGGTGGAGGCGCAGCAGGTGGTCGCGCCATCACGAGAAGTGACCGAACTGGAGCAATGGCTCGTGGAAGGCGAAAGCCAGCTCGCGGAAAAGGACACTCGAAGCGCGCGTGCCACCTTCCAGCGCATTCTGGAAAAATACCCAAACGTGCCGCGAGCAGAATACGGGCTTGCGGTGGCCGTTATCGTGGATGGCGAGGTGGACCGTGGCCTTGCGCTTCTCGAACAGGTCGTCGGCGAGCTTTCAAATCCCGCCGAAACAACACAGGGAACGGGGCTCGGCGAAATAACTCCGGGAGCCAAGGAAAAGAGCTATGGGCCGGATCCCAACACGCTGGCGTGGGCCCATGTGTGGCTGGGCCGGATTTACGAACACCGCGGGCGGAAGGAGCAGTCCGGGTTAGAATATCGTGCTGCCTTGGCCGTGACCGGCGCGCCGGAGGGTGCACGCGCCGCAGCAGAGAAGGGCTTGGCGGAGACGGGATCTAAGGGCAAGACCCCCTGATCCGGTAGCGAAGGCATCCTTCACAAATGGCGGAGATTTCCCTTCAGGGAGAATCGAATGAAGAACAGAATGAACCCGATACGCGGAGACTGGACCGCTGCAGTCGCCCTCGGCATGGGCTTTTTGATTTTCGGTGCGCCGCCCGTCAGAGGGCAGGCGACGCAATCGAGTCAATCGCCGCAACAGCCTGCAGCCGGCGAAAAGCCCGCGACCTCCGAACAACCTCCGGTGGATAAGGAAGAGGAGGACGCATACAAGGCCGTAACGGCGCTGACGAACCCGCAGAGCTCGGAGATTGTTTCGCAATCAGAGGCGTTTCTGGCCAAGTATCCGACGAGCCGTTACCGGGCCAACGTTTACTTCCGTCTCGTGAACGCCTATCTAAGCATGGGCCAGGCGGCGAATGCGGTGACGACTGGTGAGAAGGCCATCGTGGAGAATCCTGAGAATATGGACGTATTGGCACTGGAAAGCACCGTGCTTCCCCGCGTTACGAACCCGAATGCACTGGACTTCGAGCAGAAGCTTGGAGAGGCGGAGCGGTTCGCGAAGCGTTCCATCGAGTTGGTGAACGCCATGCAGAAGCCGGAGGGCAACACTGACGAGCAGTTCGCAACCTGGAAAAATGAGCGGCTGGGTATGGCCCACTACGGGTTGGGGCTTGTGGCCTATATGCGCGGAAACACGGCCGTTTACGTCGAGGAATTCGACCAGTCTTCCAAAATCGATCCGGCCCCCGAGCCGCTATTGTTCTTCCTCCTCGGCACTGGGGAAATGAAACTGCAGAAATTCCCCGATGCGCAGGCCGCTTTCGAGCGGTGTGCCAAGGATCCTTGGCAATGGCAGGACCGCTGTAAGAGCAGCGTGGAGCAAGCCAAAAAGGCCGCTGCCCCACCTGCCAAGCCCTGAGGTTTCGATCCCTCCCATGCTCGCCAGCGAACGCGCGGAGCTGGAAGTCCGGCTCGGCTACACCTTCCGGGACCCGGCTTGGCTCGAGTTGGCCATGACCCACAGCTCCCGCCACGGCGAGACCCGGGATTCCGGCGCTCTAGGATCGAACGAGCAACTCGAACTGCTCGGGGATTCCGTGCTCGGGCTGGTGATTACAGACAAGCTCACCGAGGTCTTTTCGAGTTGGAGTCTGGGCCGGCTGAATCGCGCCAAGGCTCACCTCGTCAGAGCGGGAATGCTCTCTTCGGTCGCTCGGCGGCTGGAACTCGGCCGTTTCTTGCAGCTCGGGCAGGGAGAAGATCGCACCGGAGGCCGGGAGAAGCCGAAGCTGCTCGCGGATGCCTACGAAGCTGTGGTCGCTGCCCTCTACCGCGACGGCGGTTCTGCGGCTGCAGCAGAGTTTATTCTGCGCACGCTGTGGGAGCCGGCGCTCGCGGATGGCTTGGGCTCGCTTGGCGAACCGGATGCGAAGACGGCGCTGCAGGAGCGGCTGCGCGAGCTGCACCTGGATGGCGGCGAATACCGGCTGGTGAGCGCTTCCGGGCCGGAACACCAGCGAATTTTTCACGTAGAATTTCGGATGGGGGGCAAGGCGCTGGCGTCGGCTGAGGGCCGCTCCAAGAAGCAGGCCGAGCTGGAAGCCGCGCGGCTCGCGCTCGAATCACTCGAGAAGATTCTCGCAGAAGGGAACTGAGGAAGCCGGTGGGGGAGCAGGCAGTGGTTCAAGATCCCGTGAAGGCAGCCGAGCAGGCCGCCCCGCCCCGCCCTTCGGTTTTTCTCGAATACGCGGAGTCGCTCCTCGTTACGGTAATCCTTGCGCTGTATTTCACGAGCTTCATTCTTCAGGCCTATCGGATCCCCACGCCCTCGATGGAACCGACCCTGCTCGTGGGTGATCACCTGCTGGTCAACAAATTCATTTTCGGCGGTCACGGCGAGTGGTTCGAGCGTGTCTTGCCCTACCGCTCGATTCACCGTGGCGACATCGTCGTCTTCAAGTTCCCGTTTGCCGACCACACGAACTATGTCAAGCGAGTGATCGGTCTGCCCGGCGACCGATTGCGCATCGTGGATCAGCTCGTCTACGTGAACGGGAAACTGCTGACGGAGTCGTATGCCTACCGCCCGCAGGGCGCCTCGGATCCTTATGGCGACAATTTCCCACCGGTGCCTGGGCCAAACGCCTACATACCCGCGGGCAAGGTGGAAAAGGAGTGGCGCGCCGAGATGTTCCAGTTCATTCACAATGGAGAGCTTTCCGTACCTCCGCACAAATTCTTTGCCATGGGCGACAATCGTGAATGGAGCTGGGACAGCCGCTATTGGGGATTCGTGGACGAGGACTCGATCATGGGCCGTCCCATGTTCATCTACTGGTCCGTAAATTCCGAGGACGATGAAGCGCCGGACCAGTCCCTCTCGGGCGGGGCCGCCAGCATTTTGGACCTGCTGTTGCACTTTCCCTCCCGTACCCGTTGGAGCCGGATGTTCCACTTGGTGCACTGAGCGTTTTTCCGTCTCACGCATCATCGGGACCGCGTAGAATCTCTGCGCTCGCCGGAATTCCGGAGAGGAATTGGCAGACGATGGCTCGCACCGGGCTTCGATTGCGGCGTCTGGCGTACGTCCTTGCCGCCGTGCTGGTGGCGCAGGGCGGAGTCTCGTTGCTGTTTCTCCTGCCGGGGGTGCACGCCTCGCTGCGCGCGAGGCTGGAGCGCGTGCTGGGCCGGCCCATTGAGGTGGGTCACTTCGGCGTGAGCGTCTGGAGCGGTCTGGCCCTCGAAGCCCACTACATCACCGTGGGCGAAGACCCGCGATTCGGCAGCGAATTTATTCTGCGCGCGGACCGGCTCTCTGCCGCTCCTCGGTGGCGGGCGCTGCTTCGCGGGCGGCTGGAGTTCGCGCGCTATAGTTTCGATCGCCCCAGCCTGAATCTGGTGCGGACTTCGGACGCGCATTGGAACTTCGAGGCTTGGATCGCGCCTTCGCGCCGCCCGGCAAACGCCGGCAATGTCTCCAGCGCTGAGCCGGTGGATTCGATTTCGATCAGCAATGGCAGAATCAATTTCAAGCGGGAAGCGGACAAGCTGCCGTTTGCTCTTTCCGCCGTGAATGGACGGATTTCTTCCACGCCTGACGGTCGGTGGAATCTCAATTTCGAGGCGCAGCCCCTGCGTGCGGGCGTTACCCTCCAGGACGCGGGAACACTTCGCTTCGCAGGATCGTTGACCCTCGCCGCCCTCACTGCTGCCGGTGCCGCGGCTCCCATCCTGCCCCTTGATCTCTCGCTGGAATGGAGGAGGGTATCGCTGTCCGATGCCTTGCGCCTCATTTCCGGCAACGACTACGGCGTGCGCGGCGCGCTCGAAGTCTCGCTGCACGGAGGCTATAGCCAGCCCGTGCCTGCCACATCCTCTGGCCCCGGCCAGTCTGAGGACGCAGCGAAGACTGCTGTGCCTTCACCGGCCTGGAAAGTTGTCGGCACAATTCGCATTGCTGACGTTCACCGCTGGGATATGCCCCTTCAGTCTGGGGCGCCGGCGCTCAATTTGAGATTCGACCTGGCAGGCTCCGCGGACCGCCGCGAGTGGCTGCTTCGCGAGATTGCGCTGGAGGCCCGGCGCTCGAAGCTAGGGGGCGCGGGGGAATTCCGGCTGGGCCAAGATGCGCGCGCATCGCTGCGCTTGGTTTCCGCCGGCATCCACTGGGACGATTTGTTGGCTTGGTATCGTGCGTTTCATCCGGGCGTGCGTCCGGGAAGTTCATTGGATGGTTACTTGGGTGCGGACATTGCACTTCAGGGCTGGCCGGTCCGCATCGTGCATGCTGCTATCGCCACCAGTGGCGCGCGGCTGAATATCCCCGGTGAAGCCCGCCCAATTGAAATCAGGCGGGCCGTGCTGGAAGCGGATGCTAACGGGGCGCGCCTGGTGGAAACCCAGCTGGCTGGCGGCGCGGGCGACACTGGAATCCGGCTGGATGGGCGTGCCGCCTGGACACCCGGCATTCCGTTCGAGCTGAAACTGACCGGCGGGACAGCGCGCCTCGCCGAATTTTCCGCCGCCTTCGCCGCCCTTGGCCTTTCTCACGCGGCGGACCCGCTGCACGCCAATGGCAGCGCATCCGCGAGGCTCTATTGGACGGGCACAATACGTCCGTGGCGTGCGGCCACAACCGGAAATGTAATCCTCGAAAATGTTGGCCTTTCCGGCGGCTTGCTGCGCAGCACAATCAACGTCGGCAAAGCGCGGCTCGATTTCCTCCCCGGCCGCCGGCGATTGCAGTTCACGGCAGTCAAAGCGTTTGAGGCCACGTGGGCCGGAACGCTCGGCGCTGCCACGCTTGCCGGACCTTGGGATTTTTCGCTGACTGCGGATCGCTTGAATCCCGCGCAGGTGATCCGGGGATTTGCCAATCAGCCGCCGGACGATTCGAGTTTGCTCTCGCGGATTCTTCCCGCTCAGGCTGCGGCCACTTTGGCCCTGGAATCGCCCCGCTGGCCGGATTGGCTGCGTGGTGAAGGCTCCCTGACCTCAAACCTGCTGGAACTTGGCCGTCTCGAATTGGCGCGTCTGACCGGCCGCCTGTCTGTCGGCGAACGGGAAATTACGCTCGAAGACGTCGTCGCCGGCGCCTATGGAGGTCGTCTCCGCGGCGATGTGCGCGCCGATTTCGGTGAGCTGCCGCACTACACCGTAAGGTCCGATTTTGACGGCTTAAGTGTGGCTTCCCTGGCAACAGTGGCCGTTTCCACCCGCGAGTGCTGCACCGGCACAGTTACTGGCCGTTTGGCGCTCAATGCAACCGGATGGACTCGCGAAGCGCTTCTGGCCAGCCTCTCTGGTGCGGGACACGTCGAGGTGCACTCCGGCGCCCTGCTCACTCTTGATCTGCCCGTCAGCATTAGCCAGCGCGCGGTCTTTCCCGGCCGTACAGCCATTCCGTCCTCCTCGGCCAACTTCACCTTTTCGGGTGGGCGCGTGCTACTCGATCACCTTGCCCTCGACTTGCCCGGACGCGAACTGGACGGCGGTGGAAGCGTGAGCTATCGAGGCGAACTGGATCTCCAAATCGTGTCGGGAATTGGACGCGTGGATGGCGAGACTCCCCCCGCCTCCGTGCGCGCAATTCGGGTCACCGGAACGCTTGCTACGCCCAAAGTGGCGCTGCCACGCTGACGATCGATTCGCTCCGGCCTGCGTGCTGTGCCTGGTTACGAGCGTCTGCGGCGGGTGCGTGGGCGCGCAGCCTCGCCGGACGCGGCGACTGACTCGGCCACAGCCGGGGAGCCCGGCAATCCCGCAGCGGCAGGCGCGTCCATCTCCACGGGCAGCGCGAAAAGTTCGCTCAAGCTCTTTTGTTTCAAGGCCCGGATCCGGTCGCGGACCTGTGCGGCGCGCTCGAACTCGAATTTTGCCGCCGCCTCACGCATCTGCGTCTCGAGCTGCGAGATGGCCTGTTGGAGCGCAGCCTCGTCCGCAATCGTGTCCAGCTCGGGCGCCTCAATCGGAACCGTCACGTAATCGGCTTCGACCACTGCGGCGAGGTGCATGTCCACGCCTTTCACGATGCTTTGCGGTGTAATCCCGTGCTCAGTGTTATAGGCCAACTGTTTCGCACGCCGGCGGTTGGTTTCGTCGATGGCTTGTTGCATCGAACCCGTCATTCTGTCGGCGTAGAGAATCGCTTTTCCGCTGACGTGTCGCGCGGCCCGGCCCACGGTTTGAATCAATGCCGTAGCGCTGCGCAAGTAGCCTTCTTTGTCCGCGTCCAGAATGGCCACCAGCGAAACCTCCGGCAAGTCCAGTCCTTCGCGTAGCAGGTTGATTCCGATCAGCACATCAAATTCGCCGCGCCGCAGGTCCCGCAGGATGCGCACCCGCTCCAGCGTTTCCACCTCGGAATGCAGATAGCGGCAGCGCACGCTGATTTCCGTGAAGTACTGTGCCAGATCTTCCGCCATGCGTTTGGTCAGTGTGGTCACCAACACCCGTTCGTGGCGCTCGGTCCGTTTGCGGATTTCTTCCAGCAGGTCGTCCACCTGGCCGCGAACCGCACGCACCTCCACTTCCGGGTCCAGCAGGCCGGTCGGCCGGATCAATTGCTCGGCCACCACCCCGCCCGACTTCGTCAGCTCATAGGCCGCGGGAGTTGCGGAAACGTAGATGGTCTGGTTTGTGCGATGGTCAAACTCCTCGAAGGTAAGTGGACGGTTGTCCAGCGCCGACGGCATGCGGAAACCGTGCTCAACGAGCGTCTGTTTTCGCGAGCGGTCGCCGTGGTACATGCCGTGGAGCTGCGGTACGGTCTGGTGCGACTCGTCGATGAAAAGGAGATAGTCCTGCGGAATGTAGTCGAGCAGCGTCGGCGGCGCCTCCCCGGGCAGCCGGCCGGACATGTGGCGGGAATAGTTCTCCACGCCATGGCAGTACCCGATCGTGCGCATCATCTCCACATCGAACATCGTGCGCTGTGTCACCCGCTGCGCCTCGATGAATTTTCCCTGCTTCTCGAGCTCCGCCTTCCACCATTCCAGCTCCTCCAGAATGGTCTCGATGGCGCGGTCCTTCTGAGCCTGTGGCAGCACGTAGTGGGTCTTCGGGAAAATCGTGACCCGCGCGAGGTCTTCCGTCCCGGGACGAACCCTGCCGGTCAGCGGATCAATCTGGCGAAGCGAATCCACGTGGTCGCCCCAAAGCTCGATGCGGTACGCGAAATCGTCGTAGGCCGGCAGGATGTCGATTGTGTCGCCTCGCGCGCGGAATGAGCCCCGGCCCATCTCCTCCGTGCGCTCGTACTGGATTTCCACCAGTTTGCGCAGGATTTGCTCGCGAGCGATGGTCTGGCCCTTCTCCAGCGTCAGCAGCATCCCGTAATACGCGTCCGGCGAGCCGATGCCGTAGATGCAGGAAACGGAGGCGACGATCACCACGTCCCGCCGCTCGAATAGCGACCGTGTGGCGCTCATCCTCAGCTTGTCCAGTTCGTCGTTGATCGTGGCTTCTTTCTCGATGTACGTGTCTGTGGCCGGCACGTACGCCTCCGGCTGGTAGTAGTCGTAGTAGCTGACGAAATATTCCACCGCGTTGTATGGAAAAAAGTGCCGGAATTCATGGTAGAGCTGCGCCGCCAGCGTCTTGTTGTGGGCCAGAACCAGCGTGGGCCGCTGGGTTTGCTCGATGATTTTCGCCATCGTAAACGTCTTGCCCGAGCCGGTAACCCCCAGCAGCACCTGATGGCGCTCTCCGGCCTCCAGCCCGTGCGAGAGCGTGGCGATGGCTTCCGGTTGGTCGCCCCGCGCTTCGTATTCGCTCACCAGTTTGAAGGGCATGGCTACAGTGCACCCCGGCGTGCCGCGCGCATCACGACATTATACCTCGGCTGTATGGTGGTTCCGGGAGCTGTCTCAAGGGCTCACGGTTTGGGGCCCGGAAATTCTTCCAGGTGGAATTCGCCACTGCCTCCGAAGTAAATCACGCATTCGCACTCTGGGACTGGACCTTTTACTGGCCCGGCTGATCGTCTAGCAGCAGGTGCGTTTCGTTCTTCGCGCGTCCGGCATAGCGGAACGGCATGCCGCCGTTTTCGTGGCGGATGCTCAGGTCCATCCATTCCTCGCTCGACTGTGTCACGCTCACCGTCCGGCCGGTGCGCAGCGACACGTACACCAGGCTCTCCCCGTGGCTGGTCCACTCGCCCGATGTGCGCAGCCCTTTTTTCCGGAACGCCTCGGGAGTCGCGTTCCTTTGTCCCGGTTTTTGACCCAGCGAAAATCGCATCAGCACCACGGCGCACTGCTCGCCGTCCGGCCTCTCCGCGTCGCAGGGCTCATCGCGCAGATACGTGGAAGTGGATTTGAGTTCGGTACCATTTAGCGGTGCCTCCGGCACTGGCTGGGTGGCCTCCCACGATTGTCCCGGCGCAGCGCCGGCGAGCGGAGCGCCCAGCCCCGCGCCCAGTTGCCCGAGCCAGGAGCGCGCCGCTTCCAGCGACCGCGCATCCTGCACCAACTCGTCGAGCCCCTTCATATACTCCACTTCGCCGTCCGGGCCGAACTGGAATTCGATGGAACGGCCCTCAAGATTTTTGTACGGGGCCAGCAGTTGCGCCGCGGAGGGATCGTAGGCGTCGCCCAGGACCTCCGCGGTGACCCGCTCGTATGTTGCCCGAAGCCGCAGCGGCGGGCGATCGGCCCCGGACGCGTGTGGCGTAGCCGCGGCCCTCGCGACCGGAATCGGAATCAGCGCTTCCAAGCGCAACGTCATCCCCGCGGAAACACCGAGTTCAATTGCTCCCTCGGGGTTTTGCACCGCGCCGCCCATCAGACTTTTCGTCTGCGAGCGAATGGACACTTGGTAGCGCACGCTGTCGCCCGGAGCGTAGTGCGGCGTGAGCACCACGGGCGCGTGGCTGGCGGCGGGGACCATCGCGCTCGGCTTCGTTTGTGCTGGAGCGGAGCACGCCGGCAACATCGCCCAGAGTGCAACGCTAGCGATGGCTGCCCGCTTCACATTCCTTCTCCACACAAGGTTCGATCTCCACCTGCAAGGAGAGAGTTGCCCGGGAACGCCGCGGCTGGCTCGTTCCCTCCACCGGAGGCAACTCCCGCACGGTTTCCCTGCGTGCTGAGCGTGAGGCAGCCAACACCCGGCCATCGTCGAGTGCGAGGGTGCTCAGCGAATCCCCTACAAACGTCTCCGTTCTGCTGTTGCCGTGCGGAGGACCTTCTCCCGCCTCTTTTTCTCGCAAGCGGGCGGAAGCACCGGCCGGATGTTCGAACACTCGGCCCGAGATTTCCTGTACCACATGCAGCCTCACCGTTGCGTGCTCTCCTGCGGCAGTTTCGAGCCACTCGTCTTTCTCTCTGGCCTGCACGGCGGTCCAATCCGCCATGTGGACTCGTCGCGGTTCCTGCCACGATTCGCCCAGCCGGATCGGGCGCGCTGGCAGCGTGGCTTGCGGGCGCAGCGCGTGGTTCAGCCAGGGAGTTAGGAGCGGCCGCCCGGATTCTTCGAGCTTTGGCGCTCCCTCCGTGGGGATATCCGTGGCCAGACCATTTGGTTTCACACGGAACTTGAGCGCGCGGTCGTGGGCCCACTCCGATGCCATCCGGTCCAGCGAGGCGGCCAGCTTCACGGCCTCCGCATCTTTGGCGTCAGACGGTTGGCTGTGCGCTGCCGCGCCAAACTTCTCCAGTTGCTCCTGAATCTGCGCCGTTCCGTCTGGCGCCACGCCCGCCACCCGCTCGGAGATGATCCAGCTGAGCTTCACTTCAGCCGAATGCTGCACAGCCTTTTCCGGCGCGCCGGCCTGTGCAGTCTCAAGGCCTTCGAGTTCGTTACGCACCGTTAGCCGCACGCGATAGCGCCATTCTTCGGCAGGATGGAAGGTGCGTCGCAGCGGTTTAGCCTGATCGGCGGGCAGGGTGGGCACGGGGCTCGCCTGCAGCGCCCAGAGCGAACCAAGCATCAGCAGGCATCGATAAAAGGTCGGCATCACCACATGGCTAGTATGACATGGAGAAGACGAGACTCGAATCTCGCAGCCTTGGCAGCCTGGACCGGATCCTATTCGCCCATGATCGGCTCGGAACTCCGGCATTCAATTCGAAGACGTGCCGCGCCTTTCCGCTGAAAAAGTGCGTGGCACCGTGCACAGAAGCTTAGGGAAGCCATCGCAAATCCCCCTCCCATCCGGCACAACGCCGGGTGATGTTGGTCACTGAACAGCC
>Ga0187782_10004081_pt1 | contig 10903 bp, 10 predicted proteins | sample 0715_SJ02_MP15_2_FD_132454 | JGI IMG/M metagenome (GOLD analysis project Ga0187782, IMG submission 132454) | Tropical peat soil microbial communities from peatlands in Department of Meta, Colombia - 0715_SJ02_MP15_20_MG | ecosystem: Environmental > Terrestrial > Soil > Wetlands > Peat | place...
GACCCGATTCTGGCCGGTGAACTCTGGGAGCGCAGCCTCGCCATGGTAGCCACCTAGAAAAGTCGGGAGCAGACACAATGGCTGTCACCACCGTGGACGCCGGTCGCAATCGGGTCAGCCGCTCGGTCGAGGTCAGTGCCCCGGCAGTCGACCTGTTCGCGATCGTGGCGGACCCGCGTCGACACCACGAACTTGACGGTTCTGGCACTGTCGGGAACAACGTCCGCGCCCCGCAGCGGCTGGTCCCGGGCGCGCGGTTCACCACGAAGATGAGGATGTTCGGGGTGCCGTATCGCATCACCAGCACCGTCACCACGATGAAACCCGGCGAACTGATCGAATGGCGCCACCCCGTCGGGCACCACTGGCGTTGGGAGTTCGCCGCAATCACGCCGACGACCACACGGGTCACCGAGACGTTCGACTACCGCGACACCGGACTGTTGAAGGACCGGCTGAAGTATTACGAGCGAACGGGTTTCGCGAAGCGCAATGCCGCCGGCATCGAGGCCACGTTGACCAAACTCCACAACCGCTATGGCGGCTGATTACCTACCTATCCGGTCCGCCGTGGGCGCACACGACGAATACGGCCCGCAGAAACAGCGAACGACAGCCGAGAAACATGGCAACTATTGACAATCACGCTTCGCACAAGCCCCATCACGCCGGCGATCTGGACGCGATGCTGTGGGGGATCGAAAGGGATCCGTTGTTTCGGCAGACGATCACGGTGGTGTTGATCCTTGATCGGGTGCCCGACCGGGAGGTCCTTCTGGACCGCGTCGAGCGTGGCAGCCGTACCCTGCCGTCATTTCGGCACCGACTGGTGGAGGCGCCGTTGCGCGTGTCGACTCCCCGTTGGCTCGTCGACCCGAACTTCGATCTCTCCTATCATGTCCGCTGGATTGGCGCGCCGGATGATGGATCTTTGGACGGCGTGCTGGAGTTCGCGCGCCAGTCGACGATGTCCGGCCTCGACCGGCAGCGCCCGCTCTGGACCATCACCGTCGTCGAAGGCCTCAAGGGCGGGCAGGCGGCGTTAATCCTCACGGTCAATCATGTGTTGAGCGACGGTACCGGCCTTCTTGCGATCTTCGGACTGCTCGGCGACCTCACCCGAAAGCCCCGTGATCTTGGCCCGATGCCGCCGATTCCCGAGCCCGAGGATCAATCCCGGCTCGGGCTGGCGGTCGAAGCCGCCAACTACACCGGACAACGGGTTCTCGGGTTCGTGGGTCGGTCTGCGGCCTCGACTGCGCATACGCTGCCGACCGTGGTGCGGCGCCCACGGGCTACCGCGACCAGCTTCGCGAAGGATGTGCGGGCGGTGGCCCGGATCGTGGCGCCGAACTTCAGAACGCTCTCTCCCTTGATGACCGAGCGGCGAGGGTGGCTGCGCTTCGCGGCAGTAGAGGCTGACCTCGAAGGATTGCGGAAAGCCGCCAAAACACGGGGCTGCACCGTCAACGACGCGTTCCTCACCGCCGTCGCCCACGGATTCGCTTTGTACCATCAACGGCACGGCAAACCCGTCGACCGACTGCGGACCACCATCCCCGTTGACATCCGCAAGCCGGGCGACCCACCGTTCGGCAACCGGGTGAACGGTTGTCGAACGGCGATTCCGATCGGCGCCGATGACCCGGGCGCCGCGATGGCGACCTATCACGGTCTGATCGAAGGCTTGAAGGGGGTTTCGAAACTCCCGTTGGCCACCGCGCTCGGCACGGTGATCAACGCCTTCGGTCCGGCAGTGAATCGAGTCTTCGGGTTGATCATGAAACACGACGACTTCGTGCTCAGCAACGTAAAGGCCGGCGCTTTGGCGGTCTACCTCGCCGGCGCGAAGGTGCTCAGCATTTTTCCCTTCGGGCCCCCTATCGGCACCGCCGCCAACATCACGCTGGTGGGTTATCACCACAAGGCCCTGATCGGCATCAACGTCGATGCCGCAGCGGTCACGGACCTGGGCGGGTTCGTGGCGTGCATCCGTGAAGGCCTTGACGCGGTCATCGCCCTCGGCGACGGAGGCCAGTAGTGGTCGTGCTGCCGAGCCTGCGGCGGTAGATTCGGCAGACCGGCGTTCTCGGGAGGTCCCAGTGCGCGAGCGTTTATCCGATCCGGACGGATACGGATGGCTTGCAATGGGCGAGGACGCGCTGCCCGCAGCAGAACACTGGCTGGCGCCCGGCGAGGCGACCAGGCTGGCCGGGCTGCGATTCACTAAGCGGCGCAACGAGTTCCTGCTGCGGCGGCTGGTCGCCAAGCGTGCCATCGCTGCGGTCAGCGGCTGGCCAACGGACCCGGCCGCGCTGGCCGGCATCGAAGTCCGCAATGCCGCCAGCGGTGCCCCCTACGTATGCGTCGACGGAGCTCCGTTGGCCGTCGAGGTGTCGATCACCGATCGCGCCGGTTGGGCGGTGTGCGTTACGTACCCGGCCTCCAGTCACCCGGTGGGCTGTGACCTGGAACTGGTGGAGCCGCGCACGCCCGGCTTCGTCAGCGATTTCTTCACCGCGGCCGAGCAACGGCTGGTTGCGTCGCGCCCGGTCGGCGACGAGCGATACGCAGTCGCGAACCTGATCTGGTCGGCGAAAGAGAGCGCGCTGAAGGTGTTGCGGACCGGATTGCGCCGGGACACTCGCACCCTCGAGGTGACGTTAGCCGCATCGCGCGGAGACGGCTGGGGCGCGTTGACCGTACGCGCTGTTGAGGGGCCGACTTTTGCCGGCTGGTGGCGGCGTGACGGCCGATTCCTGCTGACGGTTGCCGCGGACGTGGCGGCTGCACCGCCATTCGCCCTCGGCGATCCGGGTGTGCTGGCGGCAGCGGAACCCCGCCACTCCTGGCTGGACCGGCCGCTACACCGGTGACATGTGCGGCACCGCTTTGACCTACATATGCGACAGGGTGAACGGGTAGGTGTACGTTCCGGCTGGCGCACCATCGCAGCTCGTTGCGAATGAGGAGTCGAGTGAACCAGTCAGCGTCGTTGCGTCCCATGAGTAGACGTCATGGGTGGGAATGGCGGGGCCATAGTAGACGTCACCGCAGCGCAGACCATCGGGAACGTCGACGGCCAAGGTGTACCGGCCATTGGTCAGCCACGCATCGCCTTGGTAATTGAACGCCTTCGCTACGGGCTGGGCTATAGCGAGCACGTGGACACATCCTCCAGGCGATTCGAGCGAGCTACCGCATGGACTCATAGCCCATATCCAGGTGTGAAAGTCGTACCTGCCGTCGATGTGAAGTTGGTAGTTGCCCAACGACTCAGCTCCGGCAACCGGCGCGAGCGCGGCCGCAGCCACCGTCAGCGCCACGCCGAGTGTGAGCGTCTTCACGGGCCTCCCCGTTCGCCAAGGACCCTTCGATCGGCCAATATATGTTGCCTGGTCGCGGAATTGCACTGAATTCTCCGGTCGCCAGGATTTCCTCGCTGTAGCCTCTCCCGCAGGGGAAAGAAGCGGGGAAGCTGCGGGGGTTGCGCCTCCCCTGGCTACAAGGAGCCGCAGAGAAAATGCGCCTTAGCAACCCCTGGCGGCACCCCTTCCGCGTGCCCCGCATCGAAAAGCCACGCGCCGAAGGGCGCTTCCATCTCGCTGGCGGTCGCCGGCTGGGCTACGCCGAGTACGGTGACCCCGCCGGCCCGGTGGTGTTGTGGTTCCACGGCACTCCCGGCGGACGGCGCCAGTTCCCGCTACTTGGCCGGCGCACCGCTGAGAAGCTCGGCCTGCGCGTCGTCGTAGTGGAACGGCCTGGCTCCGGTCTGTCCGATCCACACCGTTACAACGCGGTGGCCGACTGGGCCGCCGACGCCGCCCAGGTGGCCGACACACTCGACGCCGAACGGCTGGGCGTCATCGGGCTGTCCGGCGGCGGCCCTTACGCCCTGTCCTGCGCCGGGACGCCCGCGCTGGCAGGTCGCGTCGCGGCAGTGGCCATACTGGGCAGCGTGACACCGACGATCGGACCGGATGCCACCGCCACCGGCCTTGTCGACCTGACCCGCCGCTTCGCCCCGATCTTGTCGGGCCTGCGCCAGCCGCTAGCGGCGGTGGTCGCCGCGGGATTGCTCCCCGTCGTGCCGCTCGGGCACTGGGCCTATCAGGGCTTCGCCAGCGTCATGCCCGAGGCCGACCGACAGGTTTTCGCCGATTCCGAGATCGAAGCGATGTTCATCGACGACATCGCCCTCACCGCCCGGGGCCGCTTCCAGGCCCTCGTCGATGACCTCCGCCTGTTCGGGCGGAACTGGGGCTTCCGGCTGGCCGACGTGAAGGCGCCGGTGCGGTGGTGGCAGGGCGACGCCGATCCCATCGTGTCCGTCGAGGAGGTCAAGTCGGCGGTTTCCTACCTGTCCGACGTGGAGCTCATCCTGCGCCCCGGCAAGAGTCACCTCGGCGGCTTCGCCGATGTCGACGAGATCCTCGGCTTCATCAGCTCATCCCTCCGAGCCGATCTCCCTACACGCTCCATTCAGTAACTGATTGCCCGAACATGCGCTCAACCGGTGTGATAGCAAGGCCAATTCTGTTGGGTGCCATAGGGATAGGCGTCCTGAGCGCATTTTCGTCAGCAACCGCATACGGCGATGATGATGCCCTGAGCGGGACATACCTCGCCACTTCGAACGGCGAATGGGCCAAAACTAACGACAGCTACCACAACGAGGCGACCGTCAGGAGCACATGGACGATCACCTCGACGTGTACAACTCCGTTCGACTGCATCGGACGCGTCACCAGTGATGCGGGATGGAGCGCCGATCTGCACAGGCAGAACTCAGAGTGGACCGTCAAGCGCGAGGTCCCGAACTGGGAGCGGTGCGACGACGGCACCGCGTTCACCGGATTGCAGGAATATCGGTTCTATCCAGCGGCTGCGAGCGGCATAAGTTCCCCCGGCTCGACAACCTTGGTCGGCGAGGACAAGACAACCGGCCCGAGCGGTGCCTGCGGCAGGAATCAGTGGCTGGTAGTGCGGATGCCGTTCAAGCTGGTCAAGATTGGGTGATGGGGTATGAGCTACTTGGCCAGCAGGTCCTGCCACGTCTTGGGCGCCGCTGAGTTAACGAGGTTTGTCTGCCGATAGGTTTGGCCATCCGGACTGAAAAACTGACCGGTGCGCGGGTCGTACTGGGTGACGGCGACTGATGGGCCTGGCGCAGAAGCGTTGGTGGCGAACCCACTTGGAGCCGCTTGCGGCGCCTGGCCGGCCGGAGGCGGAGCAGTATCGGGTGGCGCCGGCGGTAGCGGCGATGACGGCAGCGGCGGAGCAGCGTACCCCGGCCCGGGCGGTCCGTATGATCCCCGCGGCCCCGGCGGTGTCCCCCGCGGGACCGCACCCGATGGTAGGGGTGTTCCCTCCGCGGGGCCGAACATTCTGGTGTCGGCGTTGATCCGGTCATCGGGCGGAATGCCCTGCGAGATGAGATTCGGGTCCAATGGGTACGGGCCGCCCATATGTTGGCGCATGGCCAGCGGCGCGTACGGCTTGTCGCTGTCGCAGATTTCAACGGTCGGCGCCCGCTTCCCGGGGTGGCCCATACAAGGATAGTTGCGAGCGCCACGCACCACGACCGGCGAATCCTGCGGCAACTTGCAGTAGAGGCCGTCGGGCGTGTCGATCGTGGTGGTATCAGCCGGAGACCTCCATGCGGACGGCGGCAGGAAGCCGACCGTACAAGCCGGAGGATCTTCCAACGAAACGGCGAACTCACCGAGGGGCAGGCCGGTTGCGTTGCTTGTACTGGAATATGACTGAGTACTCGAAACAGACGGTGGTAAGAGCATGAGTAGTTGCTCCAGCGACGCGTGGTAGACCACGCCGACCTGGCCGATGGTGGTGAGGTTGGCGAGCAACACCGGCAACGTCGGTTTGACTTGGGTGAGCAGCCGCGACACCTCGTCCAAGGCCCCGGGCCCGTTTTCCAGCAGGGTGCGAACCTGTCTGTCGTCGGTGACCAGCTGCCCGGTGACTCCGGCGAGGCTGCGCGCCCAAGTCCTGATCGCGTCGGTGGTCTCGGCTTGTGAGTCCAGCAGCGGTTTGGTGTCCTCGATCAGGGTTCGGGTGCGCTCGGCGACGGGTTTGAGGTCACCGGAAATCGTTGCCGCCGAGTCGATCAGCGATCCGAGGTCGTAGCCGGCCCCGTTGAAGCCCTTGAACGACTCGTCGAGCAAAGCTTCGAGCTTGTCCTGGGGAATGCTGTGGATCAGCGCATTGACCCGGTCGAGCATCGGCCCGACCGGCCGGGGGATGGTGGTGTCGCGTGCGGGGATGACCGAACCGTCGTGCAGGTAGGGCGGCGAGTCGGTGCGCGGCCGCAAGTCCACGTACTGTTCGCCCACCGCGGAGACGCTGCGTACCTCCGCTTGTAGGTTTGCCGGGATCTTGAGCGACGCGCCAAGGGAGAGTGTCGCTTCCGCGTCGTCGGGCGTCAGCTTCAGCGCGGTGACTTCACCGACCTGCACGCCCCGATACGTGACATTGCTGAACCGGTAGAGGCCGCCGGCAGCGGGCAGCTTCAATGTGATAGTCATCCGGCCGACGCCGAGCAGCGACGGCGCGCGCATGTAGTCAAAGATCATCACGAAAACCGCTAGGGTGCCGACGATCGTGAAGATTGTCAGCTGAACTTTGACGAGCCGAGTCAGCATCAGCGACCGCCCTCATCCATCGGAGGGAATTGGATTTGTGGCGCAGCATGATTGGCTTGCGTGGTCGGGTGAGCCGGAATCGGTGCCCCGGCAGGAGGCGGGGCAGCGGGCGGTGGCGGCGTTACCGGCAATGCGAGTGGATCGTAGGTGTACTCCTGATAGAACGGTTCCCCTGGCGCTGGCACCAGCGGCGCATGCAGTTGACCCCAGCGGGTGCCCAGCAGCATCGTTCGCTTGAGCCGCGGAATCGTGAAATCGACGTCGGCGTAGAGGTTTATGTAGTCCCCTCGGACGGCTCTGTCGATCAGGTTTTGGCTGTACGGGAACGGGGTCAGCGTGTAGCCGATGGCAGTGCCGAGATCCGGTCCGATGTCGGCCAGCGCGCGGATCGTCGGTTCGAGGTTCTGCAGGTTTCTCACCAGGTCGGCCTGACTGTCGTTGACCAGCCGAGTGGCGGTGTCGCCGAAGACGCGCAGTTTGTCGAGCGCTTCGGTGATCCGCGGCCGCTCCCTAATCAGTACCGCCAGCGCCGGCGGTAGCCTGCGCAGCGCCTGCGTGATGGTGTCGCGCTGTCCGGCGAACGTGTCGGCCAGCCGGTTCAATCCCTGGATAGCGGCAATGATGTTGTCGCGCTGTTGGTCCAGCGTGCCGACAAAGGTGTCGAGTCGACTCAGTAGATCCCGGATTTGTCCTTGGCGCCCGGACAGCGCGGCGTTGACGTTGTGGATGATGTCGCCGATCTGGCCGAGTCCTCCGGAATTGATCACCACAGACAGCAGTGCCAGGGTCTGCTCGGTGGACGGGTAGGTTGACGACTTGTCCAGCGGGATGGTGGCACCGGGTGTGAGCCGCCCGCGCGGCCCCTGGCCGAGCGGCGGATTCAGTTCCATATGCATGGAGCCGAGCAGGCTGGTCTGCCCGACCTTAGCCACCGAATTGGCCGGTACCACGACGTCGGGTCGTACCGACAATTCAACGTCGGCGTGCCAGCCCTTCACCGTCATCGTGCCGACACTGCCGACCACGACGTCGCCGATCAGCACCGGCGAATTCGGCTCCAGGTGGCCGACATTGGCGATGTCGACGTGGTAAATGCTGGCTCCCGGGCCGCGCCCTACCGCGCCGGGCAGGGGTAGGGAGTTCACGCCTTGGAATGTGCATCCGGTCGCGGTCAGTATCACGCAGGAGGCGGATAGCAGCAGCCCCCTTGCCTTGAACGCATTGAACCGGCCGGTCATGATGCTGGCCTTTCCGGCGGCAGCATGTCCGGCACGTTGGTCACGGTGGGCACCGGTGCTCCCGGGTACAGCGCCGGTGACGGAAATGCCGGCAAAGGCGCATACCGGCCGGGGGGCATGGGAGGCAGGCCCGCGCCGCCCCACCCTGCCGGCGGCGGCACATCGTTGTTCAGGCCTGTGTATGCGGATATCGCAGGCGGGATCTCCGGCGGCCCGGGCTTGGGTCCCGCACCGCCGGGCGCCAGATTCGGGTCGGAGTAGACGATGTCGTTCGGGTCCATCGACGGCATCAAGTAGGGGTTGGCGGGCACGGGCAAGAACAGCAGCGCAAGGTTGCCGTAGTTGAGGTTCAGCAGGCGCAATCCTGGCCCGAGGTATTCCGCACACAGCTTGGCCGTTTCGGGCGCGGTGATGTTTTCAATGGCGCCCATCGCCGAACAGATGAACTGCACGGGACTGGAAAGGTTGTTGAACACGAACGCTCCGATGTCGTCTCCGGTGTCCGCGTTGTAGAAGTTGTAGAAGTTCGCGAACGCGTTTGGCGAAACGTGAAGGACGTTCTCCAGATCAATTTTGTGATCGGCGAGGTTCTGCGTGACGTTGGCCAACCGCTGAATCGTCTCGCTGGTTTGATCGCGGCTTCCCGCGATGAAGCGTTGAACCTCGCCAACCGCACCCGACAGATCCTTCAGCGCCGCGTCCAGATCGGACCTATTGTCGTCCAGCACGCTGGTGAGCGTGGCGAGCCGGTTTTGAAACTGCACGATCTGCTGGTCGCTGTCACGAAGTGCCGTGACGAAAGTCTGCAGGTTTTTGATGATGTCGACGATGTTGCCGCTGTTGTCGGCCAGGATCCGGCCCACCCCCGACAGCTGGGCGAGCGTTTGTCTGAGCTTATCGCCGTTGCCCTGGAGCGCGTCGGCGGAGCTCTTGATGAACCGGCCTATCGGACTGGTCGGCATATTGGCCGTCGGTCCCAAATCCGTTGCCAGGCGGTCGAGTTGAGCCTTCACTTCATCCCACTCGACGGGTACCGCCGTGCGCTCGACCGGAATCACCGCGCCGTCGAGCATCGTGGGACCACCCGACCGGTACGGCGTGAGCTGGACGTAGCGCGACGCGACCAGATTCTGTGCGACGATCACCGCCTTGGCATTGGCCGGAATCGCGGTGTCGCGGTCCACTTTCATGGTCAGCTTGGCCGCAGTGCCCTGAGGCTGGACCGAAGCGATGGTGCCCACCTTGATACCCGAGACGCGTACGTCATCGCCGGGATAGATCGCCGTGGCGGCAGTGAAGTAGGCGCTGATCGTCTTCGGCCGGAAAATGGTCTCCCGAACAATGAAAACCGCTGCCGCAACGATAAGCCCAGCGAGCACGACACCGGTCGCAACTGCCATCCGGTTGCGCGACATCATCGCGAACCTCCCGGGATACCGTTGTACGGGAACGGGAACAACGCCCGCGGCATGGGCGAAGGGAAGCCGGGCCCACGTCCCGTGTCGAAGGTGCGGAATCCCCAGAGATAGTCGAAGAATGGCTGCAGAATTTGCATAGGTTGCAGATTCGGCACGAACGCCTGGTAGAAGGGGCCGCTAGCCACCGTCTCACCCTGGGTGACTTCGAATTTCGCTAACCGCGGCAGGATCTTGCCGATATTGTCGCGGTTCTTTTCCAGCATCGCTGTCACCGAATTCAGCTTTTCCAGCGTCGGTGCCAGCTTCTGTTCGTTGTCGGCCACCAGCCCGGACAGCTGCTTGGATAGCGCAGACGTGTTGGCCAGCAACCGAACGATCGCGTGCCGCTGGGCAGCCAGCACCCCGAGCAGATCGTTGGCGTTGAGGATCAGTGTATTGACCTGCTGGCTGCGCTCCGACAGGATTCCGGTGACATCTTTGGCGCTCTTGAGAAGATCGTGCAGTGGTTGGTTTCTGCTGTTGAGGGACCGCGATAACCGGGTCAGCCCGTCGAAGGTCGGACCGAGTTGCGGTGCGATCTGTTCGATTGTGGCCGACAGGGTGTCAAGAGACTGGTTGAGCGTTCGGGTATCGGCGCCGGCGACGTTTGTCGTGAGGTCGCTGAGCGCCTCGGTCAGCGAGTACGGGGAGGATGTGCGCGACAGTGGTATCACGTCGTTTGGGCGCATGGGGCGCGTGCCCGAGGATTCCACTGTGAGTACCCGCTGGCCCAGTAGCGTCCCAGTGCGGATGTGTGCGGTACTCTCCGAGCCGAGCTGAATCTTCCCGGGTACGGTGAAAGTGACTAGCGCGTAACCGTTTTGCAGTGAAGTGTGCGACACTGTACCGACCTTTATGCCTGAGATCGTCACGTCGTTACCTACGGCCAGGCCCCCGGCTTCGTCGAACAGCGCCTGGTATCTGACTGCCGTCGCCCAGGACATCAGCCGGTCGGGTGAAAGACCGATCAAGACAACGAGCAGCAACAGGACAGCGCCGATGAATCCTGGTCGAATGAGGTTGGTTCCGTGGTATCTAAGCATCAGGGTTCTGCACACCTCCCGCCTTCTTGCTTGAACCAGGGGGCCAACACGGTGCGGCCCTGAAGGTCGGTGGCGCGGAAGCGCAATCCGCAGATGTAGTACTGGATGAAGCTGCCATACGCGCCGAGCCGGACGAGTTTCCGAAGGTTTTCCGGTGTCTTCTGCAACTGAAGGTCGATGCGGTCTTTGCCCTGAACGAGCAGCGGCGCAACCCGATTCAACTGGTCCACGGTGTCGGCCAACGGCCGGCGCGCGGTGCCCAACAGGTCGGCCAACGACGCGGTCGCGTGGTCGAGAGAGTCGATTGAGGCGCCGATCGGATCCCGGTCCTTCGATAGCTCAGTGATGAACCGCTCGAGCCGGTCGACCGTTTGCGAGAACTTGTCGCCGTCTTTGGCGATCGTGGCGACGACGGTGTTGAGATGGTCGATCAACTGTTCGATGACTTGGTTGTTGGCGGCCAACGTGTTCGAGAACGACGATGTCTTCGACAACACAGACTC
>Ga0187782_10004084_pt1 | contig 10900 bp, 10 predicted proteins | sample 0715_SJ02_MP15_2_FD_132454 | JGI IMG/M metagenome (GOLD analysis project Ga0187782, IMG submission 132454) | Tropical peat soil microbial communities from peatlands in Department of Meta, Colombia - 0715_SJ02_MP15_20_MG | ecosystem: Environmental > Terrestrial > Soil > Wetlands > Peat | place...
CCATGCCGAACACCACCTGGCCTGCGTCCAGCGCCAGGCCGGTACGCTGCAGCAGGTTCGCAGGATCTGCTCCGGGGGGATCCACGTCCTGGTGCAGCTCAACCTGGCCCGAGAGCGTACTGAGGCCGAACAGCCAGTGTGCCGGGCCGCCGCCGGTCAGGGTATCGGCCACCACGAAGATCTCGTGCCGCGCCTGGTCGATCACCGGCGTGCCCGTTATGCCCACGGTAGGTGAGATGTCGCCGCATGGCAGCGAGGCCGCGGGCACCGGCGGGCCAAGATGCGTCGACCACGTGACGGCGCCGGTGGCCGCCGACAGGGCGTACACGGTGTCATTCTCGGTGGCCACGTAGACGCGACCCGCGTACACCAGCGGCTCCCCGTAGATCTGCCCGTCCAGCGCGGGCGACGTCCACGCCCGCGTCGTCGTGTTGACCGCAGTCACCGGTGCGGCGACGCCGGTCCCGGCCGGGTTGCCGTGGTACACCGTCCAGGAACTCGAGCCGCTTGTCGGGGAGGCCGCCGTGGCCGCGTACGCGGGCCCGGCCCCGACTCCGCACAGCAGCGAGGCCAGCGCAAGCGGCCCGGTGATTCTTCGGAGCCTGGAGGGCCGGGTTAGCGGGATGTACGTCGGCGTCGCCCCCGTGGCGAACTTGGTGAGGTCAGCCGACCGGTGAGGCGGCTGGGTGGCCTTGCGGTGATGGTTCGCTCTCGCCGCGCAGCAAGGCGCGCACCTCGGACTCGCGGAACCTGCGGTGTCCGCCGGGTGTGCGGATGCTGGTGATCCGCCCGGAGGCTGCCCAGCGGGTGACGGTCTTCGGATCCACCCGGAATAGTGCCGCCACCTCTCCCGGCGTGAGCAGGCGCTCGTTGTTGCCGTCCACGTTCAGTCCCCTCCGACTTGTCTCCCTCGAGCCTCCGGTCAGGTGTCCCTCTAGTTTGGCGCTGAACGAGTACTTTCTACCTAGATTTCTGGAAATTAGATCGGCAATTCGTCGATGTCGGGAAGCCGTTGAGTAGCTTTAGAACTACTTCCAGTAGTAGCCGCATTTGCGCGCGGGTGTTTCATCCGGGAAAGGGTCCGCAACATGGCTGAGGGCACCACCCGGTTCGCCGAGCCCAGGCTGGTCAGCCTGGCCGAGATCGAGGAGGCGGCGCGGGTCCTCGCGCCGGTTGTGGTTCGCACCCCGCTGCTGCCCGTCCCCGGGCTGAAGCCCGGACTCCTGGTCAAGCCCGAGTCGCTCCAGCCGACCGGCTCGTTCAAGCTGCGTGGCGCCTACACCGCCATCACGGCCAGCGGCCAGGCCGCCAGGCAGCGCGGGGTCATCGCTCATTCCAGCGGGAACCACGGCCACGCCGTGGCTTACGCCGCGGCCCTGCTCGGCGTGCGCGCGGTCGTGGTGGTGCCGCGGACGGCGCCGAGGATCAAGACCGACGCGATCAGGCGCTACGGCGCCGAGCTGGTCACCGTGGAGCCCACGCTGGAAGCACGGGTCGCCGCGACCGAGGAACTCGCGGCCAGGCACGGGTACGTAATCATCCCGCCCTTTGACGACCGGGCCGTCATCGCGGGGCAGGGCACGATCGGCCTGGAGATCGCCGCCGACTGCCCGCGGGCCGATCTCGTCGTTGTGCCGGTCAGCGGGGGCGGCCTCATCTCCGGCATCGCGGCCGCTCTGCGCGCGCGCGTCCCCGGGACAGCCGTGGTGGGCGTGGAACCTGAGCTCGCGGCGGACGCGCGCGAGTCATTCCGCCGCGGCGAGCGGGTCGCCTGGCCTGCCGCCGATGTCCAGCGCACGATCGCGGATGCGCTGCGAGTGGAGCAGGTCGGTACGCTGCCCTTCGCTCATATCCGCGAGTTCGTGTCCGACATCATCACGGTGACCGAGGACGAGATGCTCGATGCGGTCGGCCGGCTCGCCAGGCAGGCCCGGCTGGTAGCGGAGCCCGGCGGGGCGGCCGCGGTGGCGGCGTGCCTGTTCCACGGGATCGAGTTGCCGGAGGCCAAGACTCCCGTCGCCGTGGTCTCCGGCGGCAACATCGACCCGCAGCTGCTGGCGAAGATCCTCTCCGAGGACTGACTTGCGGGCCGAGGTTGCCCGACGGCTTCTCAACTCGCATAGGATCCGCGGCTGTGGACTGCCGTTCCCGGACTTTCCGCACAGACTGGGTCCGGGACACCCGGGGCTAACAAGCCGAGGTCGGCGCCTTGCGCCTCGAACCAAGCGGTCAAAGGAGCGACATGGACGGTATGTACCTACGACTCGGTAGGCCACTGCTGGCAGCTTCGGCCCGTCTGTGGGCCGGTGCCCTACTGGTCTGCTGCGCGAGCCTCGTCGCGGTGCTTGGCGTCGTATTCGCACACCAGGCCACGGCGGATCCGCTCGATCGTGCGGTCGACTCTCCGATCATCACGTGGCTAAGCCCCCATCGAGATCTCGCGGCATGGCTGGCGGCACCGGGTTCGCTGATTCCGGCCGTGGCGCTCAGCGCGGCAATTGTCGTTGCTTGCCTGCTCGGCAGGCGGCTTAACGGCGCTCTGCTTGCCGCCGCAGCCGTCCCGACTGCCGTAGGACTGAATGACGGCCTGTCTAAGCACCTGGTCCACCGCACCTATCTGGGTGCCCTCACCTATCCGAGCGGGCATACCGCCACCGTGTTCGCGCTGGCCGCGACCGTCGCCGTGTTGCTGCACATCCCGCCGCCAGCTAAGGCAAGGGCGCTGCGGGTGCTGATGCCGGCGGCAGCGTGCGTACTGGGAGGCGTGACCGCTGTCGGCGTCATAGGCCTGCGGTGGCATTACTTCACCGATACCCTGGCCGGTGCCGCTTTGGGCGTCGGAACGGTATGCGGGCTCGCGCTTGTTCTGGACCTGCCCGTAGTCAGGCGGTGGCTGGCGTGGGGCAGTCGCCAGCCGTCGACGACTCAGGAACGCGGAACTGCCGCGCCGCAGGCCAGCGCCGGGACAGGGAACTAGCTGCGGACGCACGCGAGCCTGTCATGCATTGACGGTGTTGACCGCTATGCCGAACATCCCGTTTCTGTCCGCGGATGGACAGACGATGGTCTGGTATCCAGGATGCCGTTTGGCGAAGATTGCGAAACCCATGTTTGAGTTAATGTCGTCCACCAGCATGACCCCGCCTGCCGACATACCCGAGGCCACGTGCTCCATCTCGAACACCGTGTTCTCGGTCGTGTGCAAGCTGTCGTGGATGAACATCTCCACGTGGCCGACCTTGGCGATCAGCGGCGGCAGTTGCTGCTTGCTTGCTCCTTCCACATACGACCAGCGGGTACGGCATGCCTCGGTGACGACTATGCCTGTCTCCCCGTGGAGTCGATGATCGAAGGGAAACGGCAGATCGATGCTCCACAGGTGGCCGAGTTGATTCTGCGCCAGCGCTTCCAGCACGATCCGGCTGGTAACCCCGTGCGCGACGCCGGTCTCGATTACGACCCCGGGCCGCGTATGCAGTACTACGCACCACAGTGCACGGCACAGCGCGCTGTCGGCATCGGCGTACCAGGCGTAGGTCTCGCGGCCGAAACCCCATCCCTTGGCCACCAGCACCGCTCCGATGCCCGCCATTACCTCATCGAATCGGTGATCTCTTCCGCAAGGCCACGGTGCGCCCAGCAGTTTGTGCAGGTGCTCATCCCAGGCTTCGTCCACTACGAACCGAGGGTCTTCCCTGCGGCTGTGCCCTCGGTACCACTGCCAGAATTCCCCCGGCAGTGCTCGGCATACCACAACCGGATCAGCAGCGAATGTGCGCGCCATACGCGTAATCTTCTGCAGGCGCGTCCCGCTCCATGCCATCTCAGCAGGCGATTTTAGCAGACGGCCTGGACCGAGTCTGCGAGGAGGGCCAGCCCCTGGTCGATCTCGGTATCGGTGGCGGTCAGGGGAGGCAGTAGCTTGACCACCTCGTCCTTAGGACCTGAGGTTTCGACTATCAGCCCGCGCTCGAAGGCGGCGGCGGCCACCTTTCTGGCCAGCTCACCGTCATCGAAGGCCAGGCCGTGCGCCAGGCCACGGCCGCGTGGCTGTATCGGGGTTCCTGGTACGGACTGGACGAGCTCGGCGAGCGCGGCGGCGATACGCTGGCCCTTGGCCAGGGTGCCCTCCTCCAGGGCTCTGTCCTGCCAGTAGACGCGAAGCGCTGCCGTGGCCGTGACGAACGCCAGGTTGAAACCACGGAAGGTGCCGTTGTGCTGACCCGGCTTCCAGATGTCCAAATCCGGGCGGATCAGCGTGAGCGCCAGCGGCAGGCCGTAACCGCTGATGGACTTGGACAGGCAGACGATGTCCGGTTTGATGCCGGCGGCCTCGAAGCTGAAGAACGGCCCGGTGCGGCCGCAGCCCATCTGCACGTCGTCGACGATGAGCAGGATGCCGTGCCGCTGGCATAGCTGAGCCAGATCAGCCAGCCAGTCCAGCGCGGCCACCTTGATCCCGCCCTCAGCCTGCACAGTCTCCACGATCACCGCAGCCACCTGGTCAAGCTCTGCACCGCTGTCCTGCAGCAGGTGCTCAAATTCCGGCGAGCCCGGCTCACCGCCGTCCAGGCGGCAGCCGAACGGGACTCGGATGGCGTGCACCAGTGGTACTCCGGCGCCGTCGCGGTGCATCTTACTGTCGGTGACCGCCAGTGCGCCAAGAGTCATGCCATGGAACGCGCCGGTGAAGGCGATCACCTCCGTGCGGCCAGTGGCCTTGCGGGCCAGCTTGAGTGCCGCTTCGACGGCGTTGGCGCCGGCCGGACCCGGGAACTGCACCCGGTAATCCAGCTGCCTTGGCCGCAGGATGAGCTCGTCGAACGCGGTCAGGAACTCTCTTTTGGCGACGGTGTACATATCCAGGGAGTGGGTCACCCGATCGTCGGCCAGATAGTCGAGAAGCGCCTGCTTGAGCGCCGGGTTGTTGTGGCCGTAGTTGAGCGTGCTGGCCCCAGCGAAGAAGTCGAGGTAGGCACGACCGTCCTCATCGTGAAGCCAACTGCCTGCGGCCCGGTCGAATACCTTGGGCCAGACCCGGCAGTAGCTGCGCACCGCAGATTCACGGTCCTCGAAGATCCGCGTCGTTGTCGTATCGCGCTCCTCGGGGGACGGCCACCGTTCCGGGCGATCCTGCTCCATCGTGATCCTTTCGGTTTATGCCTGCAGGCCTGCAGACCGCCTGTCGCGGTACCAGTGCTCTAGGGGCGCTAGCTGGCGGATCTGCATGGCGCGTTCTTTGTGGCTGGGCTGCTCGTCCTGGATGAGGCGCCGCGGCGCGTCGGCGCGGATCATCCTCGACCCGGCCAGTTGGCCGCCGGCAAGCACGCCGACGAGGACCTCTCGCAGATCGTTGCGCACGAAGGCCTGAACGCCACGTGCTCCCCCGACCTGTTCATGACCGGCACGCGGTCAAACGTGCTCCGAGGATCCCCACGCCTACCAGAGCGCGTAGTAGAAGAGCGTGATACCACGAGCACCGAATTCGCCGCTTCATCTCACCGGGGGACATGGTGAGAGCAGCGTCAATGTGACAGGCGTGCCGAGGGGCTGCGGACGGCGCGGCCGGGCGGGCAGCTTGGCTGGTGTCGCGCCAGGCCGCGGCCGGTTCGTTGCCGCTGACGGTGCCCGGCGGAGCCGTCCTTCCCGGCCCAGGGCAGCCGCGGCCGGTACGGCATCCGGGGAGCAGCAACCCGATATGATGAACGACCCCAACGTATCAAAACGGTATCCGACCCTCTCTTGTTACATGATCAGGCGGCTCGACGCAGACGACCTGAGTTCGCGAGCTGTACCCTCGGAGGACCAGTGACGGCAACCCGTGCTGACGTTGATGTGCGCGAGTCACTCACGCCCGACGAATTCTACCGCGACTACGTGAACAAGAAGCCTGTGGTCGTGCGCGGCGGTATCCGAGGTTTGCCTGCGGTCTCCCGGTGGTCTATCGACTATTTTCGATCGATAGCACCTGACCTGCAAGTGCGTGTAAAAACCGGGAATATTGCCGAAGGTGGCACCAGCACCCGGACGCTCTCTGAATACTGTGACATGGTCGCGCAGCGCGCCGCCATGAACGGCTCGGCTGACCGGGCAGATAGCCCGATTCCCTATCTTCACGACTTTCCTCTGCTGCGGCTCATTCCTGAGCTGAGGAAGGACCTCGAGCCTTTTCCGCGCGACTTGTTCCCGAAGTTCTTCAGGACTGAATGGTGGACGTTCTGCCAGGTCTTCGTGAGTGCACCCGATGCATCGACACCGTTTCACTTTGATACGCTGCTTACCCACAACCTCTTTTTTCAGGTGCACGGCGAGAAGCGCTTCGTCATGGCGCCGTCTGAAGATCGGCCGTATTGTTACACTTATAAGTGGCGCTGGTCGGCAGTGGACCCTGATAATCCAGATTTCGGACGTCACCCGGCGTTCCGCAAGGCTCGGGTCCTCGAATGCGTGCTGCAAGGCGGCGACATTCTCTACATGCCGCCTGGAACACTGCATCAGGTAACCTCCCTTACCGCGTCCATCTCCTTTAATATCGATTGGCATGACAGAATGAGTGCCATTCGCGGTATGGCGGCCGTCGGGAATGGAATGCCTACACAAAACCTGATATATAACTCGGCCTTCGCTATGGGAGTTATTGCTGGCGTTCCTTACCGAGTTGTTGCCCCAGTCCTGGACTCATATTACTATTACATATCGTAGCCGCTCGACCGCGAGTTAGGGCACTGGCGGGTGCTACGCTGCCAGGCCGCCCGGCAGGCGCCTTCGGATGGTCATGGCTGACCCGTCGCGTCTGCTTTCAGGCCGTCTACAAAGTACCTCCGCTTGCCGCTCGGGCTTCGTTCGATGGCGGAGACATACTCGAACTCAAGGCTGGCCACGGAGAAGCGCCGTTCGAACGTCCGCTGGATATGGTCTTTTTCTGCTCCCGGGTTCGTGACTATCCGCAGGAGCAGGGAGCCCGGCCTGTCCTGGACGAATTGAATATCCCGTATCTGGTCGTAGAATTCGTCCTCGTCCAGGTCCCCGAACGCGTAGCCATACAGCGACCTCCGTCGCCCCGCGCTGTCGACGAAGGTCTCCTGTGCCCGCCCGACGATGGCGCTGGCTCGGGGGAAGTTATCGGCGGAACAACTCCCGACCGGATCGACGGCCAGGTCGCCAGTGTCATATCGGACAAACTGAGTGCCGATCCGATTGAACGACGACGCTATGACGCGTCGGCACCCCTCAATCTCGGAGGGAAGCAGCTCCACCTGACCATATGTCGGGTAGAAGTGGAAGCCACCGCACTCACGGCAGCAGCGTGCCAGGATCGCGTACTCGCTGTGCCCGTACCAGTGAGCGATCTTGATACCGAACTCCTGCTCAAACTGCGCCCGCTCAGTCGCCGGGAACATCTCGGAGGCGGCGATAACGCCCCGGACAGGAAGACTGCGGAACAGGTCTTCGCCGACCAGGTCGATGAACGTGTACAGGGAACTCGGATAAATATGCAGGAAGAACGGCTGAAGCGTGCGTACCCACCGCCGCAGTTCGCCGAGCTCCCGCTCTCCTGTCGCGCCCGGCGAGACCTTCCATGCGTTCTCGAGGCGGTCGAAATGTAGCATTGCGCCGTGGAAATCGCCGGCGTAACGGACCCTGAGGTCGTGCGGCGCATATCCCACCTGGGACCAGATGTCAAAGATGTAGGCGCGCTCCTTCTGGCGGCGGGCGAACGTGTCGGCCGTGAAACGAAGCGGCTGGCCTGACGTCCCGCCGGTCCGTACCGTGTGCGTGAGCAGCGGTACGTCCCAGCGGGTGTACCGGCGCGGGGAGCGGACATAGTCCTCCTTCTGCGTGATCTCATCGCCGTACCTGCGGACCATCGGCCGGAACCGTGCGTCCTGATACTCCCGGATCTCGCTGGCTGACCAGTTCTTCGACTTCTTGATCAGGCGGCGGTGGTAGAAGTAGCTGGGACCAAGCACGACTTCCCTGACTCCGGTCATGACCCACCACTGGACCGGACACGGGCCACTCCACCAGGCCGCCCCATCCCGACGAAGGGCATACGCGCCTCACGCTCCAAAGGGCGCCGCAAAGGCATCTGTTAGCTTCGCTCCTGTAGGGAACCTCTTAAGAGGAGCGTATTCCGGGCGACAGTGATACAGAGGCAGCCCTCCCGGCGCTGCCTGACCGGCTCAGGGCCGGCCGGACCCGGCAAGATGCCCCAGGCCTCCGCCCGGCCCGCTTCGCCCCGAACTGCATGTGCCGCCGCCCGGGCCGAGTAACATCCCGCGGTCGTGGAACGACCCCAAGGTATCAAAGCGGTATCCAGCCTTCTCCTGTTGACGTGATCAGGCGGCTCGACGCGAGTTAGCCAGCATGCAGTTAATCTGCACCAGAGGGGAGCGTTTCATGCCGGCCTGCGAGGGTCTCGTTATCGGTGCTGGCCCCTACGGCCTGTCGATCTCCACGCATCTTCGCGGACGCGGGATCGACCATCTCATCGTGGGCCGCCCGATGGATACCTGGCGTGCCCACATGCCGGTCGGTATGTACCTGAAGTCCGAGCCTTACGGTTCGGACATGTCGTGCCCGAAGAAGGGGTACGACCTCGAGGCCTACTGCCGCTCAGAGCGAATCGAGGGTATCGCGCGGGGGGAGATGTTTTCGCTCGAACGGTTCCTCGACTACTCCGACTGGTACATCAAGCAGCTGGTGCCCGACGTCTGTGACGTCACGGTGACAGAGATCAAGGCCGACAGCGGCGGGTTCCGGGTCGCATTCGCCGATGCCGAGCCGGTTACGGCCAGGAATGTCGTGATCGCGACGGGCGTCCTGCCCTATCCCTACATCCCGGCGGAGCTATCGAGCCTGCCTCCGGAGCTGCTCTCCCACACCGCCGATCACCAGCGGTTCGACCAATTCCGGGGTCGCCGCGTAGCCATCGTGGGCGGCGGCTCATCGGCGCTGGAGACGGCTGCCCTGATGCATGAAGCCGGGAGCGAGGTGCAGCTTATTCTGCGGTGCCCGAAAGCCCCCATCTGGGGTGAGCGGGCTAAGCCGCTAACGCCACTGGTGCGGATCCGTAACAACAGGCTCTGCGAGGGGTGGAAGTGCCCGTTGTGGAATTCTCCACTCGGCTTCCGCATGCTGCCGCAAAGCATCCGTGTCGAGAAGGCTCGAACCGTGCTGGGGCCTCTCGGGGCTTGGTGGCTGAAGGACCGCGTCGAAGGCGTGGTCGAGTACGTGCGTGCGACTGTGCGGGGAGCCGAGCCCAGCGGAAGCGGCGTGCGGCTGCTGCTCGGGGGCCCGACCCATTCGACCCTCGACGTCGATCACGTGATCGCCGGCACCGGCTTCCGCGTCGACATCGCCCGGCTACCGTACCTGCCTAAAGAGCTCCAGGCGCGTATCGCCACGCTCGACGGGTACCCGGTTCTTAGCCGTGCTGGCGAATCGACCGTTCCGGGCTTGTACTTCGCCGGAGCCCCAGCGGCCTTCGGCCTTGGCCCCTCGATGCGTTTTATCGCCGGCACGTACAACCTGTCCGGTCATCTCGCCCGGTCAGTGGCGGCCCGCGCCCGTGGCAGGAGAGGAAGCGGCCCGGTGCCCTCTAGGTTGACTGATCAAGCGCCGGAGTCGAGCAATGATCCAGCGTTCCAGCAAACGGCCTGACCGCGACGTCTGGTGTCGCTACGGGCCATGAGGCGCCTGCGCGGATAGCTATGCTGAGATCGTCATGCGTGCCACCTTTGCCTACGCGACCGCGCGGATCCTGCTCCTCGTCGTCTCGGTAATCCTGCTGTATCTGACCGGTGCGCGAGGCCTGCTGCTGCTCGCGCTGGCGTTCGTGATCAGCGGGATCGCCAGCTTCGTACTGCTTTCCAAGCAGCGGGATCGGATATCGGGAGCACTCTCGGCCCGGCTCGGGCATGGCCGCGGGCGGCTGGCGCAAGTCCGCGCGCGGATCGAGGAAGGCGCCCGCGTCGAAGACGACAACTGACGAGCCCGGCCGGCTCGGTTACAGCCGCCGGACGGCGGGGCCCGGGCGGAATCCGGACGCGGCCCGCGGGCCCGAGGATCCGCCGGGCTCACCGGGTTCGTCGGGTCCGGCGGCGGTCAGCCATCCGCCGGTGATCAGGAGCCTCAGCACCGCGCCGACCGCCTGGTCACGGGTCATGGCCGAGGTATCGAGGACCAGGTCGGCGTCGCGCGGTTCCTCGTAGGGATCGGACACCCCGGTGAAGCCCGTGATCAGCCCGGCCCGCGCCTTGGCGTAAAGGCCCTTGCGGTCACGCGCCGCGCAGACCTCGAGGGGAGTCGAGACGTAGACCAGCAGGAAGTCGCCGGCCTCGGTGACCATCTGCCTGGCTGCCGCGCGCGCCGCGGCGTAGGGCGCTATCGGCGCGCAGATGGCGATGCCGCCGTGCCTGGCGACCTCGGCCGCGACGTAACCGATGCGCGCGATGTTGAGGTCACGATCGGCGCGGGAGAAGGTCAGCCCGGCGGAAAGGAGCTGCCGGACGTGGTCGCCGTCCAGCAGCGAGACCGTCCGGTCGCCCCGCTCGGTCAGCGCCTCCGCCAGGCCGCGGGCGATGGTGGACTTACCCGATCCCGACAGGCCCGTGAAGAAGACGGCCAGGCCGCGCTCGGACCGGGGCGGGCGGGCCCGCCGCAGCTCGCGGGCCACGCCCGGCGGAGTGAACCACGAGGGGACCTCGGTTCCCGAATCGAGCAGCGCGCCGAGCTCGGAGTCGGTCAGCTCGTCGCGCTCGGCTCCTGGCTCGATCAGGCCGAGCGGCCGCCAGACCTCCGAGCGCGGGTCATAGGCCCACTCGCCGGCGTGGATGACGGGAATCGGCACTCCGGGCAGGGCCAGCGCGCCGTTCTTCTGGCCGCCGGGCGCACCGGC
>Ga0187782_10004085_pt1 | contig 10895 bp, 9 predicted proteins | sample 0715_SJ02_MP15_2_FD_132454 | JGI IMG/M metagenome (GOLD analysis project Ga0187782, IMG submission 132454) | Tropical peat soil microbial communities from peatlands in Department of Meta, Colombia - 0715_SJ02_MP15_20_MG | ecosystem: Environmental > Terrestrial > Soil > Wetlands > Peat | place...
TGGAGATTCAGCAGGGCGAAGTGGTTGGGCTGCTCGGGCCGAACGGCGCAGGAAAGACCACGACGTTCTACATCCTGGTCGGTCTCGCGCGTCCGGACTACGGGCGTGTTTTGCTCGACGGCGAGGACATCACCGACCTCCCCATGTACCTACGCGCACGCAGCGGCATCAGCTATCTCCCCCAGGAACCTTCCGTTTTTCGCAAGCTGACGGTTGAAGAGAACCTGCTCGCTGTTTTGGAGACGTTGTCGGTCACTCCGGAGCAGAGGCGCGACCGGGTCGAGGAGCTTTTGGCGCAAATGGGGCTCGAAGGGGTTCGCTACAGCCACGCGCACGTGCTCTCCGGCGGCGAGCGCCGACGGTTAGAAATTGCGCGTTCGCTGGTGCTGTCTCCCTCCTTTGTGCTATTGGACGAGCCATTCGCCGGGATCGATCCCCTGACCGTGGTCGACATCCAGAAGATCGTCGCGGACCTCAGCGAAGCCGGAATCGGTGTGCTCGTCACCGACCATAACGTCCGCGACACGCTGGCAGTCACCAACCGCGCCTACATCATCAGCGAAGGGAAGATTCTCGCTGCGGGAAAGCCCGAAGAGCTTTCCGCCAATGCCGACGTCCGCCGCATCTATCTGGGAGAGGGCTTCCGCCTCAACTAACCTATGAACTTTCTCGCGCCCAAACTCCATCTCCGCTTGGCCCAGAAGCAGATTCTGACGCCGGGCCTCGTCCAGATGGTGAGCGTGCTGGCGCTGAATCGGCTGGAACTGCGCGAGATGATCAATCAGGAGATCATGGCGAATCCGGTACTCGAAGAGGTTGCCGAGGATGGCGTAGCGGCCGATAGCTACACCGACGAAGCGTTTCTCAAGAAAGAAACGGAAAAAGTCCCCGAAACGGAAGCCCCGAATCCCTTCGACGAATTCGATTTCGGCTCCTTCTTTACACAGTACCTTGATACGGGCGCCGAGCGCGCTGCGAGCAGCGAGCACGAGGAGATCGAAAAGCCCTCCTTTGACAAGTTCCTCTCTTCGCCGGCAAACCTGACCGACCACCTAATGTGGCAGCTCAGCGTCAGCATCTGCACGGAGACGGTCCGCAAAATCGCCGAAGCCATCATCGGAAATCTGGACGAAAACGGATACCTTACGGCCACGCTGGACGAGATCGCTCAGTCGGGAGATTACTCGACGGAGGACGTCGAAGAGGCGCTTGCGCTGGTACAGGAATTCGACCCGCCGGGCGTCGGCGCCCGCGACCTGCCCGAATGCCTGTTGCTGCAGATCAAGCTGCTTGATCCGCAGAACACGCTGGCACGGCAGATCATCACAGACCACTTGAAGCTCTTGCAGAACAATCAGTTGAAGGAAGTCGCTCGCGCCTTGAATAGGCCCGTCGAACTCGTGAAGCGCGCCGTGGATGTCATCAAGCGCCTCGATCCGAAGCCCGGCCTGCGTTACAACAAGACCGAACCGCGCCTAGTCGAGCCGGATGTCCAGTTCCGCAAGGAGGACGGCGAATGGCAAGTCTTCATGAATGATGACGACGTGCCGCAACTCCGCCTGAGCCCCACCTACCGCCGCCTGCTCGCTCGAGACGCCGCCGATCGCGACGTGCGCAACTACGTCAAGGAGCGCTTTACTGCCGCCATCCAGTTGATGAAAAACATCGAGCAACGCAAGCATACGATTCTGCGCGTCTGCCAGTCGATCTTGCGCCGTCAGAAGGACTATCTCGACTACGGCCCCGATCAGTTGAAGCCGATGATGATCAAAGAAGTCGCTGAAGAAGTCGGCGTACATCCGTCCACGGTCAGCCGCGCCGTCGCGAACAAGTACGTCCACACGCCGCAAGGCGTGTTGGAGCTCCGCAGTTTCTTTTCCGAGTCAGTCAACGGCCCTCAGGGCAGCGAAATGTCCTTGTTGTCGCTGAAGCGGCGCGTGAAGCAAATGATTGAGGAAGAAGACACCTCCCGCCCGCTCACCGACGAACAGATCACCAAGAAGCTCAGTGAAGAAGGCATCCACGTCACTCGCCGCACCGTCGCCAAGTATCGCGAAGATCTCCGCATCCCGAGCACGCACCGCCGCCGGGTGAAGGCCTGACCGACGGCCGCCGTGACGCGCCCCGATCGGAAACGTGACTCCCGCCAACTCGTCATTCTCACCGGGCTCTCGGGCTCCGGCAAAGGCTCGGTCCTGAAGACGTTCGAAGACCTCGGTTTCTATTGCGTCGATAATCTTCCCGTCGCGCTGATTCCCACATTCAGCGAGCTCTATAGCGAGGGCCGCGGCGAAGTTTCGCGGGCCGCATTGCTCGTCGATGCGCGGGAGGGCGAACACATCGAAGAGCTGCCCGCGATGTATCGCGAGCTGAAAACCAAGCACCCGGCGACGCTAGTTTTCATCGAAGCGAGCGACGCCGTGCTTCAGCGCCGCTTCAGCGAGACCCGCCGCCCTCATCCCCTCGGTCGTGCCCGTTCGGTCGCGGAAGGCATTCGCGAAGAGCGCCGCCGCATGGCGCCGATCCGCCGCGTGGCGGACATCGTCATCGATACCACCAAATTCAACGTCCACGAACTGCGCCAGCTTGTCATTGACCGGTTCGAAAAGGCCGGCCGGCGTCCCTTGCTCGTATCGGTCGTGAGCTTCGGCTTCCGCTACGGCATACCGGCAGATTCCGATCTCGTATTCGACGTGCGGTTCCTGCCGAACCCGCACTTCGTCCCTCGCCTGCGCCCATTCAGCGGCAAGGACGCGCGCGTGGCTCGCTACATTCATTCTTTTCCGCAGACGGGCGAGTTCCTACGCCGCATCGAAAGCCTCCTCGGATACCTGATCCCGCACTACATCCGCGAGGGCAAGAGTTACTTGACGATCGCGCTCGGATGTACGGGCGGCCGGCACCGCTCGGTGGCGCTCGCTGAAACGATTCGCCACGCCCTGCAGCGAAAGAGGTATTCGACCAAGGTCGTCCACCGCGACCTGGACAAGTCGGCGTCCTGATATCCTCGCTCCGCGCGCACCGTTTCCCTCTACGGGACGCCAATTGCGATTACGCCTTGCAAGGTGGCTGCGCGGTGAATACGCTAGGAAAGTTTCGTGCGGTGGGCGACCGCTGAAACGGGCTGTTGCTCTGAAATTCGACAACGAGAACTTGACGATCGAAACCATCGACGGCGCTCCGCGTGTGAGTGAGCGGAAAGAAATCCGGCGGCTGCTGGCGTACTTGCGACCGTATACGCCGCGGCTTGTTTTCGGAATTCTGTTGATCGCGGTGATGGGCGCCATCGAGTTTCTGGTGGCGTTCTCGATCCGTCCGGCCGTCGACATCGTTTTGAACCCTTACTCCGGCTCGCAATCCCTGACGTTGTTTCAAGTGCCTCACACTCAATACGTCGTCGACCTGCGCTCCTTTGTCCCGCATCGTTTCCACAACGTCTGGACTGTCTTCGCCGTCGCGCTGTTTTTTTTCTTTGTAGTTAAGGGAGCTGCCGAATACGTCGGCAGCGTCCTGATTCAGCATGTGGGCCTTTCCGGCGTCACGGATCTTCGCAACGAGGTCTACAGCCAGGTCGTGCAGCAGCCGATCGGTTTCTTTCAACATAATCCAGTCGGTCGCATAATTTCCGCCGTGATCAGCGACATCGAGCAGATGCGCAGTGCGTTCTCCGACTGGTTTGCCGAATTCTTTCGCCAATCGTCTTACTTGATCGCGTTCTTGGCGGTCCTCTTGATGGCCAGTTGGAAAATGGCGCTTGGCTCCGCCGTCCTCATTCCGCTCGTCATCCTGCCCGTGGGCAAGTTCGGCCGCAGGATCCGGCGTTCCTCGGAAAAGAGCCGTGCGCGCCTCGCGGATTTGAGCCAGATTCTGCAGGAAACCACGGCCGGAAACCGCGTGGTGAAGGCCTTCGGAATGGAGGGTTTCGAAATCCGCAAATTCCGCGAGTCGGCTCGCAATCTCCTCCGCGAAAACATGCGTTGGATTCGCGCCTTCGCGGCCACATCGCCCGTGATGGATCTCCTCGGAGCAGTCGTGTTCGCGCTCGTGGTCCTCGTCGCTCGCGGAGAGATCAAGGCTCATCGCATGACGGAAGGACTGTTCTTCGTTTTCATCTACGCCCTGTTCAGGGCCTACGAGCCGATCAAGCGACTGGGCAACGTCTACCAGCTCTTCCTTCAGGCAGCCGGAACCTCAAGGCAGGTCTTCTCCTATCTCGATCTGCCGAAGGAAGTCATGGAAGCGCCGGGAGCACAGGTACTACCGCACGTCGCGCGCTGCGTTGAATTCGACGATGCGAGTTTCGCCTACGAAGGCGGCCCGCTGATCTTGAAGCAAATCAATCTTGAGGTTCCGGCCGGGTCTGTCGTCGCCATCGTCGGCTCCAGCGGCGCCGGAAAAACCACCCTCGTGAATCTACTTCCGCGCTTTTACAGCGCGACCTCCGGAGCGGTCCGCATCGACGGCCACGATGTGCGCGATGTCACGTTGCGCTCGCTGCGCGAACAGATGGCCATCGTGACGCAGGAAACGATCCTCTTCAATGACACGGTCCGCAACAACCTCTGTTATGGCCAGCCGGACATGCCGCAAGAAAAAATCGTCGCTGCCGCGCGGGCGGCATTGGCGCACGATTTCATCACGCAGATGCCGCTCGGCTACGATACGGTGATCGGCGATCGCGGCCAGCGGCTCTCGGGGGGGCAGCGCCAGCGCGTCGCCATCGCGCGGGCCCTGCTCAAGGACGCGCCAATCCTGATTCTCGATGAAGCGACATCCGAACTCGACTCCGAGTCCGAGATGCTCGTCCAGCGGGCGCTGAATAATCTGATGAGCGGCCGCACCGTCTTCGTCATCGCCCATCGCCTTTCGACCATCCGCCGCGCGGACATGATCGCAGTGCTCGACGATGGCACCATCCGCGAACGCGGCACCCACGAGGAACTCCTCGCGCGCAACGGGATCTACGCGCGCCTCTACGACATGCAATTTCGCGACGCAGAGCCCGTATCGCGCGCGGCAGGTCCGGAGTGAAAATGCCGTCCGCGAAATCCCAGCCCGCGTCCACTTCGCCGGAAACCGGCACGAAAAGCCTCAAATCGATGACGGGTTACGCGCAGGCGCAACATACTGAAAATGGCTTCAGCATGAAAGTCTCGGTACGCAGTGTGAATCACCGTTTTCTTGACTTGCACGTCCGCGTTCCGGAGGGCTTCGAGCCGCTCGAGCCCCGTATCCGCCAAACCATTCGAGAACGCGTTCGTCGCGGCCACCTCGATGTCACCCTCCGGTACGAGCCTGCGGGGCCAGCCGCCGTCGCGATCAACCAGGATGTCGCCGCTGCCTACGTGCAGGCGGTCAACGCATTGCGCAAACAGTTTGCCGTCCACGCCGAGCCTGATCTGGCGTCGATTCTGCGCTTGCCCGGCGTCATCGGACCCGCCGCTGCTTCGCTCGATGAGGAACTCGCTCGGCTTGAAGAGACCATGGCCGGATGCCTTATAGAGGCGCTGGACAAGCTCGATCGCATGCGCGAACACGAAGGCGATGCGCTCCGGCAGGAGATGCTCGGACGTCTCGCGACCATGGCAGATTTGGCGATCAGAGTTGGAACGCTCGCCGAGCGCGCTCGCCCGGCCTTCGCGAAGCGCCTTGAGACGCGCCTAAAAGAGCTCCTCGGCGAGACGCAACTCGATCCCGCGCGAATCGCGCAGGAAGCTTCGATCGCGGCGGAGCGCAGCGACGTCTCGGAGGAGCTCACGCGCCTCGCAAGCCACGTGCGACAGTTCGAATCTCACCTGACGGCCGCCGCGGACGTCGGCAAGAAGCTCGATTTCCTCTTGCAGGAAATGCAGCGCGAGGCCAACACGCTCCTCTCGAAAACGCCCGGCAACGAAGCCGAGGGCCTGGAAATCACGACGCTCGGCCTCGAAATCAAATCCGAGATCGAGAAACTTCGCGAACAGGTGCAGAACATCGAATGAGCGGCGCCGAGCCACTGGTCCTGATCGTGTCCGGGCCCTCCGGCTCGGGAAAATCCACGCTGGTCCAAAAAATCTTGGAATTGCCCGGCGTGATGCTTTCCGTTTCGTGTACCACGCGGGCTCCGCGCAAGACGGAAAGCGCCGGCAAGTGGTACAATTTTGTTACCGAAGCTGAATTTCAGCAGATGGTGGCTCGGGGCGAATTCCTCGAATACGCGCAGGTGTTTGGAAAGAACTGGTACGGCACGCCGCGTTCGCAGCTCGCTGAAGCGCGCGCAAAGAGGAAAGACCTCGTCCTCGAAATCGACGTGCAGGGCGCGCTGCAGGCGAAGCAGCAATTGCCCAACGCCGTGGCGATTTTTGTTCTGCCGCCTTCGCGCCAGGATCTCGAGCGCCGCATCCGGGAGCGCGGTCAGGATTCCGAGGATGAAATTCGCCGGCGACTCGAGCGTGCGCGGCAGGAAATTCTGAACTACGCCGCCTACGACTTCGTCATCATCAATGACGATCTCGAGCGGGCTAGCCGCGAAGCGCAGGCGATCGCGCTCGGCTCGCGGTGCCGGATCCCGCAGAAGGCGGGACAGATTCACGAGATCTTGAAATCATTTGGAGGCTGATCTTCTCATGGCTGTTCAAAGACAGATTCCGGAAAGCCAGTTTGCGTATGTGGTTGTCGTGTCGCGCCGGGCCAGGCAATTGATGGTTGGCGCGCGCCCGCTCGTCGAGAATCCTAGGTCGCGCAAGAATACCCGCATCGCCGAGGAAGAATTGCAGCAGGGCGCCTTGGAGTACGAGCTGCCCGAACTGCCCGAAGGGGCCGAAGACGGCGACGGCAAGCGTCGCAAGTAACGCGCCGTTCGGTTGTTGCTATGAAGATCGCGCTAGGAGTCACGGGCGGAGTCGCAGCCTATAAAGCTGCTGAACTCGTTCGCCGCCTGCAGCAGGAAAAGCTGGACGTGCAGGTGGTGATGACCCGCGCCGCGCAGGAATTCATCACGCCGCTCACCTTCGCCTCCCTCACGGGCAAGAAGGTCATCACGGAAATGTTCGGCGCGGAGGATGCAGCGCCTGCCAACGTCGAGAGCGCCATCGAGCACATCGCCGTGGCGCAGCGCATCGATCTTCTCCTCGTCGCGCCCGCTACCGCCGACATGCTCGCCCGCTTTGCGCAGGGTATCGCGGACGATTTCCTCTCGACGCTGTATCTGGCGACCAAAGCTCCCGTCGTCGTCGCCCCCGCGATGAATGTCAACATGTGGGAGCACCCCGCGACGCAGGAAAACCTGAAAACACTCCGTTCGCGTGGCGTTCATCTCGTCGATCCGGACGAAGGCTACCTCGCCTGTGGCATGACGGGCGCCGGCCGCCTGGCCGCAACCGATGCGATTGTCCAGAAAGTCTGCGCTGTGCTCGGCCTGCGGCACGATCTCGAAGGCCAAACGATTCTCGTCACCGCTGGGCCGACACGCGAAGATATCGACCCAGTTCGATTTCTCACGAACCGTTCCTCGGGCAAAATGGGTTATGCGCTGGCGGAAGCTGCTGTTCGTCGCGGCGCGCACGTGATTCTCGTCAGCGGCCCGACCGATCTCCCAATTCCCGAGGGTACCGATTGGGTGCCGGTGCGCACCACCGAAGAGATGCGCGATGCGGTTCGCGACCGCGCCTCGGGTGCCAACGTCGTCATCATGGCCGCGGCGGTTTCCGACTATCGCCCTACCGCGCCGCGCGCGCAAAAAGTGAAGCGTGGCGACGATCGTCTCGTCCTCGAACTCGAGCCGACGCCAGACATCCTCGCTGAGCTGGGCGGCGAAAAAGGCCCGCGCATCCTCGTCGGTTTCGCGGCGGAAACCGAACGCCTCGCGGAGAACGCCCGGAGCAAGCTCGCGCGCAAGGGCGCGGACATAATCGTAGCCAACGACGTGACGCAGCAAGGCGCCGGCTTCGACGCGGACACCAACATCGTCACCCTTTTCCTGCGCGACGGCCGCGAAATCCCACTTCCCCGGCTCACGAAATTCGAAGTCGCCAACTGCATCCTCGACCACATCCTCGAAATCCGCAATCGCTAGTTTCCTGCCCGCTTCGTTGACACACCCGGTCGCCTGAGATACAAGACTGAGCCGGGTCTTTCGGCCATCCGCGCAGCTTCGACAAATCGGAAAATCGGAAAGGACACGAGCGAATGAATCGCAGGCAATTCTTGCCATTTGCAACTGCAATCGTTGCGAGCTTGGCCGCTGTTTCGGTTGCTCCTCAGATCGCCGCGCAACAGGCTGTCGCCAAGTCGCCCGCCCTTGCGGCTGCCAAGCCGGAATCCGTCGGCTTTTCTTCCGAACGCCTTGCGCGCCTCCATGCTGCGATTCAGCAAGAAATCGAACAGAAGAAGACCATGGCTGGCGCTGTCACTCTGCTCGCGCGGCATGGCAAAGTCGTTGATCTCCAGGCCTACGGCAAGAAAGACCTCGCCAGCGGCGCGCCCATGACAACCGCCACGATCTTTCGTGTCTTTTCGATGACCAAGCCCGTCACCGGCGTGGCTATGATGATTCTCTATGAAGAGGGCAAGTGGCGCCCGGGCGATCCCATCTCACAGTACATTCCTGAATTTGCCCACCTGAAGGTTTTCAAAGACGTCGACGCGAACGGCAAGGTGCTCCTCGAGGATCCGGTTCATGCTCCCACCATGCAGGAGTTGATGACGCATACCGCCGGCTTCACCTACGGCCTTTTCGGCAACGGCCCGGTGGACAAAGCCTACCAAGCCGCCGGCGTGATGAGCTCCAAGAATCTCCAGGAGATGATCGACAAGCTCGCCAAGATCCCGCTGCTCTACCAGCCCGGGACAAAGTGGGTCTACAGCGTTTCAATGGATGTGCAGGGCTACATCATCGAAAAGCTCTCCGGCCAGTCGCTCCCCGACTTCATGCACGACCACATCTTCGCCCCGCTCAAGATGAAGGACACCGGCTTCTACGTCCCACCGGACAAATGGAATCGCTTCGCCACGCTCTACGCAGAAAACAACAAAGGTGAGCTCACGCCGCTGCCCCCCATTGCCGGTGCTGGTTTGGGCGACTACAAATCACAGCCGACGATGCCCTCCGGCGGAGGCGGCATGGTCTCCACCGCGCAGGACTACGCTCGCTTCGCACAGATGCTTCTCAATGGCGGCGAGCTCGACGGGGTTCGCATCCTTTCACCTGCTACGGTGCAGTTGATGACTTCTAACCATCTCGCGCCAAGCCTGATGACCGGCGAGTTCTCGATTGGTCCCGAAACGATTCGACCCGGCATGGGCTGGGGCTACGATTGCGCGGTCTTCACTGATCCTCCGCTCGCGAATGAAATCGTGGGTAAGGGCACCTTCTTCTGGCTCGGAGCGGCGGACACGTGGTTCTGGGTTGATCCAACCAACGATCTCGTTTTCGTCGGCATGACCCAGCACCAGATCGGCCCCAACCAGCCGAATGTTGAGCAGATCAGCCGCCCGACTGTGTATCAGGCGCTCGTCGATCCGAAAAAGTAAGGTATAAAGGCAGAGAGATTCGATGAGTTCGCCCACTCGCTCAAAGTCGGAGGCATGGCTGCGCTACTCCGACGATCTCGGCCTCGGCCCGTTCTATCTCGATCGCGCCTCGCAATCGACGCCCGAAGTCGCGGCTCCCCCGGATTCAACGGATGCCCCATCCTTCGCGGAGCGAAGTGAGAGGGCACCTGAAGAAAGTTCGCGGGTGAGCGCGCCGGATCACTCGTCGCCCGCATTGTCCGCCGCGGCGCCGCGCCGCGCTCCCGAGCCGCCGCCTGTGAACAAGCCGACTGCCCCGCCGACGTTCATTCCCGCGGCTCCCGCCCCGTCGCTCTTTGAATCCGCAGACCGCATCGAGGGCGACACGCTCGACCGCATCCGCGTCGACATCGGCCCGAATTGCACGCGCTGCAAGCTGCACAAGGCCCGCACCAATATCGTCTTCGGCGTCGGCAATCCGAAGGCGCAGCTCGTTTTCGTCGGAGAGGGTCCGGGCCGCGACGAAGACGAGCAGGGTGAACCGTTCGTCGGCCGTGCCGGCAAACTGCTCACGCAGATGATCGAAGCGATGGGCCTGCGCCGCCAGGACGTCTACATCTGCAACGTCGTGAAATGCCGCCCGCCCGAAAACCGCCTGCCCGAAAAGGACGAAATCGCCACCTGCTCGCCCTATCTCTTCCGCCAGATCGACGTCATCAAGCCCAAAGTCGTCTGCTGCCTCGGCACCTGCGCCGCGCAAACTTTGCTCAACACGAATCAGGGAATTTCCCGCTACCGCGGCGAGTTCTTCGACTATCGCGGCGCGAAATTGATCGCCACGTATCACCCCGCCTACCTGCTTCGCAATCCCAACGCCAAGGGCGACGTCTGGAAAGATCTCCAGAAGGTGATGACTCTCCTCGGCCTTCAACCCAAGCGCCGTTAAGAATTCGGCGGCCGCAACAACCCTACTCGCTCGTGCTGCTACACTATGGCGCTGCCATGTCGCGCTACTGCGAAGTCGCGGTCCCCGTTCCGCTGCGCTCGACGTTTACCTACGCTGTGCCCGCTTCGTTTGAAAGCGAAGCGCTCGTCGGACGCCGCATCGTCGTGCCGTTTGGCAAGCGCGCCTTGGTTGGAGTCGGTCTGGCTGAGTCCGAGACGCCGCGCGAGGTCGCCCGGGTCAAGGAAATCGCCGAGCTCATGGATTCGCTCCCCGCGCTTCCTCACAAACTCATCGAGCTGGGTCATTGGATCAGCCGCTACTACCTCGCGCCCGTCGGAGAGACTTTCCGCGCAATGCTGCCGCCTGAAATTGAGCTGCGCCAGGACCGTGAATATTCGCTCACCGATTCCGGTCGCGCCTGGCTCACCGAGCTTGCCGCAGCCAATGAATTAACGGACCA
>Ga0187782_10004086_pt1 | contig 10894 bp, 10 predicted proteins | sample 0715_SJ02_MP15_2_FD_132454 | JGI IMG/M metagenome (GOLD analysis project Ga0187782, IMG submission 132454) | Tropical peat soil microbial communities from peatlands in Department of Meta, Colombia - 0715_SJ02_MP15_20_MG | ecosystem: Environmental > Terrestrial > Soil > Wetlands > Peat | place...
CAGCTCTACGTCGACACCCTCGACGACTGGCCGGGCAGCCAGGCCGGGAAGCGGTGGTCGGAGATGATCGCGAAGGCATCGGTGCGGAAATGACCGTGCTGGCGGATCGCCTCGCGCGGCTGCTGCGCGCGAACGGATCCGCCTCCGTGCAGTTACCGGATGACGGCGAGGCTCTAGTCGGTTCCAACGAATTTTTCAATAGCACAGCCGAATTGGCGTCGCAGCTGGGCCGCGATGTGGCCGACGTGCGGGCCGAGGCTGCCGCCTACGTGCACGAGATGGCAGCTACCCATGTCCCGGCCGTCGTGCGCGCCTGGCAAGCCTGGTCTGCATGGATGGTCCGTGGATTCCAAGTCGTGGTCGATGACGACGATCTGGCCAAGTTGCGGGAACTCGACCGTGACCACGCCCTGATCTTCTTGATCTCGCACCGCTCTTACCTGGATCAGTTTTCGTTTCCACCACGCCTTACCCGGGAGGGCATTTCGCCGACTTTCGGCCTGGCCGGTGCGAACCTGAACTTCTTTCCGCTGGGTACGTTCGCCCGGCGTAACGGGTTCATTCCGGTGCGACGCTCGACGGGGGATGTGCCCGTGTACCGATTGGCCCTGCGCGCACTCGTTGGCCAGATGGTGGCTAGCGGTCGCAACCTGGTGTGGTCGATTGAGGGCGGGCGGTCACGCACCGGCAAGCTACGGCCACCGCGATACGGGTTACTGCGTTATGTGACCGACGCGGTCGAGTCGGTCCAATCAGAGCGGACCCTTGCTGTACCGGTTTCTATCCTCTTCGACCAGTTGCCGTTGCACGAAGTAAAACTGATGACGGAAGAGTCGCGCGGACTTCCTAAGAAGCCCGAGAATGCGCGCTGGCTGCTCAGTTACGCGCGCGGCCTGCGACATCGCTTGGGACGCATATACATCAACTTCGGGTCACCGGTCGCGTTGTATGAGCGAATGGTTGAGTTGCGCGGAGAGGGCCTGAACGAGCGGCAGGTGGTCGAACGGATCGCGTTGGAAATCTGCCACCGCCTCAATCAGGCCACGCCGGTGACTGCGACGGCGGCCGTGTGCGTCGCGATGCTCGGGGAAGACCGCGCCCTGACCCTCGACGAAGTATGCGCCACTGTCGCGCCGTTGGCTCGTTACTTGCACGACCGCGATTGGCCCGTCGCTGGGGGAGCCGATCTCACCGAGCGCGCCACGGTATCGCAGACGTTGCACGACTTGGTGGGCTCCGGTGTGTTGACCTCCTACTCCGAGGGGCCGACAACGGTGTGGGGCATTGGCGCTGACCAGCATCTGATTGTTGCGGTCTACCGCAATAGCGCAATCCATGTTCTGGTGATGAGGGCGATTGCCGAGCTCGCTTTGCTGGCGATCGTGCGAACACCAGGAGCCACCAAGCGCACCGGTTGGGAGAGAGCCGTAGCGGTGCGCGAACTGCTCAAGTTCGACTTCTTCTTCGCCGGGCGGGCTGAATTCGCCGATGAACTGTGGAACGAGTTCGCGATCATGACCGGCCGTAGCCACGACCCGGATGTACCGATTGATACCGATGAGGCCACGCGAAGTTTGAATGAAAGTGACTTGCTGGTGGCTCATCTGGTGCTCAGGCCGTTCATCGATGCCTACCGGGTGGTGGCCGAGGAGTTACTCAACCTCGGCCCGGGTCGCGACGTCGACGAACAGGAATTTCTCAAGAGGTGTCTTCGCCTCGCCCGGCAGTGGTCACTGCAGCATCGCATCACCGAGGAATCGGTATCGGCGGACATGTTTGCCACCGCGTTGAAGATGGCGCGCCACCGGGGGCTGCTCGACGCAGAGGCCGCGGCGAACACCATCGCGGATGGTCGGGCAGCCCTCGTCGCCGAGCTCGAGGACCTACAACGGTCGATCGGCGAACTGGCCCAGATGCGCCGGGATTTCGCACCGGCTTGAGAAGGGCCTCTAGAGGCATGGGGTTTCATCAACTGAGGTAGCTTTGGTAATATGGTAAGACCATAAACTTGGCGATCGCCGTGCTGTGGCTTTCAACGAAGAGAGGCAACTGATGACCGAGTTCACCGACATCACCTATGAGGTTGACAACGGCCTCGCCTGGATCACGATCAACAGACCCGAGCGGTACAACGCGTTCCGGGCGCGAACGCTCGACGAGCTGATCCGGGCTTTCAAAAAGGCCTGGGCGAGTTCGGAAGTCGGGGTGATCTGCCTGACCGGGGCGGGAGAGAAGGCCTTCTGCACCGGCGGTGACCAAAAGCAGCGCGCCGAAACGGGCGACTACGGACCGTCCGAGACCGGCCTGTTCGAGGTGGACACGTTGCATCGGGTGATCCGCGACGTGCCCAAGCCGGTTATCGCCGCGGTCAACGGGTTCGCGATCGGCGGTGGCCATGTCCTGCACGTGCTCTGCGACCTGACGATCGCATCGGACACTGCGGTCTTCGGTCAGAACGGCCCACGGGTCGGATCCTTCGACGCGGGCTTCGGCACCGGCTTTCTGGCGCGCGTGGTAGGCGAAAAGCGTGCTCGTGAGATCTGGTTTTTGTGCCGCAGGTATTCCGCGGAGCAGGCGGCCGAGTGGGGACTGGTCAACAAAGTGGTGGCGCCCGACCAACTCAAGGCCGAGGTGCGCGCATGGGCTGATGAAATTTTGATGCTTTCCCCGACCGCGCTGAAGGTTCTCAAGCAGTCGTTCAACACCGACACCGAACAATTCGCGTCGGTTGGTCAGATGGCTTACTCGACTCTGAAGATGTTCGGCGAGACACCCGAAGCGCAGGAAGGGATTACCGCGTTCAACGAGAAACGCGTGCCTGAATTCGCTGCTTACCGCGGGAACTGAGCGTGTTCACGGCCGAGCAGCTCGAGTTCGCCGCCGCGGTTGAGCGGTTCTGTGCCGAAACCTGCGGCACGGTCGACCAGCGTGCGCGTTTGACGCAAGGGCTGTCCAACAGCCCCGAGCTGCTGCGGCGGCTAGCCGAACTCGGCTGGCTGGGCGTGTCTGTACCCACCGAATATGGCGGCGGGGGTGCAGGCATGGTCGAAGAATGCATCTTCCTCGAGGAAACCGCGCGCGGTCAGGCACCGATCCATGCCTACGGCACCGGCTTGACCGCGGCACAAACGTATTTGCGGCACGGCACCGAATCACAGAAGAAAGAGGTCGTCGGCAACCTGTGCGCCGGCCACTTCGAGGCGATCGCGTTGTCCGAGCCGGGTGCCGGATCCGATCTGGGTGCGGTGCGCACCCGGGCGGTCCGCGACGGTGACAGCTTCATCATCAACGGCCAAAAGACATGGATCACCGCTGCGCACTTGGCCGATCACCTGCTCGTGCTGACGCGGACCGATCCCAACGTTGGAAAGCACCACGGGCTGACACTGCTGTACCTGCCCACATCGACGGGCGGACTGGACATCAAAGCGATCCAGACCATGGACGGCCACACAGTCAACGATGTCTTCTTCACCGACGTCGTCGTTCCCGCCGACAACGTGGTCGGCGGGATCGGCGATGCCTGGCACCGGCTGATGCGCGGACTCAACGTCGAACGGCTCATCATCGCGGCGATGTCGCTGGGTGCGGCGCGCCGCTCGCTGCACGACACCATCGCTTACGTGCGCACCCGCGAACAGTTCGGCAAGCCGATCGGCGCCTTTCAAGCCGTCCGTCATCGACTTGCGGACCTGACCGCCGAGATCGAATGCTGTCGCGCATACGTCTATCAGGTGGCTGCCCAGATCGATGCCGGCCTGGAAGACCAGCTCGCGCGAGAGGGTTCGATCGCAAAACTCAAGTGCACCGAGGTAGCCAAACGGGCCGCGCTGGAGGGTGTGCAACTGATGGGCGGCAACGGCTACACCGTCGAATTCGGCATGGAAGCACAGGTGCGCAAGGCGTTGGCGCCACCGATCTACGGCGGTGCCAACGAGATTCAGCGCGAGATCATCGGGAAGAGCTTGGGGCTATGACACGCATCTTCGATCGCACAGTGCTGGACGGCAAGCGCGTCCTGATCACCGGAGGCGGCACGGGCCTGGGCCGCGGGGTAGCCGCCCGCCTGGTCGCCCACGGCGCTCAGGTGCATCTGTGGGGTAGACGCGAAACGGTGCTGGCCGAGGCCGCCGCGGAGATATCGGTCGACCACCCGAACAGCGTGCATTACCAGGCGGTGAACGTGCGGGACTTCGATCAGGTCGCCGCCGCGGTGGCCGAGATTTGGAATCAACAGGAACCCCTGACCGGCTTGCTGAACAACGCCGCCGCGAATTTCATTGCGCCTACCGTCAGTTTGAGCCCGCGTGCCTTCGACGCGGTTACTTCTACTGTGATGACCGGTTCTTTCAACACGACGCTGGCCGTCGGCAAGCGCTGGATCGCCGAAGGCCTGCCCGGATCGGTGCTGTCAAACCTGACCACATGGGTGTGGAGCGGTTCAGCTTTCGTCGTTCCGTCGGCGATGGCGAAGGCGGCGGTGCACGCTATGACAATGTCACTGGCTGTCGAGTGGGGACGCTACGGCATCCGCCTCAATGCCCTTGCGCCCGGACCGATTCCGACTGAATACGCATGGGAAATGCTCAATCCCACCGATAAGAGCTCGGTCGGTGCTACGCAATCAGAACAGATACCCCTCGGTCGGCCAGGGACGATCGACGAACTGGCGAACCTGACGATCTTCGCGTTCTCCGACGCATGCGACTACCTGACCGGGGAAACCATCGCCATGGATGGAGGCCAACGACTGGCCGGACCCAATACGTTCGCCGGTCTGACCGCGATGACCGACGAGGATTGGGAGAACGCCCGGGAGCGCAGCAAGGCAGCGTCGGCGGAGGCCAAGGCCGCGCGCAGCGTCTAGCCACCACGCACAGCACAGAACCGGGAAGGGTAGTCCATGAGGGTGATCGGGTCTATCGATGAGGCCGTGCAGCTGGTCGGCCAAGAGTTGGGCGTCAGCGACTGGACGAGCATCGACCAAAAGCGCATCGACGCGTTCGCCGACGTCACGGGGGATCACCAATGGATTCACGTCGACCCGGAACGCGCGAGCGCCGAAACTCCCTACGGCGGAACAATTGCCCACGGATTCCTGACACTTTCGCTGATTCCCGGGCTCAGCAAGGCCAACTATCGCGTCGAGAACGCGAAGATGGGTATCAACTACGGACTCAACAGGGTGCGGTTCCTCGCGCCGGTTCCGGTAGGTAGCCGTATTCGCCTCCGATCCGAGCTTATTGATGCCAACAAGGTCGACGACAACACCGTCGACCTGGTTGTTCGGCAGACGGTCGAGCTAGACGGCTCTCAGAAGCCGGCCGCTATGGCGGAGCTTATTGCCCGCATGATTTTTTAGCTGCCAGCCGTGAGGCGTAGCCGATCAGAGCAGGGGGGATTCGACCCGACCTGTTACGTGTCGTACATCGCGAATATGTCACGGCTGCCTGCGTTCAGGGGCTTCAGGTAATAAAATAACCATAGAATCGGTCTTACCTTTATACCGAAGCTATGAAGGGTGGAGGGACGATGAAACCAGGCGCGACGAACTCGGCCCCAACACGTTCAAGCGTGTTGCTCAAGCCGGTGGACGTTCCCAAGGCGTCCGACGTGTTAGCCCGCGAACTTCGCGAGCGGATCCTGTCCGGCGAGCTGGTTGAGGGTACGGCGCTTCCGGCGGAGCGTGAGCTGGTCAAACAAACGCAGATGAGCCGGGCTACGGTGCGAGAGGCGTTACGCATCCTCGAGGTGCAGAACCTGGTGCGGGTCAGGGCGGGCCGGGCCGGTGGGGCATTCGTCCAGCGACCGACGACAAACTCGATGGCAAGCTCGGTGAGCATGCTGATCCGCGGCCAGAAGATCAAGCTCGCGGATCTGATGGAAACGCGTGAGGCGTTGGAACCGTTCTGCGCCGAGTCGGCCGCCCGCAAACGGACTGATGAAGATCTGGAATTGCTGGACCGTGCCAACGACGACATCGCCGATCCCGAGGCCGACCTAGCGACGTTTCTGCAGGCCAACCTTGACTGGCATGTGGGGGTGGCAATGGCCAGTCATAACGAACTGTTGATCGGCTTCATGACTGCGTTGTCCCACGCTATCTACGCGGGGACCGAGAATGCGGCGTTCGTCGACGACAATGTGCGAACAGTCACGGGGCGCGCGCATCGGTCGATCACCGCCGCAATCCGCAGTCGCGACGCCGAGGCTGCAGGTCGGCGCATGCGTCGCCACGTGCACAGCTACGCGAAGGCCGCACTGGCCGTGGATAAGCGTGAGGCGATCGAGGTCGACGACTAAAGCTCGGGCAGTGGCGTCACGCCACCGCAGAAAGCGCTAGGGGCGGTTCGGTTTTCGCGACAATCTCGTCAATACTGACACCGGGTGCGGTCTCGACCAGGTGCAGACCGTCGTCGGCGACGTCGATGACGGCGAGATCGGTGAAGATACGGTTCACGCAGCGCTTACCGGTCAGCGGCAGCGTGCAGTGCTCGACGATCTTCGCGCTGCCGTCCTTGGCGATGTGCTCCATCATCACGAAAACTTTTTCCACGCCGTGCAGTAGGTCCATTGCCCCACCCATGCCCTTGATCATCTTGCCGGGGATAGTCCAGTTAGCCAGGTCGCCGCTGGCCGAGACCTGCATGGCGCCGAGCACCGCGATGTCGAGGTGTCCGCCGCGGATGATCCCAAACGAGGACGACGAGCAGAAGAACGCCGCACCCGGCAACGTGGTGACCGTCTCCTTGCCGGCGTTGATTAGGTCGGCGTCGAGGTTCTCGCGCCGCGGGTACGGCCCGACACCGAGAATCCCGTTTTCCGAATGCAAGACGACGGTGATGTCGGCGGGGATGTGGCTCGGGATCAAGGTGGGCAACCCGACGCCGAGGTTGACATACTGCCCGTCGTGCAGTTCGGCCGCGACGCGCGCCGCCAGCTCGTCTCGGCTCCAGCTCATGACCGCACCGTCTCCTTTTCGATCTGCTTAACCGGATTGGGTACGTGCACCACCCGGTGCACGTAGATCCCCGGGGTGTGCACGTGGGCTGGGTCGATTTCACCTGGTTCAACCAGGCATTCAACCTGAGCGATGGTGATGCGGCCCGCCACCGCACAGTCTGGATTGAAGTTGGCGGCCGCCGCGTGGTAGACGAGGTTCCCGTGCCGGTCACCTTTGAAAGCGTGCACCAGTGCGAAGTCAGTGCGGATGGCTCGTTCCAGCACGTAAGTGACCCCGTCGAATTCGCGGGTCTCCTTCGGCGGCGAGGCGACCGCCACCGTACCGTCTGGGTGGTACCGCCACGCCAGACCGCCGTCGGCTACCTGCGTCCCAACCCCTGCGGGTGTATAGAAGGCGGGGATCCCGGCCCCGCCGGCACGCAGCCGCTCGGCCAGCGTGCCCTGGGGTGTCAGCTCCAGCTCAAGCTCACCGGCCATGTATTGCCGGGCGAATTCCTTGTTCTCCCCGACGTAGGAGTTAATCGTGCGACGAATCCGCTTGTGTTCCAATAGCAATCCCAAGCCGATTCCATCTACGCCCAAATTATTCGAGACCGTTTCCAGATCGCGCACCCCGAGGTCCAGCACCGCCGCGATCAGCGCCTGGGGTATGCCGCACAGCCCGAACCCGCCGACAGCCAGCGACGACCCGTCAGTCACGTCGGCAACGGCTTCCGCCGTCGTTGCCACGACCTTGTCCATCGTCACAAGCCTCCTCGCGACTTCAGCTCTTGGGCATGCCGAGGATGCGCTCGGCGACGATGTTGCGCTGGATAAAGGTGGAACCACCCGCGATGGCAGTACCACGAGCCTGATACGCGAGGCGCAGCCATCGCTGGCTGTCGGCCGATGACGAATCATCGGCACACTTCTGGGCAAGCGAGAACTGCCCACCCATCTCATCGAGCTCGAGCCCGAAATCGGCAATGTCTTCGACCAGCGGGCAAAAGAACAGCTTCCCGATCGAGGTCACCGGGCCCGGTGGACCGTCCCCGGCGGCTCCGGTGATGACCCGCTGTCCGATCAGGTAGTGCACGAGCGCCCGCCCGTACAGATCCGCGATCCGTTGCCGCACCAGCGGGTCAGCGCCCAAAGGTGTGCCGTCATCTTTTGTACGACGAGCGATCTGGCGGATCAAATCGTTGACGGCGCCGGTGGTGTTCACCCGGCCGGTGGCGATGGCGACGCGCTCGAACGCCAGGGTGCCCATCGCGACCCGCCATCCGCCGTCCACGTCACCGAGGACGCAGTCGTCGGGGATGAAGACCTCGTCGAGAAAGACTTCGTTGAACTCGGCCTCTCCCAGCATGTGTGCCAGCGGACGGACCTCGACGCCCGGACTGTCCATCGCGAGTAGGAAATATGTGATCCCGCGGTGGCGGGGTCCGCCGCCCGTGCGGGCAAGCAGGATCGCGTGTGCTGCCAACTGGGCGCGGCTTGTCCAGATTTTCTGTCCCTGGATCCGCCAGCCGCCGTCCACCTTGGTGGCGGTCGTGCGTAACGACGCCAGGTCGGAGCCGGCCTCCGGCTCGGAGAACAACTGGCACCAGATCTCGTCACCGGTCAGGATCGGTTGAAGATAGCGTTGTTGCTGGGCCGGAGTGCCGAACTCGATGATCGTCGGTCCGGCAAAATCCTCGCCGATGATGTTGAGCCGTTCGGGGGCACCGGCTCGATCCAATTCCTCGTTGAAGATCGCACGCAGCTTCGCGTCGGCGCCGCCGCCTCCGTATTGTTTCGGCCAGGACAGCCCGGCAAATCCGGCGCCGTAAAGCAAGCGCTGCCACGTCCGCCAGTAGTCGAGCTTGTCCTCGAGGCGTGCTGGTTCGGGCCCGCCCAACTGACGCACGGTGTCGTGTAACCACGTCCGCGCCTGTGCACGGAATTCAGCTTCGGCGGGGCTGTCTTTCAATTCCATCAGGGAGCGCCAGCCGCTTGCTGGGTATGCGTGCCTTCCTCTTTGAGGCGCTCTTCGATGTCTTTGCGCAACTCGTGTTTGAGGACCTTGCCGGTTGCGGTCATCGGCAGCGTGTCGAGGGCGACCACGCGCTCGGGTGTCTTCTGGATCGGCATGCCCTCGCCGAGCAAGAACTCGCGGAGGGCGTCCACCGTTGGGGGCTCGTTTCCCGGCTTGGCGACCACATAGCAGCACACCTTCTCGCCGAGCTTCTCGTCTGGCATTCCGACCACCGAGAACGCCTGCAACGCAGGGTGATGCGCCAAGTGCTCCTCAATCTCGCGAACGCTGATGTTCATCCCGCCGCGAATAACGATGTCTTTGGTTCGGCCGGTGACCCGCACGTATCCGTCGTCGGTCATTGTCCCCAAATCGCCCGACCTGGAAAAGCCCTCTTCGGTGAAAAGAGCTGTGGTTTCTTGAGGATTTGCAAGGTATTCGATCATGTGGGCGGGGCCGCGGTAGGCGATGTCGCCTTCGGTGCCGCGCGGCACCTCGTTGCCTTTGTCATCGACGATCTTGACCTCCGCACCCGGCATCGCTGTGCCGTCCGAGGTTAGGGCGCGTGAAACGTCGTCGGTGACGGAGCATGTTGTGGTGACGAGGTTTTCGCTGCGCCCGTAGAGGCTGAGAACCTTGATGTTGGGAAGTGCCGCGCCGGCCTGCTTGACGACTGCGGCAGGGATGGGCGCGCCCGCACAGGTCCACAACCGCAGCGTGGATAGATCGTGGTGCTCGGCGTTGTACTCAGATAACAAGGTGTGCAGGAAGGTTGGCGCCGTGACCGCCGCCGTGCAGCCAAAGCGCTGAATCTCGTCAATGCCGCGGGCCGGGTCCCACTTGGCCATGACATGTGTCGAGGCCCCCGTGAGCATGGGCAGTAACACGCTGGTGACCAACCCGGTGGTGTGGGCTATCGGAGAGGGGCCGAACTGGACATCGGACTCGGTGTAACCGAATGGTCCGACCAGCGCGCGCGAGCCCGCACAGTACGTGTTGAACGTGTGCACGCATCCCTTCGGCCGCGAGGTGGTGCCAGAGGTATAGACGATGACGAACGGCTCATCGGGATTGGGCGAAGCGTCGAGTTCCTGGCGGGCGCTGTCGTCGTCGGTGTCGGCCTCGAGCTGCTGCAGGGTGAACACATCGGCATCCGCGTCGGCGACTTCTTCGGCGGTGCTGTCGGGCCGGGTGACGACGACCGTGAGTTCCGGATGCTCCTTGCGCATACCGAGATACATGTTCAAATAGTCGAATTTGCCAAAGTTTGCAGGAGTAAACACCGTTCGTACGCCGGCATTAGCGAGGACATAGCTAACGTCGTCGCGTCGATAAATCGGCATGATCGGGACCATGATGACGCCAAGTCGCGACAGTGCGGTCAGCGTCTGGATGAATTCGACCCAGTTGGGCAGCTGGACGGCGGCTGTGTCACCGCGTCGCAGGCCCTGCCGGTGGAGGCCGACAGCCAGCCGTTGGCCAGCGTCGAAGAGCTCTCGGTAGGTCAGCGATCTCGTCCCGTCGGTCGCGAAAACCTTGTCGGGGTTTTGTTGGACGCGCCGAACCAACAGGTCATGAAAGGTCTCGGTCGCCCAGATTCCCGACTCGTAGTAGTGGTCGATTTCCTGCTGGCTGTAGCGGTCGGTGTATGGGCTTGGCTTCATCGCGCAATTCCTCGGTTCTCGGGATCCCGCCCTCCGGGCATCGGTTGCCCCGGAGGCATAATTCTTCAAATCATAGAATGGTCAGACCGAAACGGCAAGGAGTCTTGGCGAGGTACGGTCTTCAGGTGTTGCGCCAGTGCGGGGAGCGCTTCTCCTTGAAGGCCAGCACTCCTTCGGCCAGATCGTTAGTCGTGAAGGCCAAGGCCAGCTGGGCTTGCAGGTAATCCAGCGCCGATTCCAGTGGCATGTCGCGGGTCGCTGCCAGCGCCTG
>Ga0187782_10004087_pt1 | contig 10893 bp, 8 predicted proteins | sample 0715_SJ02_MP15_2_FD_132454 | JGI IMG/M metagenome (GOLD analysis project Ga0187782, IMG submission 132454) | Tropical peat soil microbial communities from peatlands in Department of Meta, Colombia - 0715_SJ02_MP15_20_MG | ecosystem: Environmental > Terrestrial > Soil > Wetlands > Peat | place...
CCGGGGAGCCGCAGAATCCGCCGAAACTGGCCATTAACGACTCCGATCCTCCGGTTCCAGGGGAGGCCAGGGCGCGCCTCGAGTCCGGCACGAGTTTTCTTACTGCCTCCCATGAAGTTCCGCAGGCCTCGCATGCGGTGGTGCGAACTTTGTTTCTTCTTTTGCAGATCATGTACTTCTGCTTCTACCTGATCTCGCTCGCGCGCTTGCACGTGATCGAAGAGATGATGGCAAGGTCGATCTCGCGGCCGATGTGGGCGGTGGCCGGGATCATCGTTACCGCGGTGGTGGGGATTCCGATCCGTTTGTACTTGATTTCGATGGTGGCTTTCCGCGCCGCGGGGCTCCGGGAAAAGTTTCTTCGTCTTTTCCCGGTCATCTTCCCGCTCGATGAACTCTGGGCCCTGGCGCCGTTTCTTTTGCTGCAGCAGATCGGCTATGGGCTGGCGCTGGGGTCGACCGCGATCTTGCTGTATGTGCCATTTGCCCAGCGTTCCTTGATCCTGATGGGCGCCGGCGCTCCCTCGCGCACTCGGCAGGGCGGATCCTGAACGCCGATTGCAAGTAGGGGGAAGCGCATGTCGCTACAAGCCATCTCATAAATGAAACACGAGAATAAGACCCGCTGTCCCTCAGGGGCTAAAGCCCGTATTTATCGGCGGCCCTGAGCGGCGCGGCTGGAAGCTGCGCCCTTTCAAAGTCGATTTATGAGATGGCTTGTTTTCTAGTGGAAGCGGCTGCTGTCGCGGATTCTGCGCGCCGCTTCTTCGAGAAAATCATCCACGTGCTGATGGGGCTGCGGCTGCAGGCCCGTCTTTTGTTTGATCCGGTCGGCAATCTGGATGGCTGTATTCATCCGCACCGACTTGTCCAGGTCCCAACGCCGGCTCAGGTAAGTCTCGATCAGGACGAGGTCATCGGCCGTGACCTTTCCCAGCCCGGGAGTGACCGCGCTGCTCTCAGCCGAAATGTTCCACGAGGGGCGCGCTTCCTAGGTGGGCTTTTCATGAACTACAACCGTGCCGGCAACGAAATCGCCCAGTCTGCGGCTCTGGCGATTGCACATCATGCAGACCAGTCCCACACCGTAAATGCCTGGCAGCCCGTCCACAGCCCGCATCAGGTTTCTTCCAATGGCTTCGAAGGCATTGATTGGCCGCCCAGACTCCTTGATGACGCGAATGCCGGCATAACGTTTTCCCGGTGTCTGCCCTTTCCAGATGATCTCGAAAAATGCGAAGTATCCCCAGTAGATCGCGAATATGACAAAGATTCCCAACGCCGGACCCATAGTGCGCGGCAAATACCACAGCACCGACGTTCCGACGCCCAGCGCCAGAAAGAAGGTGATTCCCGCTATGAGATACAGAGCCACCTGAATTAGAGTATCAATGGCAATCGCAAGGAAGCGGCTGCCGATTCCCGCCAGCGGCAATTCGAGGGCGATTTGCTCGGGCGTATCGATTTTGAGTTGATCTAACGAGTCCACCATGATTTCCACTCGCTGGTTGGAGAAACGCAAACCGCACTGGGGCAAGCTCGAATCCCTGCTCAATCAATGCGCAAGAAGCGGACTGAAATCGCTTTCGCGTTCTGATCTGCAGGACCTGAGTCTTCTTTACCGGCAAATCGCAGCCGACCTCGCTGCTCTTCGTGAAGATCCAGGTTCGGTGCACTTTGCGCGCTACATCAACCAGTTGCTCGTTCGCGCTCACAATACCATCTATTCCGGGCGCAGGGCGAGTCCTTGGGCGATATTTTCGTTTTTTCTGGATTCCTACCCCGCCGCTTTTCGCCGGAACCTGAGGCAATGTCTGCTGGCCTTCTTGATTTTTGCGCTCTCAGGTTTGGTGGGAGCGGTGTTGACTTACCAGAATCCGGATTTCAAGGTCAAGATCCTGGGGCCGCAAATGGTCGAGACCATCGAACGTCGTCAGATGTGGACTCACTCGATTGTGGGCATCAAGCCGCTCGCCTCGAGCGCCATCATGACCAACAATATGAGCGTTGCCTTTACCACGTTTGCGCTCGGCATCACTGCCGGTCTGGGCACTGTCTACATGATGGTTTTCAACGGCCTGCTCATTGGAGTCATCGGCGTAGCTTGCTGGATGTCGGGCATGAGCCTGCAGTTGTGGAGTTTCGTGGCGCCCCATGGTGTGCTGGAACTGCCCGCCATCTTTATCGCGGGCGGCGCTGGCTTCCGGGTCGCGCAAGGCCTTTTGTTCCCGGGAGTATTGCCGCGGCGCGATTCTCTGGCACGCGCCGGCTCTGAGGCCGTGCAGCTTCTGCTGGGGACGATTCCTATCTTGATCATCGCCGGGCTAATCGAAGCCTTCGTCTCGCCGACGGGCCTCCCCATACCGCTGAAGTTCTCCATGGCGGCAGCTCTGTTTGTGCTTCTGGGGACGTACCTGTTGGGGATGTCGCGCGCACCCGAGCGAACTCAGATCTGATTCCGTTCTTTGATCTGTAGGTAGGCATTGACCAGCACGGGAGAAACGGCGCCGGCGCTGACCTCCAATGCCAACGCGCCACGCTCCCGAAGGCGCGCCAGCAGGAGTTCGCGGCGGTGAGCCATCTCCTGCGCAGCGGCCACCTGGTACATCTCCGGCTCGCTCTTTGGATTCCTCGACGCCAGCTCGCGCAAGTCCGGCTGACCAATCACGATGAACAGCACTAGATGCCGCGGCATCATCATCGACGCAGCCTCGATGACTTCCGGGGTCATGGCGGTTTCGGCCAGATCGGTGAGCCAGACAATCAGACTGCGCCGCTTTTGATCGGTCAGGAGACGTCCAGCCATCTGCAGGTGATCGGCTTCCGCGCTCTCTTCGCGCACCAGCGCCAGCCGCTCGATCAGTTGCCGCAGATGAGCGCTGCCTTTGGCCGCCGGCAGTTGATGGCGAATCCCGCGCCCGTAAGCGACGAGGCCGACGCAGTCGCCAGAGCACAGGGCCACCTGCGCCAGGCTCAGCGCAGAGTTCACGGCCTGATCCAGCTTGCTCAGTTTCCCCACGCGCGCCCGCATCAACCGCCCCGCGTCGATCACGATCCACACCGTCTGGCTGCGTTCGATTTGATAAACGCGGGTGACAAGCTTGCCCCGGCGCGCGGCTGCGGTCCAGCAAATGTCGCGATATTCGTCTCCCGGCTGATATTCGCGCAGGCTTTCGAATTCGCGCCCAATTCCGTGAATGCGCGCGTGGCGCTTCTCCATGGTGATCTGGCGGCTGCGCACAAGATAGATGGCATGCCGCTTAGCTTCTTCGAGATTGGGATAAACCCGCACCGTCTGCCCCAGCGGAGCCCGAGCCCATCTCTCCGCAATGCGCAGCATGCTCTGATAGCGCAGGTAGCAGTCGCCGAGCGTGGCGTCGCCACGCTGCGACGGACGAATGCGATAACTTCCTGTCCCCTCACCCCTGGATCGAGCGTTTACCGTGAGGCGCGGCGGCTCACTCCTCAACTCCAGGGGCACAGCGTCGATCATGCTGGCATGCACACCGACCCGGGAGGAATTCGTCAGTTCCAGGTCAGTATCTGCATAGAGCGACAATGCGGCCGCCGAGCGCCAGGAGCGCTTCACCGCGAGTTGCTCAGGCCTAGGCAATCGCGCTAGGTCGGCAAGCCATGCCAGCATGACCAGAGCGTCCCAGGCCAACAACGCCCACCCAAACCGCAGATCCAGAAAGGCCGCGCCAAGCCAGACCAAGCCGACGAACAGCAACATGAAGAAACGATCGCCGAAGGCCACGCCGAACCGGCTGTGGGACTGTGCCCGCGCTTCGACCGCGCGCGGAACGAGCGTTCCCAGATCTTGCACCTTAGAACCTCACGTTAAAGCTCACTTCGGCACCTCGACCGCGCGCAGCACGTCGTCCAGCACCTGATCTGCGGTGATGCCTCGAGATCGGCCTCCGGCTTGAGCATGATGCGGTGTCGCAACACCGGCCGCGCCGAGGCTTTCACGTCGTCGGGAATGACATAGTCGCGGCCGTCCATAGCCGCATACGCCTTCGACACGACCATGAGACTCACTGCCGCGCGCGGGCTCGCTCCCAGTGACAGCGACGGCCAGTCGCGGGTGCGCCGCACGATCTGCACGACGTAGCCGAATAGCGCCTCTTCCACGATAACGGACTTGACCTGGCGTTGCGCTTCTTCGAGAAAGCCCGATTCAAGTGGCGAAAGTGGAATCTTGTCCAGTTCCCGCGAGTCGAACCCAGTCTGCACGTTGGCGAGCAGCCGCACCTCATCCTGAACTCCGGGATAGGGAACGCGAAGCTTCAGCAGGAACCGGTCCAGCTGCGCTTCCGGTAGCGGATACGTGCCCTCAAACTCGATCGGATTCTGCGTGGCGAACACAGTAAAGAATGGCGATAGCGGATAACCCTTGCCATCAATGGTGACCTGGTATTCCTCCATGCATTCCAGCAGCGCAGCCTGCGTGCGCGGCGGCATGCGGTTGACCTCGTCCACCAGCAGCAGGTCGGTGAAAACCGGGCCTTGGTGAAGCTGGAACGTGCTGGTCGCCATGTTCAGAACGTTGGTGCCGACAATATCGGCGGGCATCAGGTCGGACGTGCACTGCACTCGCTGAAAAGTCAGGCGCAGCAGCCGCGACAGCGCCTTGACCGTCAGCGTCTTGGCAATTCCCGGAACGCCTTCCAAAAGCACATGTCCGCGGCACAGCAATGCGACCACGCACTGGTTCCGCAGTTCGTCCTGCCCAACAACAACTTTGCCCATTTCATCGCGGATGTGTTGCACCAGTTGCTGGACGGCTGTCATTTGCCTTTCTCCTTCCGGGTGCTTTCAAACAGCTGCAGCCGAGCTGAGTAGTCGTTGAGTTCCTGCACCAGGTGTAATGCCTCCGGGCCATGCAGATACGGATTCAACTTGGCCGATTCGCAACGTGCCAGAATCGCCATGAAGTGATCGTCCGTGATTGCCCAGCGATCGCGCACAGCCAACCGCAACTCTTCCACCGGAATGTTGCTGGCCACTCCCAGACGCCGAGTCAGCCAATAGCGGAAGCGCTGGTAGCAGATGTCCACCGCAACCGAGGCGGAGCCCGCGTGCTCGTAGAGTCCGCCCAGCGTATGGACAAATTCCAGAGGCGACAGGCGGACATCGTTGGCTGGCGTGCAGACCGGACCGCTGCGCCTCGAGAACGTTGCCACGACTGCCAGTCCCAAAAGTGCCAACTGCAGAGCGAGCCACTTCGCCGGCGAGTGCTCGACCGAGGCAGCCAGCGATTCCCGATAGCCGTGAATGTATTCGTCCCAGAGAATTTCGCCTTTCGCTTCGCCCAGACAAGCCAGGAAAAACTCCAGATTGCCTGGTTCCTTAAGTCCCGCGTTGGTCAGCGGAGTGGCCGCCGCCCACCATATCACTTCTCCGCGCCCATAGGGATACTTCACGACTACGACGTGATCTCCGTCGCTGTACAACGGATAGGCTGCCGAATAGGATTGCCAACGGCCCTCGAGAGCCAGCACGATTTCCGGGGCAGCGCGGGTGATGGCAGAGGGTGAAACCGCTGAGACTTTTTTCCACGTCAGACCGCCGAGAACGTCGGGCAACGACTCATTCTCGGGAAGAAAAGCTCCTGCAAACATGCCCGTCGCAATCACACGGCCGCCCTCAGAGACGAAGGCGTTCAAACGTTCGCGTTCCTGGTGAGTCGGAGCCTCAAACGGCTCTGCCAGGATTAGCGTCTGGGCCGCCCCTGGCGGCAGTTGGTTGAGCGGCCTTTCCCATCGCTGCTGCTTATATCCGGCGTCGGCCAGCAAAAGGTAAGCCGCTCGAGCTCCGGCAGAAGATGTCGAATAGGTGCTGGGAATCTCTGCCTTCGGCCCGCCTGTGCCGCCAAAGATCACGGCGGCGGCAATCAGCAGCACGAAGACGCAGGCTGCGCCAAGAAAAAGTTTGCGGTCCCTGGGGTCGATCTTCAGCGGCATCCCAGCTTCTCCAAAGTTGCCAGCGTTTGCGAGAAGGTTCGTTCGCTGGCGTCCCGCTTGGCGTACCACGCAAGCTCGAAAATATGAGTGAGTGTCGTCAGCGTGTCACGATGCTCGCTTGCGCTCCCGAGCAGCCTCAAGTATTCGCGCGGCGTGCGCGCCCGATCCGGCTTCCAGGTGCCTTGGCGCTCCAGGAACGAGATTCCAGCCCAATAGGCGAGATGAATGGCGTCACGCCACTGGCCGTGGGACGCCGCCGAGCGCGCTTCCTTGAGCCAGACCGTCCATTCCTTCGCCGAAACGGGCAGATCTTTAGGCGCAACCGGCTCGAACCCGGTTCCCCTCACGATGCTGCGGTAGACGAAGTAGCCCACCGCCAGCACCGCCAGGCCAATGAGTCCGTAAACGAAGAACTTGCCAATCGTGGGGATGGCGCTCGAGCGGAACACGCGCTCCAGCAGGTGGAGCAAGTATGAAAGCAGCTGTTGCTTCAACCGGTCGAGCCGCCCGGGCCCTTGCACAGCGCCAAACTCGCGGCGTGCCAGGATGGCATTCAGATCGGCCCGCTCAGCGGAAACATCGGGGGCGGGTTTCTCATATCCATCCAGATCGCGCCGCAGGCTCTCGATTCGGGCACGGACCGCCGTGGCCGTTGTGACGTTCTTTTCGCTCTCATACCGGCGGACGTCCCGGCGCAGTCCCTCCGCCGAGATTTCGAATTCGCCTTGTTCGGTGCGCACATGCCAGCTTTGCGGCACCTCGTGCAACTCTTCCGGCGTCGCGCTGCCGGAACTGTCGAATTGCTGGGTGGCGGAGGACAGCCGGTCGAGCTCGGCGCGGTACTCCGTCGTGGTAAGCGGACCGGATCCGGGCGAGTCAGCCCTACAAACGGCGCAGGCGGTAAGCAATCCGCCCAAAGCCCAGGCTGCAATGGAGATCTGCCTTGCCGTCATGCGCCTGCTTGAACGGGCGAAGGCAACGCCGTCGCATCCAGCGTGGTCATCATCAGTTGCAGGTCAAATGCTTCTTTGCGTACGCGCTCGTCATAATAAACCAGCGAAAACGCGATCGTCGCCAGCGGGCCGCATAGACACTGCGAGATGAAAGTCGTCACCAGCAGCGCGGCCTGCCATCCAGGCCCGCTGCGCTGCAACGCAAATATTGAACTCACGCCGGCCGCGATTTCCACGGGCCAGCGTAACAGCAGACTCACTCCTATGCTCAGCACGATGAACAGCAGCCAAATTACAAAGATGCGACCGCGGTCGCCTCTTGTAAGGTCGGAGCTGCGCGACATCGCGTCGGTGACGCCCTTGTTCTCCAGGACTTTAGCCGGTACGGCCAGAGACCACATCAACGTGAGCAAAACCCCCGGCACGATCAAGGCCAAGCAAGCCAGACCTACCACGATTCCAACAACCAGCGAAAGTCCGACCACAGGAAGAATCTGGCCCTTCACACGCGAGAACGAATCCATCACAGTGGCAGGCCGGTCGAGATGGACGTGCGAAACCGCTACTACCGTTGCAGCCTGGGACGCCGCGGACATGGCCAGGCTTAGAAGTGCAACTCCGAAGCCCCATGCGCCCGATAGCACAAGATTCGAAAGTTGGGGCGTGGGAGATTGGAACGTGAGCCCCACGCACTGACAAGCAAGGACAGCAAGGTGAGGAAGCGCAAAGATTCCAACGAACAATCCAAAATGGTTGCGATATAAGAAAAACGTACGGTCCAGCAATTCTCCCGTACTTAACGGTCTGAGTGCAGTCGCCATAAGAACCTCTCGCGAACAGCAGCTTTTGCCGGGCATAGTAGCACAACGCCAAGGGGCCGTGATCCGAAATCTCATCGATGACGGAAAAGCCGCAAACGCGGCTCCCCGAGCCGATTCCGCGGATCGTGCCGGATGACGGGCATCCGGGGAAATTCCGCGGATTGCCATGCCAGACTAGGCAGGCCGTAAGCCGGTGCCGGACTGTCCTGGATTAGGCCGCGCCGCATCTCGCCTTCCCGCGAGACTCAGAACGTGAAGCGCACGGAGAACTGCAACACTCTGGGAAGGCCGTTGGGACTGATCTCCTGCAGCGTGCCGAAATTGCCTGGTCCCGAGTTGGGTACCAGAAAGCAGGTTTGAGTGAGCGAAACTCCGTCGCCGCAAGGGTACGGACTTTGACTTCCCTGCGTGCCAATTGGGTTGTATTGCAGCTGATTGACGCCGTCGCCGTTCTGCACGTAGTAGTTGGGATGGTTGAACAAGTTGAATGCTTGCACTTGCAGTTCGAGTTCTTTGCCTTCGCGGATGGTAAAGCGCCGCCCCAGGCCAAGATCGATCCGCTCCAGCCACGGGCCGTGGAAAGAATTCAGCCCGATCCCGGGAGTGGGGCCCGCGCCGTTGATGCCGCCCGCCGTGTTGGCCGTGTCTTCATTGAATGCGCTGTCGTTGAGGTTGTCGTCAGCGCCAGTGCAATCGCTGAAATCGAGCGCGCCGCTCACGCTGGTACAAGCTGGGCTTAACAAACCGGCATAAGGACGGCCAGAGGAAAACTCCATCACGCTACTCAGTCTCCACCCTTCAAGCAACGCGCGGCCGGTCCCTGAAGCGCTGAATCGTTCAAGTCGCGGCTGATACACGCCGGCGAAACTGAGTTTATGGCGCTGATCGAGCAACGAAGGAGCGTGCGTGTTGCTGAAATCGAACTGATTGTTGAAATCCATGCCATCGAGCATCACGCTCTTGGCGAAAGTGTAAGCCGCCTGCAGGGAAAGCCCGCGGGCCATCCGGCGCTGCAGTTGCACAAAGAAAGAATTGTAGTGGTTCTGCGCTGGGCTGATCAGCTCGTTGATCTGGCCGAGGTTGGGGTTGATGTAGCCTTCCGTGAGCAGGCCCTTGTCCATAGTGGGCAGAGTGTAGCTCGGTCCCGTGCATGGCGCAGCGACTGTGCCGGGAGGGCACACGATGTACGTGGTCGTACCCTGTAACGGAAAAAGGTTTGCGTCATATGCGCTGCCTGAAAGAATGTGCACACCGTGATTCCACATGGTACCGATGCTCAGGGTGGTGTTTTCGGCAATCTCACGTTCGATCTGCAAGCTGGCCTGCAGAATGTAGGGCACTCGGAAATGCGGAGAAACCAGGGAGACATCCAGCGGCGCCTGGACCGCAGAAGAACCTGCTGAAAGAGTATTCGGAAATGCCGGAACCTGCTGATTCGGTGGAGCGCCGCTGGGGCTTATGCTGACTGAGAACTGCTGTGATTCTAGTCCATTGGAGATAACGGCATTGCGGTAATTCAGGCCGTTCATGTTGGTATAGAACTCGCCAAACCCTCCGCGCACCACCGTTTTCGATACCGGCTGCCAGGCAAATCCAAAGCGCGGCGCGAGGCGAAGAAACTGATTCGGATATTGCCCGGTGAGTGGGAAGGCCGGATTTTCTTGCGGCTGAGGATAGACCTGAAAATCTTCTCGCAAGCCCATTTCCAGCGTCAGCTGCGGCAGGGCGCGATAGGTATCCTGCACGTAGAAACCGTAATAGGGAACGGCAAAGGCAAAGGTGGGGTTTCCGAAGGCCTGACTGAAAGTGTTGTATTCGCCGAGCGCCAAATCCTCCAGATTCGAGAATTCATACAAACCGAGCGGCGAACCGAAATCGATAGCCTCGTTGGGGTCGGCGCCACCGTCATTGGTATCGGCATCCCAGGAGCGGTTCCAGTCGAAACCAAATTGCAACGTGTGCTTACCGACGACAAAGTCAACCCGGTCGGACAACGAATACTGCCTCTCGAAAACCTTTCCGATGGAAAACGCGTTGTTTCCCATGATGAATGCGGTAGGGCTGTCGAGGACGATCGTGGGCGTATTAGGAGCTAAACCGGTTGGTGTCGCGAACTCGTTGTCTTGCGAAGTGCCTGCATGAAACTCGTTCAGGACACGGGAGGAGAAAGTGTGCGTCCATCCCAGGGCGGTTCCAAAGGTGCGCACATACGCGTTGGCCAACGTTTGCACTCCGTAATTGCCGACAGTGGGATCGATGATTACGCCTCCTGGCGAGTTGAAGTGGTTGAAATTTAGAGCCAGGAACAGTCCATCGCGGGGCGTTGCTTGATAATCCAGGCGCGGCGTAAACACAAGATCATTGGCCTTTCTTGGCCGGGTGCCAAGGTTGGAGTTCAAGGCGTCAATAGTATTCGCCACCTGCTGCAGATACACAGGGTTCGTGGGGTCCGGTGTGGTGTCGCTGCCCGGAAGAGGTAATGGTCTATTGGGAGCGGGCAATGCCGGGAATGGTGGTCCAGAGGGAAAGAAGTTCGAAAGAAATCCCGGCTGGTTTGGGCTCAATACCTGGTTGATCACAGGAAGCGGAAAGTTCCGCAGTTGCTGCTCATAGTCCATGAAGAACCATAAACGCTTCCGCATGATCGGTCCGCCCACGCCCACGCCGAATTGCTGCAAAGTATCAGGTGGCTTGGGATTGCCGGCGGCTTCGTCCAGCGCGTCGTTGGCGCCGGTCGCGGAGTTGCGGTTGTAGTAGAAGGCGCTGCCATGGAACGTGTTGCTGCCCGAGCGGGTCACCGCGTTGACAAAACCAGCTCCGCCGCCGTAGATGGCCGAGTATGGGCTCACCGAGACTTGGAACTCTTCAATGGCATCCTCGCCGTAAAGATACGGGATGCGGTAACGCCCGAGAATATCGGCAAAGTAATTGTTGGTAGCGTTAGTTCCGTCGACGGTGAAGGCGTTGGAACCGTTGCCGTTGGCGTAACCCGAATCTTCCCCGCCTTGCTGTCCGGCGATGCTTACCAGGCCTGTGTCGCCGTCGTAGCTGGTGTTTGGCGTCAACATGGTGAAGTCGGTGTAACGGCGGCCGTTGAGCGGCAACTCCGCAAGCAAAGATCGATCCAGCACCGTGTTGGCCGAGGATTCAGCA
>Ga0187782_10004088_pt1 | contig 10892 bp, 8 predicted proteins | sample 0715_SJ02_MP15_2_FD_132454 | JGI IMG/M metagenome (GOLD analysis project Ga0187782, IMG submission 132454) | Tropical peat soil microbial communities from peatlands in Department of Meta, Colombia - 0715_SJ02_MP15_20_MG | ecosystem: Environmental > Terrestrial > Soil > Wetlands > Peat | place...
CACCGCCGTCAGGCGTCTCACGCGGCTAGAGGTCGAACACCAGCAGGGTGCTGGTAGCGGTCGCCACGATCGCACCCGACGCGTCGGTGACTGCTCCCTCGGTAAAGGCCACCCGCGAACCCGCTTTGACGACGGTCCCGGTCGCGGTCAACGGGCCGGCGCCGAGCCGGACCGGCTTGAGGTAATTCACCTTGATCTCGATCGACGTGTAGCCCCTGCCGGCTGGTAGCGTGCTGTGCACTGCTAACCCGGCGACGGAATCCAGCAGCGTGCAAACCAGGCCGCCGTGGACGCCGCCATTCGGGTTATACACCGACCCGTCCGGTCGGCAGGCGAACACGACCTTGCCGGGTTCTGCGTCGACAAGCTCGCATTGCAGCAGCGCGGTCATCGGGGGTGGCGGAAGCTCCCCGGCGATCATCGCCTTGAGATAGTCGATGCCGGCCATAGCGAGGCCGCGCGCAGTGCCCGGGCCGGGGTCGTGCCACGTCACCGTGCGTGAGCGTTGCGGTCCCCACAGCTCTTTTTCCGTGTTGTTGTCGACGGTGGTCATGGTGTCCTTTCTGCTCGCTGCTAGGCCGTCGCCCAGTGGTAGCGGTCACGACCCGGGTCGCCCGGACGGACCGCGTGGTCGAGGCCCCAGGCCAGCAACGCATCCAACACCGGCAGCAGCGCGCGGCCGGAATCCGTGAGCTGGTAGTCGAATCGCGGTGGCGCTGCGCTATACCGGACACGCTGGATTACCCCGGCGTCGTCCAGCGCCTTGAGCCGGGCCGCCACCCGGTCCCGGGGCGCGCCGGTGCCGCGAACGATGTCCTCGAAGCGGCTGTTACCCAGGGCCAGCTCGCGGACGATCAGCAACGCCCATCGCTCGCCGACCAAATCCAGGGCGGCGGCGATGGGGCAAGGCCGGCCGGGCAGGTCGGCCAGCGTGACAGCCGGCACAAGACCAGCATGTCAGCATTGAGTTTGAAAATCAAACTTATTCCACGTGATGCTGCGCACACCGCACCAAGCACCGCCCTGTGTTACCAACGACTCGTGACCGCAACGGCATTCGACAACCTCGACGACTACGTGGCGCTGCCACGTGTCTCGGGCCTGGCAGTCTCGGCGGACGGCTCGCGGGTGGTAACCACCGTGGCCGAACTCAACGAGAAACGCACCGAGTACGTCAGCGCCGTCTGGGAAGTCGATCCGACCGGCGACAGGCCCGCACACCGGCTTACCCGTGGCGCGAAGGGGGACTCCTCACCGGCGTTCAGCGTGCACGGCGACCTGCTGTTCGTCTCCTCGAGACCTACCGGCGACAACACCGACAAGCCATCGGCCTCGCTGTGGCGGCTGCCCGCGGAGGGCGGCGAGGCCGTCGAAGTGTTGAGCATGCCCGGTGGGGTCAGCGTGGTACGCACCGCCCGCGGCGCCGACGCCACGGTAATCGGCGCCCCGCTGTTGCCGTCGGCGCGCGACGTCGACGACGACCGGCGGCTGCGCGATTTGCGCAAGGCCAACAACGTCAGCGCGATCCTGCACTCCGGGTATCCGGTGCGCTTCTGGGACAAGGACATTGGCCCGGATGAACCTCATCTGTTCGACGCGGCGGATCTGCGGGATCTGACGCCGCAGCCCGGCGGGGCGCTGCGTGAAGCCGGATTCGATGACGCCGTATTTGATATCAGCGCCGACGGCCGATTCCTGGTGACGACCTGGCGGGTCACCGGGCCCGATGCCACCGAGCGCTCGGTGCTGGTGCGGGTTGACCTGGCTTCCGGAGAACGCCGCGTGATTGCTGACGATCCGGACGCCGACCTCGAACAACCCGCGATCTCGCCAGACGGGTTGGCGATCGCGTTCGCCCGGGAAACTATCACCACTCCAGACCTTGCCCCGCGAATGACGCTGCAATACCTGCGATTCGGCGACCAACCGCGATCGGTGGCGCAAACATGGGATCGCCGGCCGACGTCGATAACCTGGTCGAGCGATGGCACCTCGCTGGTGGTAACGGCCGATCAGGGCGGCCGGGCTCCGGTGTTCCTCGTCGAATTGTCGAGCTCGACGGTCACGCAGCTCACCGACGACGACTTCGCTTACACGGACGTCGTCGCCGCGCCCGGCGGTGTGTTGTACGCCTTGCGCAGCTCGTATGCGGCACCGCCGCATCCGGTGCGGATCGATCCCGGTGGTGCCGTCACCGTGCTGCCATGCGTCGACTTGCCAACGCTGCCGGGAACTTTGACCGATGTCACCGCCCCTGGCGCAGACGGGACGGTGTTGCGATCGTGGTTGGTGCTGCCCGACGACGCAGCGCCCGCCCCGCTGCTGTTATGGATCCACGGCGGGCCGCTAGACAGTTGGAACAGCTGGTCATGGCGATGGAACCCGTGGCTGCTGGCCGCCAAGGGCTACGCGGTGCTGCTGCCCGATCCGGCGCTGTCGACCGGCTACGGACAGGAGTTCATCCAGCGTGGTTGGGGGGCGTGGGGCGGACCGCCGTTCGACGATCTGATGGCCGCCACCGACGTGGCCTGTGCTCACCCGCGCATCGATGCGACCCGGGTCGCCGCGATGGGCGGCTCATTCGGCGGCTACATGGCCAACTGGGTCGCCGGCCACACGAACCGGTTTGCCGCGATCGTGACCCACGCCAGCCTGTGGGCGCTGGACCAATTCAGTCCGACAACCGATCACGCCTACTACTGGCGCCGTGAGATGACGCCGGAGATGACCGCCGCACACTCGCCACACCAGTTCGTCGACCGGATCGGCACGCCGATGCTGGTCATCCACGGCGACAAGGACTATCGCGTGCCGATCGGCGAGGGCCTGCGGCTGTGGTACGAGCTGCTCGCCAAGTCGGCGCTGCCGGCCAGCGAGGATGGCAGCAGTCCGCACCGGTTCTTGTACTTCCCGTCGGAGAACCACTGGGTGGCCGCGCCACAGCACACGAAGATCTGGTATCAGGTGGTGGTCGCCTTCCTCGCCGAGCACGTGCTGGGGGAGAGCGCCGAATTGCCCGAGATGCTCGGAGTAGCGTCGCGCCTGTGACCGGAACGCGCGAATACGACATCGTCTTATATGGGGCAACTGGCTTCGTGGGTAAGCTGACCGCCGAATACCTGGCCCGCGCGGGCGGAGACGCGCGGATCGCGCTGGCCGGCCGGTCGACCGAACGCCTGCTCGCGATCCGCGAAACGCTGGGAGAGTCGGCGCAGTCTTGGCCGGTCCTGGTGGCGGATGCCTCCTCGCCGTCAACGCTGGATGCCATGGCCGCCCACACCAGGGTGGTCGTCACCACCGTCGGGCCCTACAGCCGGTACGGCCTGCCGCTGGTCGCGGCGTGTGCCGCGGCGGGTACCGATTACGCCGACCTGACCGGCGAACCGCCATTCGTTCGCGACAGCATCGACCTGTACCACAAGCAGGCCCTGGATACCGGCGCACGCATCGTGCACGCGTGTGGATTCGACTCGATCCCTTCAGATCTCACGGTGTACGCGCTGTATCGGAGGGCACGTGATGACAGCACCGGCGAGCTGGTCGGCACCGACTTCGTGGTTCGCTCCATGTCCGGCGGGCTATCCGGCGGGACGATCGCCTCGGGTGTGGAAGTGCTGCGCACCGTTTCCAGTGATCCCGACGCGCGCCGTCAGTTCGCCGACCCCTACACGCTGAGCCCCGACCGCGGCGCCGAACCCGAACTCGGCGCCCAGCCCGACCTGCGGTGGCGTCGTGGTCGCCAGATCGCCCCGGAGCTCACCGGTCTGTGGACGGCCGGATTCGCGATGGCGCCCACCAACACCCGAATCGTGCGCCGCAGCAACGCATTACAGGGGTGGGCGTACGGCAAACAATTCCGGTATAGCGAGCACATGAGTCTGGGGTCGTCGGCCGCGGCGCCGGTGGCGTCAGCCGTCGTCAACGTGGTCGGCAACGCAGTATCGGGGTTGGGCAGCCGCTATTTCCGGCTGCTGCCGCGTCGACTGGTGGAGCGGGTGCTGCCCAAACCCGGCAGCGGGCCCAGCGCAGCCGCTCGGCAGCGCGGCTTCTACAAGGTCGAGACCTACACCACCACGACCACCGGTGCCCGTTATGTCGCCACCATCGCCCAGCAGGGCGACCCGGGATACCAGGCCACCTCGGTGCTGTTGGGGGAAAGCGGGCTGGCGCTGGCCAAGGATCGCGATGAACTCTCCGAGCTGCATGGTGTGCTGACACCCGCAGCCGCGATGGGTGACGCACTACTGGCGCGGCTCCCGGCCGCAGGGGTGTCGCTGGAAACCGCCAAGCTGACGCCCCGCTAACGCCCGGTGACGATGCGGGCCGTGGAGCGGCCCGAGGTGGGGGTACCGCCCGCTTGCGGGGGAGAGGCGGGCAATCAGCAATTAAATCTGCTCTGACGAACTCCTGTCGGAGCGCTCCAGCTCCGACTAGTGTCGTTATCGAGTTACCACACCATCCCAGCAACGTTAGGTGGACGGGTTCATGTCTGGCCTTGAAGATCTTCTCGCTCAGATCCCCACGAGTGACATCGCAAGCAAGATCGGCGTCGACGAGGGCGAAGTCAACAAAGCAGTTCAGCTGTTGGTACCGGTGCTGGTCGGCGGACTGCACGAGAACGCACAGGACCCCGATCATGCCAGCAAAATCGAGTCCGCGGCCGACAGCCACGTCGGCCTGCTCGACGGCGGCGTGAACCTTGATCATGTCGACGAGCAGGAAGGCCAGCAGGCGATCGCGAGGATCTTCGGCGGCAATGATGCCGCCCAGGTCGCCAGCGCGCTGGCCGGCGGCGGCGGAGGCGACAGCAATCTGCTCAAGCAGCTGCTGCCGATCTTGGCGCCGATTGTGCTCGCCTATGTCGGAAAGCAACTCAGCGGAAAGAGCGGAGCTCCCGCCGGCGCCGGCGGAGGCGCGCTCAACGACGTGTTGGGCAGCATCCTCGGCGGGATGGGCGGCAACAAGTCGCTGGGTACCGTGTTGGGCAATGTATTGGGTTCCAAGGCCGGCGACATTCTCGGCGGCTTGCTGGGCGGCAAGAAGTAACCAGGGACGGCACCGCATGCGGGCGGTGTTCGTCGCGCACCCCGGTGCTTTCTAGAATTGACGGGTGACCGCTAGCCCCGAACCTGCCGCCAACGAGCGGGCCGAAGCCCTGCCCAAGGCGTGGGATCCGGCTGCGGTCGAAAGCGCGATCTACCAACGCTGGGTCGACGCGGGCTACTTCGCGGCAGACCCGACCAGCGCCAAGCCTGGGTACTCGATCGTGCTGCCGCCGCCGAATGTGACCGGCAGCCTGCACATGGGCCACGCACTGGAACACACCATGATGGATGCGCTGACCCGCCGCAAGCGCATGCAGGGTTATGAGGTGCTGTGGCAGCCAGGCATCGACCACGCGGGCATCGCGACGCAGAGCGTGGTGGAAAAGCAGCTCGCGCTGGACGGGAAGACCAAGGAGGACTTCGGCCGCGAGCTGTTCGTCGACAAGGTGTGGGACTGGAAGCGCGAGTCCGGTGGCGCCATCGGTGGCCAGATGCGCCGGCTGGGCGACGGCGTGGACTGGAGCCGCGACCGGTTCACCATGGACGAGGGCCTGTCGCGAGCGGTACGGACGATATTCAAGCGGCTCTATGACGCCGGCCTGATCTATCAAGCCGAGCGGTTGGTGAACTGGTCGCCGGTGTTGGAAACGGCGATCTCGGATCTCGAGGTCCGCTACGAGGACGTCGAAGGCGAACTGGTGTCGTTCCGGTACGGCTCGCTCGACGACGCAGAGCCGCACATCGTGGTGGCCACCACTCGGGTGGAAACGATGCTGGGCGACACTGCGATTGCGGTTCATCCCGATGACGACCGCTACCGACAGCTGGTTGGTACCACATTGCCGCACCCGTTCCTGGACCGGCAGCTCATCGTCGTCGCCGACGACCATGTCGACCCCGAGTTCGGTACCGGCGCAGTCAAAGTCACGCCTGCCCACGACCCGAATGACTTCGAGATCGGGCTGCGCCATCAGCTGCCGATGCCGTCGATCATGGACACGAAGGGCCGGATTGCCGACACCGGAACACAATTCGACGGGTTGGACCGCTTCGATGCCCGCGTCGCAGTGCGCGAAGCTCTTGCGGCGCAGCGCAGGATCGTTGAGGAGAAACGCCCTTACCTGCACAGCGTCGGACACTCCGAGCGCACCGGCGAGCCGATCGAACCGCGGTTATCGCTGCAGTGGTGGGTGCGGGTGGAATCGTTGGCCAAGGCTGCTGGCGACGCGGTGCGCAATGGCGACACCGTGATTCATCCCGCCAGCCTGGAGCCGCGCTGGTTTGCCTGGGTCGACGACATGCACGACTGGTGCATTTCGCGGCAGCTGTGGTGGGGTCACCGTATTCCGATCTGGTATGGGCCCGACGGTCAGCAGATATGCGTGGGCCCGGACGAGACACCGCCCGACGGCTGGGAACAGGACCCCGACGTGCTGGACACCTGGTTCTCGTCGGCGCTGTGGCCGTTCTCCACGCTGGGTTGGCCGTCGAAGACCCCGGAACTGGAAAAGTTCTATCCGACAAGCGTTCTGGTGACCGGTTACGACATTTTGTTCTTCTGGGTGGCCCGGATGATGATGTTCGGCACCTTCGTCGGCGGGGACGACGCCATCACCCAGGACGGCAAACGGGGCCCGCAGGTGCCGTTCACCGATGTCTTCCTGCACGGCCTGATCCGAGATGAGGCGGGCCGAAAGATGAGCAAGTCCAGGGGCAACGCCATCGATCCGCTGGACTGGCTGGACATTTACGGCGCAGACGCGTTGCGGTTCACGCTGGCCCGCGGCGCCAGTCCCGGCGGCGATCTCGCGGTCGGCGAGGATCACGTGCGGGCGTCGCGCAATTTCGGCACCAAGCTCTTCAATGCCACCCGGTTCGCATTGCTCAACGGTGCCCACCTCGCCCCGTTGCCTGACCTCGCCGAATTGACCGACGCCGACCGTTGGATCCTGGGACGCTTGGAAGAAGTTCGCGCCGAGGTTGATTCGACTTTCGACGGATATGAATTCAGCCGGACCTGTGAAGCTCTGTACCACTTCACCTGGGATGAATTCTGCGACTGGTATGTCGAACTGGCCAAGACGCAGCTGGCCGACGGTCTGACCCACACCACCGCGGTGCTGGCCGCCGTGCTGGACACCCTGCTGCGGCTGCTGCATCCAGTGATCCCGTTCATCACCGAGGCGCTGTGGCAGGCGTTGACCGGTCAAGAGTCGCTGGTGATCGCCGACTGGCCGAGGTCGTCCGGTATCAGCCTGGATAGGGTTGCCGCGCAACGGATCACGAACATGCAGAAGCTGGTGACCGAGATCCGCCGCTTCCGCAGCGACCAGGGTTTGGCGGACCGGCAGAAAGTGCCGGCCCGGCTATCCGGCATCGACACCGCGGACCTGAGCGGCCAGGTGGGCTCCGTCACATCGCTGGCGTGGCTGACCCAGTCGGGCCCGGAATTCAGGCCGTCGGCGTCGCTTGAGGTTGGCCTGGGCGGGGGCTCGAACTGTTCCGTAATGGTCGAACTCGACACCTCGAGCACCATCGACGTCGAGGCCGAACGTCGACGCCTCGAAAAAGATTTGACCGCAGCACAAAAGGAGCTGGCGTCCACAACCGCCAAATTGGGCAACGCCGACTTCATGGCCAAAGCGCCGGCCGCTGTCGTCGACAAGCAACGAGAGCGTCAGCGAGTCGCTCGCGAGGAAGCCGACCGGATAACGGCCAGGTTGGCCGGGCTGCAGTGACCCTGGAGCCGCCCGACCCAGGATCTACCGGCGTGGTTCCGACCCCAGATGAGATCGCGGCCCTAGTGCAGGTCGAGCATTTGCTCGACCAGCGCTGGCCGGAAACCAAGATCGAGCCGAGCCTGACCCGCATCAGTGCGCTGATGGACCTACTCGGCTCACCGCAGCGCGGCTACCCGTCGATTCATATCGCCGGCACCAACGGCAAGACCTCGGTGGCGCGGATGGTCGACGCGCTGTTGACCGCATTGCACCGGCGCACCGGACGGACTACCAGCCCGCACCTGCAGTCGGCGGTCGAGCGGATCTCGATCGACGGACACGCGATCAGTCCGGCCCAGTATGTGGCCACCTACCGGGAGATCGAGCCGTTCGTGCAGATGATCGACCGGCAGTCGCAGGACGACGGCGGCCCGGCGATGAGCAAGTTCGAGGTCGTCACCGCAATGGCGTTCGCGGCGTTCGCCGATGCGCCGATCGAGGTCGCCGTCGTCGAGGTGGGTCTGGGCGGCCGTTGGGACGCCACCAATGTGGTCGACGCGCCGGTCGCGGTCATCACCCCGATCAGCGTCGACCACGTCGAATACCTCGGTGGCGACATCGCCGGGATCGCCGGTGAGAAGGCCGGCATCATGACCAAGGCGGAGGAGGGCGCGCCCGACACCGTGGCGGTCATCGGCCGCCAGGTGCCCGAGGCGATGGAGGTGCTGCTCGCGCAGACCGTGCGCGCCGACGCCGCGGTCGCCCGCGAGGACTCGGAATTCGCGGTGCTGGGCCGTCAAGTCGCCATCGGCGGCCAAGTGCTGCAACTGCAGGGCCTCGGCGGGGTGTACTCCGACGTGTATCTACCGCTGCATGGTGAACATCAGGCCCACAACGCGGCGGTGGCGCTGGCCGCGGTCGAGGCGTTCTTCGGTGCGGGCGCGCAGCGTCAACTCGATGTGGAGGCCGTCCGGGCCGGATTCGCCGCCGCCACCAGCCCGGGCCGGTTGGAGCGCATGCGCAGCGCCCCGACGGTGTTCATCGACGCCGCGCACAACCCCGCGGGTGCGGCGGCGCTGGCGCAGACGCTGGCTGAGGAGTTCGATTTCCGATTCCTGGTCGGGGTGGTCAGCGTGCTGGCCGACAAGGACGTCGGCGGCATCTTGGCCGCGCTGGAACCGGTGCTCGATCGAATCGTGGTCACCCACAACGGGTCTCCGCGTGCCCTGGACGTCGAGTTGCTGGAGCTGGCCGCGCGGCAGCGGTTCGGGCCCGACCGGGTGATCAGCGCCGAGAACCTGCCCGCCGCCATCGAAACCGCGACCGCGCTGGTTGACGACGCGTTCGCAGAAGGGGAAGTCGGGGAGGACGCATTCTCCGGCACTGGCATTGTGATCACCGGCTCGGTGGTCACCGCCGGGGCTGCACGTACGTTGTTCGGTCGTGATCCGGCGTGACGGACCCGGACGACAACGGTGGAGTCCGGTCGCCGGATCCGTGGAAAAGCTTCCGTGGGGTGACGGCCGGGACGCTGATCCTGGAGGTGATCGTGGTGCTGCTGGCGTTGCCGGTGGTCAGCGCAGTCGGCGGCGGGCTGACGCCGGGCGCACTGGGATATCTGCTGGGTTTGGCGGCGGTCCTGGTCGTGCTCGCCGGGCTGCAGAGCCGGTCGTGGGCCATCTGGGCGAACCTTGCCGTGCAGCTGGTACCGATCGCCGGCTTCCTGGTCTACCCGGGGGTGGGTTTCATCGGGATACTGTTCGCCGCGGTCTGGGCGCTGATCGTTTATTACCGGTCCGAGGTTCTCCGCAGGCAGCGACGTGGGCTCCTCCCGGGCCAAGAAGGCCCGCCGGACTGATCGCCGTCGTCGGTGCGCCTCGTTGGTTCGGTACGCTGTCCGCCGTGACCGCGCCGGCGACGATGCAGTGGGGGCACCCCCAGCCGCGCAGCGGCGAGGGGGACGAAGCGATGGGGAGGAGCGGCGCTAATGGCTGAGCGGACCCTCCTGTTGATCAAGCCCGACGGGGTCGAGCGACGCCTGGTGGGCGAGATCATCGGCCGGATCGAGCGCAAAGGCCTGACCGTCGCGGCGCTGGAAATGCGCGTTGTCAGCGACAAGCTGGCCCGCCAGCACTACGCCGAGCATGACGGCAAGCCGTTTTTCGCGTCCCTGCTGGAGTTCATCACGTCGGGACCCCTGGTGGCCGCGATCGTCGAGGGCCCACGGGCGGTCGCGGCGGTGCGGCAACTGGCCGGCGCAACCGACCCGGTCGAGCAGGCCGCGCCCGGCACCATCCGCGGCGATTTCGGCCTCGAAACGCAGTTCAACCTGGTGCACGGCTCCGATTCGCCAGAGTCGGCTGAGCGTGAGATCGCGCTCTGGTTTTCCGGGACCTGACCCCGGGTCGGTGCACTTGGTCCTAGGCGCCTCGGCGGTATGGGATACTGAGTAGCGGGTGAACGTCGCCGGACCGGCTTCCGACGCCCGAATGAAGACTTCGACAAGCGCGACCACCGCGAACCGCGATGCGGCGCCGACTGTCCAGCCATCATTCAAACCGGCGCCGAGCGCGTTCGAAATGAGCCGCTCGGGGCGAGACCATCACAAGTTCGGGAGAAGTGGCCCGGACACATAGCAAAGCCCTCGCGTGGCCGCGTCGCAAGGACGCGCCCGGGGGCTTGAGGAGATTACGTGATAGACGGTGGCCCATCCTCAGAGCTTCCCGAAGACTCGTCGCAGCACGAGGACCTGCCTGAACGGCTAAGAGTCCATTCGCTGGCGAGAGCGCTCGGGACGACCAGCAAACGGGTGCTTGACGCACTGGCCGAACTCGACGGCCGGATACGTAGCGCGCATTCCACCGTGGACCGCGTCGACGCGGTCCGGGTGCGCGACTTGCTGGGCAGCACGCCAGCTACCGCCGTCGCGGCGGTCATCGCGACCGAGACCGAGGCGGCCGTCGCGGCGGAGGAACCTGAATCCCGGCTGATGCTGGAGACGGCGGCCGACCGTCCTGAGTACATGCCGCTTTTCGTCGCGCCACAGCCGATCGAGATCGACGACAGCTCAGACGACACCGATGACTCGGCGGACTCCGACGATGACGACCTCGACGCCGACGACGAC
>Ga0187782_10004090_pt1 | contig 10890 bp, 10 predicted proteins | sample 0715_SJ02_MP15_2_FD_132454 | JGI IMG/M metagenome (GOLD analysis project Ga0187782, IMG submission 132454) | Tropical peat soil microbial communities from peatlands in Department of Meta, Colombia - 0715_SJ02_MP15_20_MG | ecosystem: Environmental > Terrestrial > Soil > Wetlands > Peat | place...
ACGGCGTTGGGGAAAGCTCGGCTTTTCGCGTGCTGGCGGCTGCCGGCTTTGAGCGCACCGAAGTCCTCGAGTCGCAGTGCACGCTCGACGGGGCCTTCCCGAGCGTCCCCCGCCAATTGCCGAACCCCGAACTGCCCAGTGCGCTCGGCCCAGCCTGTCAACGAGCTGAAGCCTGTTCGGCCGACCTCGTGCTGGCGACTGATCCTGACGCCGATCGCCTCGGAGTCGCCGTGCGGTCTGGCAACGGCCGCTGCTTGACACTGACAGGCAATCAGGTGGGTGTGCTGTTGTTGGACTATGTCCTTCGTAAGCGGCGCGAGGCGGGCCGACTCGCGGCAGACGACTTTGTCTGCACGACAGTGGTCACAACGCCGATGTTCCGGGCAGTAGCCGAGTCGGCAGGCGTTCGCGTGGTCGACAATTTGCTCGTTGGGTTCAAGTACATCGGTCGGACCATTGATGAATTGGGCCCGCAGAATTTCCTGTTCGGGGCCGAGGAATCGCTCGGCTACCTCGCCGGAGACTATTGTCGCGACAAGGACGCAGCGATCGCCGCGCTCTACGTGATGGAGCTGGCCTCGGAGCTGAAGTTGCAAGGCCGCACGCTTTTCGACGAACTGGACCGACTTTACTCGCGGCACGGATATTTCGCCGAGGGCCAGCGGTCGTTCGAGGTTGTGGGCGCGGAGGGCCGCTCGCTGATCGCGGCGCTGCTCGAGGCACTGCGCGACCGTCCGCCGACGGAATTGGCGGGCGTTCGACTGGCGCGGCTGCGCGACTATCGTGACCGCGTCGTGCGACTGATTCCCGACAAAACGCTTCACGCAGCTTTGTCGGGCGACACGGGAGAGTTGCTGATTGTCGACTCCGAGGAAGGCCCGCGCGAATATTCGTTCGCAGTCCGCCCTTCCGGCACGGAAGCAAAGGTGAAGTTCTACTTCTTCGCTCGCGCCAAAACTGGGGCAAACCGCGATCTGGCAACGCTCAAGGCAGAGACTGATGCCGCATTCAGCCAGTTTCAAGACGCGGTGATGAAGTGGGCGGACGAGCGGATTCAGTCCGCCCGCTCGTCGAGCAAGAGCGCAGAGACTTCATGACCGGCGACAGGATCGGCATCTGGCTGATCGGCGCTTGGGGGCGAATCGGCACGGCGCTCGCGGCGATGCTGCCAGGACTGCAAGCTCGCACGATTTCGACGCGCGGTTTGGTGACGGAGCAACCGGAGTTCGGCCACCTCGATCTGGCGGACTGGTCTCGCTTCGTCATCGGCGGACACGAGATTCGTAAGACCAGCACAGTCGTCGAAGCGCGGAACCTGTTCGCGGGATCGAAGAGTGTCGCACCCGAACAGCTAGCGCAGTGGACGCCGGCGATGACGGAATGGGATCGAAACGTCCGTACGGGCACGCTGCTGAATGCCGGTCGCGCGGTCGAAGCCCGCGCGAGCACCGCAAGTCTTAAGACCCGAGGTGAACGGCCGAGCGCCGCGCTGCGGCGAATCGCCGTTGATCTCGAGGAATTTCGAGCGGCAGCCAGTTTGGAGCACGTGATCGTCGTCAATGTCGCATCGGTCGATTCCCCAATTGCGAATGGTGACGATATGTCCTGCGATCAACTGCTCGAACTGTTGGAACACCGCGATCTCTCGCCGGTTACCACAAGCGTGCTCTACGCAGTGGCCGCGCTGCAATCGGGCTGTTCGTATTTGAATTGGACCCAGTCGATCGGGCCGAGTTTGCCTGCGATGAATGAACTCTCACGACGGACGGCCACGCTGGTCATGGGCCGGGAGGGACGGGACGAACTGATCGCGACAGGGCTGGTGTTCGCGGTCTCCGACGACGAGCGGCTGCGATCGGCGAGCGCTTTGCTCGACGTCGTGCGCTTATGCGATCGCGAGAAACGCCGCGGATGCTGCGGCTTGATGGCTTTTCTGAGCTGTTTCTTCAAGCAACCATTAGGGAACCCACCCGCCGACATCGCGGCTCAGCGAGCACTCTTATACGATTGGATGCGCGAGGTGGCATCGGCCGGCTGAGTCCGCAACCGATCTTCTGCTCCGACAGGCCCGATCCAGGTTAATGTCCAGCACCGGATCCGAAATCGCGGCGAAGGAACGGACAACGTCCTCTAAAGATCGCCTCCGCGCCTATCTGCAGCTCATGCGGTTCCCGGCCGTCTTTACGGCCCTGGCCGACATCTTTTTGGGCTTCTTGCTCACTCACGATAGTGTCTGGCCGGCGCGAGACCTCGTTGCGCTTATGGGGGCCTCGAGTGGCTTGTACCTCGCGGGCATGGTCTTCAACGATTTTTTCGACCGCGATCTGGATGCGCGGGAGCGACCTGGGCGGCCAATCCCGTCCGGGAGAATCTCGCCAGGCGCCGCGGCGACGCTTGCCAGCGCGCTCATGGTGCTCGGGGCGGTCTGTGCGGCACTGGTCTCGCACGCCGCCCTTGAGATTGCCTTGCTGCTCGTCGGGCTGATCCTGGCTTATGACGCCTATCTCAAGCGCACGCCGACGGGCCCCGTTGCCATGGGAGGCTGCCGTTTCTTGAACGTGATGCTGGGCGCCAGCGCCGGTTCCGGCCTGGCAGGAGCGACCTGGTCGAGTCCGCAGCTTTTCGTGGCGCTTGCGATGGGAGTCTACGTGGCCGGCGTGACCTGGTTTGCGAGGCAGGAAGCCCAGCAAAGCTCGCGCGGCCAGCTCGTCGCAGGAGCAGCGACCAGCCACGCAGGCATCGCCGGGTTGGCCGCGCTCGCCGTCGCGATTCCGGCACTTCCCCAGGCCAACCGGTGGGTCACTTGGGCAGCGCTGGGTGTTGTGACGACATGGGTTGACGTCGGGCTGGTGCCGGCAATTCGAGATCCGGCGCCTCACAAAGTCCAAGCGGCCGTGAAGCGCATGTTGCTGACAATCGTGCTTTTGGACGCCGCAATGGTTTATTGCAAGTCGGGAGATCCGATTGTGGCCGTCTGCGTCGCGGCACTCGTGATTCCGGCAGCCACCCTGGGCCGCTGGATTTTTATCACGTGAAGGAGGCAGATTCTTGATCGCCGCCCCACGGCCGCTCGATTTGGCTTCAAAACGGAGCCTGGAACCCCATCACCTGGAACCGGCCGATTTCCATCGTCGTGGTCATCTTCACCGCCAGAATCGCCGAATAGGCGAGCATGACTTTCCGCGCGCCGTACGTATCGGGCTTATCGCGCTCGACCAGCAGGACGCCGCCCGAGATCAGGAAACCGGAGAACGGAATGTGCTCGTTGAACGTGGTGACGAGCAGTCCCTCGCGGGGGATCGATTCGGGCCAATTCTCGAACAGCGTTCGCCAATGTTCTGACGGATCCATTCCGTTGTGCCCTCCTTGATGCGCCCATGCCGGGCGAAGGCAGCGCGACGACCCAACCGGGGCGGTGGAATGACCCCAGGGGGATTTGAACCCCCGTTATCGGATCGAAAATCCGATGTCCTAGACCTGGCTAGACGATGGGGCCGGCGGTCGCCCCACAATTTAAGGATCGGGGCCTGTTTGTCAACTGGCCGGAAAACGCCCACTGACCGGCGCCAATACGCGCTGGGTCAAGCAGTTGGGCGATCGCCTGAGCCCTCTTGGAAGCGCGAGCGAGAAGGCGTCTGCACAAACGAAAACGGGCCAAGCAACGCGTTGCTTAGCCCGCTAACCGACGCACTGGCTTAAGTTCCGTTCAGCTTTCAGTGCTCGCAACCTTGGGAGGATCCTGTTCACCCGATTTGTGTTCCGCATGAATGGCGGCGTGCACTTCGCTTCGGTGAATTGGGATTTCCTTTGGAGCTTCAATTCCCAGGCGAACTTTGTCGCCTCGGATCTCGACGATCGTAATGACGATGTTCTCGTCGATCACGATGCTTTCATTTTTCTTACGCGACAGAACCAGCATGACACGCAGCTCTCCCCAGGTGTTGCCGGTGGTCTGTCGCGAGGAACCTTCCTCGCTCAAAAGATGCGCACCGCCAATCCTGCCGCTGCGAGCGTCATTGGCGAGCAACAGATGGAACGCACCCCGGCGCTCACTCGCGGTAGCAGGATTCTACGCCGCGCGGCGCTGCGAAATCAAGCAACCGAAAGAGTTAGAGCCTTACGGGGCAATGACTTTCGTCATTGTCCTGAATTTGCATGGATCAAATGCGATATCGACTCCGTCCGCATAAGCTCTTTTTGGAAATGGACTTATGCCAATGCCGTCGACTTGAGTCCTTGGCGGTCTCCGCGGCAAAATGGCCCTCGGCTGCTCGCACAAAGGCCAAGCGTCACCTGGGCATCCCGGCGATGACATCCAGCGCAAAGCAAGCGACCGACTGGCTTCCACCTGCAAGTTGAAACTCGAGTGCGGAATCAGCGCTCGGCTCGCAAGCCACACCGGCCTCTGACGTACGCTACTTGACCATGTCCTTGAGCGACTTGAGCGGCCGGATGCGGACGACATTGCGGGCAGGCTTCGCCTTGAACATCACTTCCTCTTTCGTGAACGGATTGATGCCCTTGCGCGCCTTGGTGGCCGGCTTGTGCTGAACGGTGATCTTCATCAGGCCAGGCACTGCGAAGACGCCCGGTCCTTTCTTGCCGATATTGCGGCCGATCAGCCCCGAGAGTCCGTCGAGCACGCCGGCAACCTGCTTCCGCGTGAGGCCGCTCTCCTGGGCCAGGGTGTTGAGAACCTCACTCTTGGACATGTGCTTCACACCGCTCTTCGCTGCCATCGTGCACTCCTGCCAGTTTTTGAAAGTCGACGGAACGCCGAACCCTTGCGAGCGCTCCATAAAGTTTTCGCGTAGTAAACTCGGGGGGAAAACGGTTGTCAACCAACGCGCGCACGCTTTCCCCCTATTTTTTCGAGGTTTTTCCTCTCCGACGCCCGGTTCCCCCGTCGGAACGAGGTCGCATTTTGCTTGCCGCGCGCGATTCGCGCAGGCATTTCGCACGTCGCTGGATCGTGTCGTTGAGCCCCGCGGGACGGATCCTTGAGCGCAGGCTCGGAGGCGGGTTCGACCGACGCAACCCGGGCGTTGCGGGTTTTGTAACTATTTGCGTCGTCAGAGACTTTTGGTTATCCATAAGGAGGAAAGATTGCTTGGAAGCGTCGTTCTCGGGGGCGTTTCTACGGGTCGACGGCATGAAACTTGACGAAGCCGGCCGGCTGACTTCGTTGGCGACCATCGCCAATTTCATCCTCGTCGTGGAGGATGACGAGGAAGAGGCGGCATTCATCAAGGGGTTGCTCGAAAAGCACAAATACCGCGTGACGATCGCCCGTGACGGCGGACAGGCGCAAGCCACGTTCGTCATGCGCAAGCCCGATTTCGTGATCCTGGATCTGATCCTGCCCGGAGAAAGCGGTTTTGAGGTTTGCCAGCGGCTCAAGCAGGCCAATTCGACCATTCCAATCCTGGTGCTCACGGCCGTCGATATGCCCGAGGCACGGGCGCTGGCCGAGCGCGTCGGCAGCGACGGCTACCTGACCAAGCCCTTCGACCCGGACGAGCTGCTCCGCCAGATCCAGGCCATCGCGCTCAGGACTTGGGAGAAGACCCACAGCGACCAGGGAAAGGACGACAAGCGGATTCGGTTTTCATGCCGGTGCGGCAAACGGTTCAAGGTCAGCCCCATCCACCGCGGAAAGACCTTGAGCTGTCCCGAATGTGGCGAGCCGGTGACTGTTCCGTATCGCGTTTGACGCCGGAGCAACAATCCGGAGAGAATGGCAGGCGCCTGAAGAGGAGGGTGGCCGAACGATGATTGAGTTGATCGTTCAATCGGGAAAACACCAGGGAAAGCGCCTGCGCCTTCCCGACCAGGGAGAGGTGTTGATCGGCCGCGACGAGGGCTGCCAGATTCGCCTTGCCTCGAGCGAGGTCAGCCGGCACCACTGCGTGCTCAAGCCGACGCCGGAGGGAATCCTCGCCCGCGATCTCGATAGCCGCAACGGCACTTACTTGAACGAAACGCTCATGGAGGACGAGACGTTGCTCAAGCCGGGAGATATCCTGCGCATCGGTCCGATCATGCTCCAGGTCCCAGGGGCGCCCGAGGCGACCGTTCGCGCTTCCGACAACGACATTGCCGAGTGGCTCTCTCAAGAGGGCCTCAGCGGCAGCAGCGACAGCGGCGAGTCGGCTCCGGGCGATACGACGATCATCCCGAAGCCAGCGGCGCTCGACACTCCGATTCCTGCTTCTCCGCCGCGAGAGTCGTCGCCTCGGCAGTACCGCTCGGTCGCCGAGGAGGCGGCCGACATCATCCGTCGGCACCACGAAGCCGTGAAGGCCCAGCGCGAGCAGGGCTGACGGAGCGCTGGTGAAGCGTCGTGCGCATCATTGCCGGAGAGTTCCGCCGCCGTAAACTGCTCGTCAGCCCGGGCCTCACCACGCGTCCGATTACCGACCGCGTGAAGGAGACGTTGTTCGAGCGCATCGGTGACGACCTCGTCGGCCGAAAAATCGCCGACGTGTTTGCCGGCACCGGCTCACTTGGCTTAGAGGCCCTCAGTCGCGGCGCCAAGAGCGTCGTATTCATCGAGTCGGATCGGCGTGCCTTTGAGCTTCTGCGGCAGAACGTCGCGGCCCTGGGCGTAGAGGACCGCGCGCTGTGCTGGAAGACCGACGCGCTGCGGTCGTCGTTCCGTCCGAAGGGAGTCGATCCCTTTCTGCCGTTCGATGTCCTGTTTTTCGATCCGCCGTACCGCATGACGCTGGAGCTTGCCCCCGGGGCGCCGCTCTACGAGGCGCTGTCGCGGCTGGCGCGCGACACGGTCACCGCGCACGACGCTTTGCTCTACTTCCGCGCGCCAGAAGACGCACAACTCCACCTGCCGGAGTGCTGGACTCTCGCGAGGATCCACGCGATCTCATCGATGGCGATTCACGTCTACCAGAAGAAAAACGCGGACGAGCAGACTAGGATCGCGAGCGAAAAGTAAGGCAGCGAGCGTAGCGCGACGAACTGGAGGTCGAGCGAGCCTGTAGTGAACCGATTCGCGTCCGTTATCAAGCGGCTGCGGCGGCGACCGCCTCGATCTGGCCTTCTTTCAAACGCACGATCCGGTGGGCCTGTCTCGCGATCGCGTCGTCGTGCGTCACCATCAGAATCGTCAGCTGCTCGTGGTCGTTGAGCCGGGCCAAAAGCTCGGTGATCTCGCGGCCGGTGGCCGCGTCGAGGTTGCCGGTCGGCTCGTCCGCGAGCAGGATTTCGGGCCGGGCCACAAGCGCGCGGGCGATCGCCGCCCGCTGCATCTCGCCACCGGACATTTCCGACGGCTTGTGCTTCAAGCGATGGTCGAGGCCGACCAGGTGAATGATCTCGGAGGCCCGCTCGCGAAACTCGCGGCGGCGCTTCCAGAATTCCCACGCCGAGTAACGGATCATCAGCGGAGCCAGCACGTTTTCGAGCAGGCTCAATTCGGGGAGCAGGTGATAGAACTGGAAGATGAACCCAAAGACGCGGTTGCGCAGCTGGTCGCGCGTCCGCGCCGGCAGGTCGTCCATCCGCTGGCCTTCCAAGAGCACTTCGCCGATGTCGGGGCAGTCGAGCAATCCGAGCAAGTGCAACAGCGTGCTCTTGCCCGAGCCCGACTGGCCGATAATCGAGAGGAACTCGCCCCGCCGCACGTGGATGTTCACGCCTTTAAGCACCGAAACTTTGTGCTGCCCCTTGCGGTACGACTTTTCGACGGCGACCGCCGAGATGTGCGGACCGGGAGCGTGGCCCCCTTCGGCCGGCAGCCAGCGGGCCTGTGTGGCGATTGTGGCCTGTGCCGGGTGTGACTTCGTAATTGACGCGGAGGGCCCGTAAGTCGACCCGGCCCCGGCGAACGTCTTCGCAGTCATTGCTTTTCCTTGTATGCGTTATTCGTAGCGCAACGCTTCGACCGGACGCAGGCGGGCCGCGCGCCGGGCCGGCAGCACGCTGGCCAGCACGGCAATCGCGATCGCCCCGCACGTCACCCAGAACACCATTCCCGGCTGCACGAGCGTGGGAATCTCCGGGAAGTAATAGACCTTGTCGTCGAATACCTTTCGGCCCGTAACCGCCGTGATCACCGACTCCAATTCGTTGATGTAGCGGACGAAAAACAGGCCCAAGAGAACGCCCACGCCGCTGCCGACGACGCCCAGCGCGAGGCCATACGACAAAAAGATGCTCATCACGCCGCTGGAGCTGGCTCCGAGCGCCTTGAGGATGCCGATGTCCCGCGTCTTTTCGACGACGATCATGAAGAAGATCGCCAGGATGCCGAACCCAGCCACCGCGATGATCAAGAACAAAAGGACGTTAAGGATGCCCGTCTCGATCTCGACGGCCGCCAAGAGCGGCCCCTGCTTCTGCTCCCAGGTTTTGATCGTCCAGAGGCCCGGAGAAAAGACGGCCTGCAATCGCTCGATGACTTCCGGCGCATCGCGAAAGTCCTTGAGCTTGATTTGAATCGACGTGATGCTGCGGCCGTCCGGATCATTCGGGTTCTCCGGATGTAACATCCCCCGGACCTTCTGCAGCTCTTCGAGATTGCAGAAGACGAGGTTGGAATCGTACTCGCTCATGCCGCACTTGAAGACGTCGACCACGGTCGCGACGAAGTCTTGCCGCGTGGGTGGCCGGTGGGCACTCACCGTGCTGATCGTGACGTCTTCGCCTGGACGAACCATCTCGATCGTGCGCCGTTCTCCGGTCTTCGGATCTTCGTACGGGAAACGGACCAGGCCGGCTCCGATGTAGATTCGCGCGGGCTGCGGGTCGTCGTCGTTGACGGGTGACTGCGCGGGAGCTGGCGCCGGAGTGGGGATCTGCGGGCCTTCCTCAAACGGGTTCGCGGGAGCCTTCGACCCGGAAGGCGGCGCAGCCGGAGGTGAAGTCGGCGAGCTGCCCGTTCGCCCAGTCGAGGCCGGCGTCTGCGTTCCCGCGGTTGTCGCCCCGGCTTTCGAGGCGGACGAGACACCCGGTTCCGAGTGAGTCACCTGAGCGACGCGGGAGTGGAACTCGTCCCCTTCGCCGAGAGATTCGTGCGAGCCGTCCAGCCGTTCTTCGATCCATTTGCGGCGTTGATTGGCCTCGTGTCGCCAGGCCTTGGCTTGCTCGGTCAGGTTCCAGCTCGGGGGTTCGGTGGGAGCCCGCAACGGCTTCCGGATGACTTTTTTGCCTTCCTTGAGAGTGTGATAGCTCTCGAGGTATTGGACCAGCGGGCCGACGGTAGCCTTCTCCTCCGGCGTGATTCCAATGAGCGTGATCGGCCGCGTCGTCCACTGCCCGCCGAAATTGAACGTTACCAGCCCCCAGACCTCGACCGTGGCCGTCATGCCGGCGATTTTGTCGCCGACGACTTTGCGAGCCAGCTCGAAATGCTGCCGGGCGTTCTCCCGACCGTCGAGCGAATTGGTCTCGATGACTATGTCGGACAGAAGGCCCTGGATGCGGCCGCGCATCTCGGAGGTAAAGCCCTTCATCACGCTGTTGACGACGATCATCGTCGCCACGCCCAACATCACGCTGACGATCGACGCGAGCGCGATGTAGCGGGTCCGCAGATACCGCAGGCAGAGAAAGGCCTTATACATTCGCCAGTCCTTTGGCTCGTAGAAGTCAAATCCGTTTTTGTCCGAGGAGTCGTTGGGGCTTCAGGTCTCGGGCTTCAAAAGCGGGAAGAAGATCACGTCGCGAATGCTGTAGCTGTCGGTGAGCAACATCACCAGCCGGTCGATCCCCATGCCCAACCCGCCGGCCGGAGGCATGCCGACCTTGAGTGCCTTGATGAAGTCGTGATCCATGCGGGCCATCGACTCTTCCGGGGGCAAGCCGGCCAACTGCGTACTGAAAAGTTGCTCCTGCAATCGCGGATCGTTGAGTTCCGTGTAGGCGTTGGCCAATTCCATGCCGCGCACGAAAAGCTCGAAGCGTTCCGCGATATTCGGATCGTTCGGCTTCCGTTTGGTCAACGGGCAAAGCGACGCCGGATAATCGAGCACGAAGACCGGCCCGTCCAGATGCTTCTCGACCAGCGTCTCGAAGACTTCCTGCACGACGACGTCCGGATGCACTCCGTTCGTCTCGATTCCGTGCGGGCGGGCCACGTTCTGTACGGCCTGCGTGTCGCGCATCGGGCAGCCCACATATTGCTCGAAAACATCCGCGTATTTCCGCCGCGGCCAGGGGGGCGCGAAATCGACGGGCGCGCCGCGCCAGTGGACGACGGGCGTCTGGCTCACGGCGCCGACCGCGTTGACGATGATCGCTTGGGTCAGGTCCATCATCGTTTCATAGTTGCCGTAAGCCTGGTACAGCTCGAGCATCGTGAATTCGGGGTTGTGCGTGCTGTCGATTCCCTCGTTGCGGAAGATGCGCCCCATCTCGTAGACCCGCTCGATGCCGCCGACCATCAATCGCTTGAGATACAGCTCCAGCGCGATCCGCAGAAAGAGCGGAATGTCGAGCGCGTTGTGGCGCGTGATGAAGGGGCGCGCCGCGGCCCCGCCGGCATTCGCCTGCAGCACGGGCGTTTCGACCTGGAGAAATCGCTCCTTGCGCAACGTGTCGCCGATCGATTCGAGGATCTTCGTCCGCTTGAGCATCCGCTCCAGCACGCCCTCGTTGTAAATCAAGTCGATGTACCGCTGGCGCAAGAGCATCTCGGTGTCGCGCGCCCCGTGGAACTTCTCGGGGGGTTGGGCCAGCGACTTGCAGAGCATCGTCAGCTCTTTGACGAAGATCGTCACTTCGCCCGTGTTCGTCAGCCGCAGCGTGCCGTCGGCGCCGACAATATCGCCCAGGTCGAGGTTCTTGATCAGCTTCCACTGCAGTTCCGAAACGTCGGCCTTGGAGACCATCAGCTGAATGCGGCCGGTGGCGTCCTGCAGGTGATAAAAC
>Ga0187782_10004091_pt1 | contig 10889 bp, 3 predicted proteins | sample 0715_SJ02_MP15_2_FD_132454 | JGI IMG/M metagenome (GOLD analysis project Ga0187782, IMG submission 132454) | Tropical peat soil microbial communities from peatlands in Department of Meta, Colombia - 0715_SJ02_MP15_20_MG | ecosystem: Environmental > Terrestrial > Soil > Wetlands > Peat | place...
GCGTAGCCTGCGACTGGTGTCACGGGGTGGTCAAGCACGGGAAGCTGGATGTGATCGCGTCGGTTAAGTGAGCCGTTGAGAATCTCAGAAGAAGTTGAAAAATTCTGGTAGCGCTACCGGGAATCGAACTTGAGCCGCTTTGCGGGCCCGTTCGGCGCCCTCACTGTCGCTCGGTTGCTCAGGGCAGGCTGAAAACGAGCGAAGCGGGAGCCTGCTGCCGAAATCCCGAGCGGAGGGAAGCCGACTTTCAGACGGCAGCTTTTGTGTTGACAGGGTTTTGTTAGGCGCTCTAATGAAGTTTCGCAAGCTCCGCCCCGGCTTCCTTAAGAAGAGGAACATCCGCGTCGGCATCTTTCCATAGAGTAAGGAAAGTTTGATATTCGGCGAGTGACTTCGCGAAGTCTCCACTAAGCGCGTACGCTCGAGCGAGGCCGATGTGGGCCACGAATCCGAGCGGCTCCATCTGGATCATCTGCGGAGTATCGAGGATTTTGCGGAACTCGGCGGCTGCCGCTGGTCCTTGCTTATTCGCTAGATATGCTTGGCCCCGAACAAAAATGGGATAGAAACAAATTCCATTATCGATAGCCGTTACACCCCTCTCGTAAGGTGCCGCTGAGGCCAGAAATTGGATTGATTTTTGCGGGTCTGGCTTGGCGCCGGGATTCCACAATTGGGCAGCCGCGTAAATAGTAGGCAAGTAATTCGATTGAATGATAGTGTCTTTCGGATAACGCTTTCCGAGATCGTCGGCAAGTTTTGTGGCCTGCGCCGCGTCGCCAGCCAGGCTCAACGCAAGGGCCGACATCGCTCGGGTGTCCTTGGTGTCGGCGAGTGCCAGCGCCTCTTTAACGAATTGCTTCAACTGAGCTGAATTGCCGACCAGGGCTTCGGCGAGCGCGGCCTCGGCGTTGTATGAGGCTGCCGATTCCTTTTTGTCCCGCTTGATAGCTGCGTTGACAGCGCGACGGAGGAACTCGCGGCTCTTCGCGAACTGTCCGAAGTAAGCCAGGGTGTTAGCTTCCAGATCGAGCGCGCTGTCGCCCCACGTCGGATTACCAGTCAGGATTTCGAGCTCATGTTTGCGCGTTGCCGCATCGCCCTGTAGAAATGCAAAAGAGTAAAGGGACATATCGTACAGTGGATCATGAGTGGAAGCCTGTCCCTTCAGCGCCATTGCTTTCGCATCATCGATCCGGTTCATGAACGTCCAGGCCCAGACAGTGCCGATATTGGTGTCGCTCGGTCGCAGTCCGGCTAGCTCCATATTCTTGTCGACCAGAGGAAGTATCTTTTCGAACTCTCCGGTCAGGTAGTAAACAGCTGCCAGTCCGGTGTTTGGAGCCTGATCGCGAGGATAGATCTCCTTCCACAACTCATAATCCTTGCGGGCAGCTTCGAGATCGCCGTTGACCTGATGATCATAGCGTGAGGCGATATAGAGCTTTTCGCGCTCGCTGACATGATCGCGCAAATCGTAAGCCCTGCGGATGTTCTGTGCCCCTTGCTCGTTCTCACCGATATTGATGTACACGACGCCAAGCTGGGCGTAGGCCGTGGCGAAGTTGGGGTCCTGTTGGATGGCACGCCTGGCCAGTTGGACGAAAAGATCGAAGTTGCCGTTGCGGTTCTTCATGGCCAGGCTGTAGGAATGCAACGCTTCGAGCGACGGAGTGGTTACGTCCTCCGGCCGAACGTCATACTTCTGTATCGAAGCGAGAGATTCGCCGAGCTTGCGGCGGATATCCGTGGCAATCTTACCCATGGCTTCGAGGACGCTGTTCTTATCCAGCGCCTCGGCTTCGCTGCTCGCCAGTGTTTCCCCCGTAGGGCACGCAATCGCCTCCAGCGTCAGCAGATAGCGCGTACCGATCTGGGCAATCGAACCGTCGAGCGCCGCAGCGCTGGAAGTGCGCTGGCATACCTCGCGCGTTAGGCCGGGATTTAGCCGGGAATCTTTCGGCTGAGTCATCAGTGAGAGAGTCTCGGAGATACGCTGCTCGGACAACAGATTCAGAAACGGCGACTGCTCCAGTTGCGCGGAAAGCCCCTGTCGCAATGTCCCATCGAAGACCGGATCGTCTGTCTTGTTATCGAAGTCGCCAAGAACAATGGTGTCTTTCTCGGTCAGCTTAGGCGGTCGTTGCGACCGCCAGTATAGGCCGATCGCCACCGCGATCACCGTCACTGTCGCCGCGACTGCGATCCAGATCCGAAGGCCGCTTCTTCTCTCTCGTTCAAACGTTATCCTGGCTAACGAGCGGCTGGCCACTACAATCTCTTGTTCTTTCTCTACCGCATCTTTTTTCTCTTCCTCCGCGGCGGCCGCCCGCGCCGTCACCTTTTGCTCCTCTATTACCATGTGCGACCGCGTGTGGTTCTCGACAACAAATTCCTCTTCTGGCCCCAAAACACTCACACTATGCGCGAAGCGGTAGCCACGGCCCGGCAGGGTAACGATGTAGCGGTTCTCTCCCGCCGTCTCCCCGAGCGTCCTGCGCAGGACGGATATGTTCTGGGCGAGATTTGCCTCCTCCACAAACGTCTCCGGCCACACCATTTTCATGAGTTCGTCTTTCAAAACCACTCTTTCTGAGTTCTCCACCAGTGCCAGCAGGATGTCGAAAGCCTTGGGTTGCAGCGGGACGGGCTGGTTTTCCCTCAGTAGTTGGCGATGACCGGGGTCTAGGCGGAAGGGCCCGAACTCGTAGAAATGCCTTGTATTGCTGATCATAACCACGTCCTTAGAAATTCTCAGAATTTCTTAGGACCTGTCTAAAGACTTTTGAAGACCGTTTGACCCAGGATGCCTGCCGTTCGAGGGAGACAGGTGCCGACGGACCACAAACGTGGCAAGCAATGTATCACGATTTCGGCGCTGGGCAAAGAGGCTGGTGGGAGCCTCGACCGTCAGCAGGGCGACTGTAATCACTATCGAAACCGCCCGAGTTTCAGTGATTCAGAGGCGCCAGTCCACACGACTCTGGTGCCGCGAGTGTGGGCGTGTGGTCGATATGGTGGGGTTAACGCAAGCCGCGGTGCTGGTTGGCAGTAGTCAACCGCTGCTGCGCGATGCCGCAGAAAGTCACGGATGGCACCTCACCGAAGATCAGTGCGGATCGCCGCTGATTTGTTTGGATTCGTTGCTGGACGCGAAGTAGGCGGATACCGGACGAAACCAGCAACGGAGCGATCAACAGGCTGACGTAAGCGTGGATGGGGCGCGGCAATCGTCAGCCAGCGCACGGCGGGCTAGTTGAGGACTACGGGAAAGACTCGCAGTTGCGAATTCGATGAGAGGTGGGAGAGACAACATGGACACGGTGCGAGCGAAACACTGGAGATCTGGCTCTCTTCGTCGGAAGAGTGTCCTGGTGATGGCGATAGCTTCGATCTTGTCCTATGCGCGCCTGTCAACAGCGCAAGGCACGACCATGTACGTCTATGACCAGCTGGGCCGAGTGGCTGGCGTAATCAGCCCGACCGGGGACGCGGCAGCGTATACCTATGACGCTACCGGAAACATAAGTTCCATTTCACGGTACACCAGCGCGCAGGTATCGATCGTAACTTTGACCCCGAACAGCGGTCCAGTCGACAGCACGGTGACGGTCTACGGCACTGGCTTTAGCACCACCGCCACGCAGAATACAGTTGCGTTCAATGGCACTCAAGCCAACGTCATTTCTTCCACTCGCAACGCCATTGTGACCGAGGTTCCCACTGGTGCGACCAGCGGACCGGTGACCGTGACTACGCCGACAGGTTCAGCCTCCAGCAACACTCCATTCACGGTCGCAACCAGCCAGCTGCCCACAATCTTGAGCTTTACGCCGACGATTGCCGCGGGTGGCACGGCCGTTACCATTAACGGAACAAACTTCCAGACAACCGCCGCCAATAACACGGTTCGGCTGAACGGAACAATTGCAACGGCTAGCTCAGAAAGCTCTTCCCAAATCCAGACGTCGGTTACAACGGGAGCAACATCGGGCCACATTTCTGTGACGACACCTTTCGGTCAGGCCACCAGCACGGCTGACTTTTTCGCTGTTCCCTCCCCGTTCACCGCAAGTCAGGTCGGATTTACCGATCGCATGTCCGTCGGCACGACCAGCACTCTCGGCATTCAAACCGCCGGAGACATCGGGTTGATACTTTTCGATGAGACCTCGGGACACCGCGTGACTCTTGTGCCAAACAACTCGACGTTCGCGAACTGCGGACTATTTCTTTCCATCCTCAGCCCAAACAACGTGACTTTTACTTCAAACTCTACGCAAGGCGCCTGCGCGAACGCACTGCTGTCGACCCCTGTGCTCACTGAGGGTGGAACCTACACGATCCTCGCGCAGGGCTCGGCTAACGGTGAAACCGGAACTGCAGCCCTCAGCTTGTATGACATCCCCCATGACTTTTCCAGTTCGATTACGGCCGGAGGGTCACCCGTTAATGTGAATCTCACTATTCCCGGACAGATGGCCAGATTAACTTTTGCGGGAACGGCAGGACAGAACGTGAGTGTCAATTTCACCAATGGGACATTTCCGACCTGCAGCCTGAACCTGGTCATCCTCAATCCCGACGGGTCCACTCTGAACTCGACAGCTTGCGTCGATCCGTCGGACCTGGTGTCACAGCAAATCCTGCCTCTGACCGGCACATACACCATCATCCTGACTCCCGTTGACCCGAGCACTGGCAGCATTACGGTGACGCTCTACAACGTAACCAATGTGACGGGAACGATCACGATTGGCGGGCCGGCTGTGAATGTCACACTAGGAACTCCGGGACAAATTGCGGATTTGACTTTCAGTGGAACCGCCGCACAGAAAATAAAGGTCACCGGAACGAGCGACACGGTTTGTGCGACGGTGAGCATATTGAACCCGAAAGGCGCCGCTGTGGTTTCTGAGGTCGAATGCCCGGCGGGAAACTTTAACTTTGGCCACACCTTGTTGACGACGGGCACCTATACGCTTTCTATCGTTCCGAGCGGTGCGTCCACCGGAAGTATGACCGTACAGATAACCAGTCCATAAGGCTGCGGAGAATTGAAATGAAAAGACTGCTGCAGTGCGCTCTGCTTGTAAGTTTGGTTTGTGGCGGCTTGGTCACGATGTGTGTCGCTTCCACGGCAGTCTTGTACTTGCCCGGCCAATCTGCCACCTTGCTCCCGGACGGACGATTGCTCCTGATCGGGGGCGAGGGATTGCAGGGGCCGGTGGCAACGGCTGCGATTCTGAACCCTCAGTCAGGTGTTATTACGACGCTGCAGTCCGGACTGCATCAAGCTCGTGCATGGCACACGGCGACCCTGCTGCCCAATGGCACCGTTCTGGTTTTCGGCGGTATCGATGTGAACGGTCAGCTCGTAGAGGCGTCCGAGATTTTCGATCCGGCGATAGACACTTCGCTGGCACTGCAGACGGCACAGCTCGAGCCGCGTGCGTATCACACGGCAACACTGCTGACTGACGGGCGCGTGCTGATCGCTGGTGGACAGTCGCAATCCGGCCAAGTCCTGGACAGCGTCGCCCTCTGGGATTACCGTTCCAATTCAGCGACCGAGCAGGCGGCCGCATTGATTGTGGCACGCGAGAGACATACGGCGACCTTGCTGCCCGATGGTTCGGTGCTGCTCTGGGGTGGGATTGATGCTGCCGGCGTGAGTGTGGATTTCGGCGAGAGTTTTGATCCGGTGTCGGAACGCACCAGTCTGCAGGAATCCCCTGCCGCAGCCGCGCAACCGGACCTGCCTTTGCAACTCGAAGCATCGTTGCCTCCCGATGGCGCCAGCGATGTGCTAACTGACGCGGTGGTTGCCCTGCGTTTCTCCAGGCCGCTCAGTGTGGTCACGGCCAACGCTGAGACGGTTACGCTTGCCGGCCCGGAAGGAGCAGTGCCCGCAATGGTCGTGCCCGCCGAGAGTGGCAGGCTGGTCTTCGTTTCTCCGCAAAGCGCTCTGCTGCCCGCCACCACTTACACGGTTTCCATGTCGGGCCTGGCAGCGGGTTCGAGCGTTATGCCCGACACCATTATTTCCTTCACGACGGCCGGATCGCCATTTGCTGGGGCTGAGACCGGGATTGGGACAGTCGCATTCGAAGACAACAGCGCGGTGGTCACATCCGCCTTCGGCAATCTTCCCGCTCTTCAGGCCGCCAGCGGAGTAACGGCGGTAAGCGGGCAAGTTCTCCGGCTCAGCGGACTTCCGCTGCCGAACGTCACACTGACCATTGCAGGCCAATCAACCGCCAGCGATGAGACAGGACGCTTCTTACTTTCGCCGGTACCTGCTGGTCATCAAGTGATGCTGATCGACGGCACGACCGCCAGCACTGCTTCCGCAACGTTTGGAGTATTCGAGGCCGGAATCGATGTAGCGGGCGGAAAGACCAACACTCTGCCGTACAAAATCTGGATGCCTGCACTTGATACCGCTCACGCGGTCACTATCCCGTCTCCTACCAAAACTGAAGTCGTGATCACCAACCCGCGATTGCCAGGACTGGAGTTGCATCTGCCTCCGAGCACGGTTGTCTACGATCACAACTGGAACGTGGTGACGCAAATTGGGATTACGCCCATCCCGTTGGATCGCCCACCTTTCCCGCTGCCCAACGTCAATGTTCCGATTTATTTCACGATTCAGCCGGGCGCGGGTTACATCGAGGTCGAGAATCCGAAAGAGCCTCAGGGCGGCTGGCTCGTGTACCCAAACACCTATCATTCTCCTCCAGGCACACGCTACGATTTCTGGAACTACGACGCGGCGGGCAAAGGCTGGTACATCTACGGGCGTGGCACGGTCGCGCCTAATGGCAAACAGATCGTCCCCGACCCGGGAGTTCTGATTTATCAACTGACCGGAGCGATGGTTGCTTCGCCCAGTTTTGCCCCGTCCGGAGGGCCCACCCCTGGCGATCCCAGCAGCGGGGATGGCGATCCGGTCGACCTTGGCACGGGTCTGTTTGTCCTTAACAAGACCGATCTTTACCTGCCCGATATCATCCCGATCACCTTGACCCGCACGTATCGGCAGAAAGATTCCAGGTCACGAGCTTTTGGTATAGGCACAACCCACTTTTACGACATGTTCCTTATTGGAGACACCCTCCCCTGGACATACGCCGACTTGGTCCTTCCCGACGGCGGCAGGATCTACTACAAGCGTATCTCGCCCGGTACTTCCTTCAGCGATGCCGTGTATCTGCACACATCCAGTCCTACCATCTTCTACGGTTCGACCCTGAGCTGGAATGGAAATGGTTGGAATCTGCGGCTCACGAACGGCACTGTGTTGGTATTCCAGGACGGGTTCGCCGCGACGGTTCCCCAACAAGCAGCCCTGATCTCCATAGTCGACCGCTCTGGGAACACCCTGCAGTTGACCCGCGACAGTTCGTACAATCTTACGGCGATCGCCTCCCCCAACGGTCGATGGGTGCAGCTCACCTACGACTCCTCCAATCGTGTCATTGGTGCGCAGGACAATTCGGGACGAACCCTGACCTATGCCTACGATAGTGGAGGGCGGCTGGCAGAAGTGATTGATCCGGCCGGCAATACGACGACCTACGCCTACGACAAGTACAACGACATGGTGTCCTTCACCGATGCTCGCGGAATTGTCTATCTGCAGAATACCTATGACTCCAACCATCGGGTCATTTCGCAAACACTGGCCAGTGGCGGGACTTATCAGTTCGCTTACACCCTGAACTCTTCGGGCCAAGTAACTCAAACGCAGGTCACGAACCCGCTCGGCGTCGTCCGGAACGTAACTTTCAATTCCGCCGGCTACACCACAACCGACGTTAGAGCGGTCGGTAGGCCGGAGCAGGAGACCACTACCTACCAGTGGCAATCTGGAACGAATCTACTCCTGGGTCTTACGGACGCCTTGGGCCGGACTACTGCCTTTACTTACGATACGTCGGGAGACGTCACTCAGGTCACGCGACTGGCGGGCACTTCGTCACCCGCAGTCACTTCGTTCACCTATGATCCGGAATTTCACCACATCACCAGCATCACCGATCCCCTGAATCACACTTGTACCTTCACCTACGACGTCGCCGGAAACCTGGTTGAAAATGTCGATGCTCTGGGAAACCAATGGACCGCCACCTACAACGGAGCGGGTCAGCCCTTGTCGATCACAGATCCCTTGAACAATACCGTAAACCTGACTTACTCGGTCGGCGATCTAGTCGATTTCACCGATCCTCTGGGTGACACGGTAACTCGCATCGTCAACGGCGCCGGACTCCCCGTTACTCTGACGGATGCCTTGGGCAACTCCACAGTGTTCTCGTATGACCTGCTGGACCAGCCTACGAAAATTGTAAACGCTCTGGGAGACACAACGCAGTTCAGTTACGACTCCGACGGCGACTTGGTGACCACTACCGACGCCCGCAACAATGTGAACACCTACGCCTACGACAATCTGGATCGGCTGATTTCCCGTACCGACCCGTTGTCCAGAATGGACAGTTATCAGTACGATCTGTTCGGGAACATCACCCAGTTTACCGATCGGCGCGGAACCACAATCACTTTTGCCTACGATGGACTCAATCGAATTGTCTCGGATGCGTTCGCGAGCGACGGGACCACCACCAGCACCATCGCCTTCACCTACGACGCAGGCAATCGCTTGACGCAAATCGTCGATTCACGCTCAGGCACCATTACCCGTACGTATGACGGTTTGAACGACTTGACTTCAGAGACTACACCGCAGGGCTCGGTCACCTATACCTATGATCTGTCAGGACGGCGCACCAGCATGACGGTCAGCGGCCAGTCGACTGTCAACTATACCTTTGACAATGACAATCGCTTGACCAACGTCACCCAAGGCGGTGCAACAGTTGCAGTCGCCTATGACGCCAGCGGACGCCGTGTCTCGTTGACCCTTCCCAACGGCGTGGTCGGCAGTTACACCTACGACCAAGCCTCGCGGCTTACGGCGCTTGCCTATAAGAACGGAAGCACTACGGTGGGTAATTTTGCCTACGCATACGATGCGGACGGTCGGCGCATCAGCGTAGGCGGAACTCTTGCCAATCTGACCTTGCCGGCTGCGGTTTCCTCAGCGACTTATGACGCTGCCAACGAGCTGACCCAATGGGGCGCTATCACGCTGACCTACGATGCCAATGGAAATCTCGCCGCCGACGGGACCAACAGCTACACCTGGAACGACCGCAATCAACTGGCCCAGATTGCCGATGCCGGTATCACTTCGGCCACGTTCCAGTACGACAGTTTTGACCGACGGATCAATAGCGCCACGGGCGGACCGGCGACTTCCTACCTCTATGACGGAATCAACGTCGTGCAACAGCAGTCCAGCACTACCGCGAATCTGCTGACTGGACTGGCGCCGGACGAAATCTTCAGCCGCACGGACACGAGCGGCGCTAGCAACTTTCTGACCGATGCGTTGGGGAGCACCGCAGCCCTTACGGACTCGAGCGGGACCATCCAAACCGCATACAGCTACGCGCCCTTTGGCGATACCAGTTCCAGCGGTGCGGCCAGTACGAATCCGTTCCAGTTCACGGGGAGGGAGGACGATTCTACCGGACTCTATTACTTCCGAGCCCGCTACTACTCTCCAGTCTATAGCCGGTTCATTTCTGAAGATCCCCTCAGATTTTTCGGCGGAGGAGCCGCCAATCTCCGCTTTTCTGAGGATCCGTTTGCGAACGGCTACGAGTACGCATTTGATAGCCCGACCAATCTGCGGGATTTTTCTGGACTTTCTCCAAACCCCTCCGTGTTTACGGTCTTAGCCGCAGGGCTTCCAATATTTGGTCCGTCTTTCCCCATGACCGCCGAGAACGCTAATCTACTACAAGAAGCCATGACGATTGATCTAAGCCCTGGGGTGTCCCCGTTAGCCTACGAGGTCGGGCTCGTTCCGAATGGTGCCCCGTGGCTTGGCGACGTTGGCGTAGGTCACTACGCATTCCCCGAAACGGTCACCGTCGTGGCCTCGGGCCCAGCCGCAAACCCGTTTACAAGCACGGTCGCTTCCGCAGACCCGTTCGCCCCCACGGTCGTTGCGGAAGCAGCCCCGGCTCTTTCGTGGGTAGGTCCTGCTCTCGGCATAGCCGCAACTGCTGCATCTGCTGCGGGCGCAGGCTATGGCTTTTATCAGGCGTATAACGCGTTTAACAATGGCTCGGGCGGCGGCTCATGTTCATCAATACCCTGTCCGTGATTGTCATCACCGGCTGAGGCCCCGCGTTGATACCTGACCTGGCTGACGCCGAACGCAAAGAGGATCACTTTATGCGAGGCAAACAACTTTCTGCTGGATTGAGAGCAACGCTGATCATCTTCACGGTCACCCTGTTCGTGGCAAGCGCGGCAGCGGCCACTGCGCCCACCGAAAAGGTGCTATACAACTTCAAGAACAATAATAAGGACGGAGTTGGACCCTACGCCGGCCTGATCCGCGATAGCGCAGGCAATCTCTACGGAACAACGCTATACGGCGGCATTTACGGCGGTGGCTCGGTCTTTGAGTTGTCGCCAAGAACGGGTGGAGGGTGGACGGAGAAAATTCTGCACAACTTCGATAACACCACCCTCGAAGACGGATATTCGCCTTACGGCAACCTCGTGCTCGATGCCTCCGGCAATCTTTACGGCACGACGGTACTAGGTGGTAACAACAGTCTTGAGGGCTTGGGCACGGTGTTCGAGCTGAAGCCTAAGACGGGCGGAGGCTGGACGGAACAGATTCTGTATAACTTCGGCAACAACGCTACGGATGCGGTCTATCCCTACGCTGGATTGATTCTGGATTCCTCCGGCAATCTTTACGGTACGACCAGCGAAGGTGGCAGCTTCGGTTACGGCAC
>Ga0187782_10004092_pt1 | contig 10888 bp, 6 predicted proteins | sample 0715_SJ02_MP15_2_FD_132454 | JGI IMG/M metagenome (GOLD analysis project Ga0187782, IMG submission 132454) | Tropical peat soil microbial communities from peatlands in Department of Meta, Colombia - 0715_SJ02_MP15_20_MG | ecosystem: Environmental > Terrestrial > Soil > Wetlands > Peat | place...
CTGACGCCGGGCAAGGTCTACTCCCTCGCCATCGATCTCTGGGCCACCAGCAACGTTTTTCGCGCCGGCCATTGCATCCGCTTGGAGATTTCCAGCAGCAATTTCCCGCGCTTCGATCGCAACCTGAACACGGGCGAATCCGCGGCCACTTCCGCCAAGTGGAGCAACGCCACCAACACCATCCTTCACGACGCAGCTCATCCCTCCACCCTTCTGCTGCCCGTGGTTCCTTAGTCTGCTTCATTGAGCAGGGCTCAACCCGGCCCCCCAAACGCATCCTCATAGAGGCAGGTTGCATTCCGCGTCCCCCACAATCCTGAATTGCGAGGGTCGGCTCTTCGGCTGGCCGCCCCGGTCTCCAACCACTCTGTTCTCAATTGGTTACGTCCCACCCCACGTAGGAGCAACAATTGGTCACACGCTCCCTGCGTCCTCGTTGACTCCCCGGTGCGTTCCCCACAAAATGAGGAATCGGGAGAATTTCCGGCGAAAACGCCGAAGATTGCCATGGCCCCTGAACCCAATCCGATGGAACAAGCGGTGGCGCGCGCCGTACGAGACAACCTCGAGCGCATCAAGCGCACAAACGAGGAACTTACGCAGGCGATCAGCGATGTCGTGGCGGCCTGCTCCAGCAGCCGCCCCACCAACGCGCTTCCTCCCATGCTGCGCGCCCAAACAGCCGCTGCCGCCCTGACAGCTTCGATGGACGTGTTGTCCCGTTTCATCGCCATGGCGCTGCAGTCGGGCCCGCGCAGCCCTCTGGAAGAGAGCATCACCCAGGCCATTGGCATCGCGGCCCCCGAAGCGCCCGCCGCCCCGCAACGCCCGGCGCCCAGCGTTCCGGCTCCCCAGGCTGCCGCGACTCCTGCGCGCGTAGATCCCGTGGAACCTCCTTCCTATGACCTTGAGCCCACGGTTCTGCCTCCCTCTCCTGTAGAATTGGAATTGCCGGAAGGTGTGGCTGGCGTCGACTTTGAGTTCGACATCAACCGGTTAACTCCTGAGGAACAGGAACTCCACCGCCGCGCAAATCGCGTGGCCAAAGTTTCGATGCAGGATATTAAAATGTTGCGGCCGGAACTCGTTAGGCTGGGCCGCGAACATAGAGATATCTGCATCCGACTGAAAGATGACATTGAGAAAGCTCATCGAGAATACGACCGCAGATTCAAGCCCATCATGGACCACCCAGTCGATTACTTTTATCGCTGGTTGGTGGAGATCCTTGCCGACGGCGATCCTTCCTTGCTCGGCGAATACCCCTACGCCACGGCTGGCAAATCGCGCTAAGCGCAACGCGACGCGCACCATCGTGCAGCGCGCCTTAGCGCTGGGGCTTTGCGCATCAGTTTTGCCTGCCGCCAAGTCTGTCGTAGGAGCGCAGCACCCTCCGCAGGCGGGCGCCCCAATCACCCAGGCGTCAACTATTTCTCCTCTGTCCTCTTCCCCCGCGCCGCAACCTGCCGCCACCGTCCGCAACGTCTCGACGACTCCGCAGGACACTATCAACAAAAAGAAAAAGGCTGCCAAGCCCAAATCGCCTGCGTGTCGCACTGGGTGCAAGCCCGATACCTCAGCGCCGACGCTCGATGCCACGACTCCCGAAGACGCTGCCGCGCAGAAAGAGCTCGCCCTGCTCGCCCGCGATGTTCATCTCGGCACTCCCGGCTCCTACGAAAAGCTCGCCGCCTTCGCCAACAAAAACTCCGCCAGCGTTTGGGGACAACGCGCGGCCCTCGCTCTCGGCTACGAGGAATACTCCCACGCCCACGCGCAGCAAGCCCTCGTTTGGCTCCAGAAAGCCAAGGCCGACACGCTTCTGTACGAGTACACGCTTTTTTGGACCGCGCAGAGCGAGCATGCCCTGAATAAGAATGGCGCAGCGGTTCAGGATTTCACCACGCTTCTGAAGGACTACCCCAACACCGCCATCAAGGAGCAAGTGCTGGAGGCTTTCGCGCCCGCGGCGGTGGAGATTGGTCGCCCGCAGGATGGTCTCGACGCGCTCGCCGCGTATCCCCCCACTTCTTGGAAGCCTGGCCTGCTCCTGGAGCGTGCCCGCGCAAATGAAGCCGCCCGCCACCTGGTGCCCGCCGCCAAGGATTACCAGACGCTGTACTACAAATTCCCGCTGGCTGATGAAGCGCACGATGCCGGTATCGCGCTGCCGCGCTTGAACAAGCAGCTTCACAGTGAATTTCCTTACGCCACCGGGGAGCTGCAGGACCAGCGCGCGCAGGAGTTCTACGACGCCCACAAATGGAAAGAAGCGCGCGCCGAGTACGAAAAGCTTGCGGCCATGTTGAAGGATCCCGCCAACCCCACGCGCCAGCGCGCTCTGGTGCGCATCGCGGAGTGCCGCCAATATCCGAAACCCTCACTCAAGTTGCTTGCTTCGCTGAAAGTCAGCGATCCGGAGGCCGATGCGGAGCGCCTCTACACGCTCTCGCAGGACTATCGCTCCGAGAAAAACGAAGGCGAGATGCTCGCGGCCATCGAAAAAATCTGGGAAAAATATCCGCAAAGCCGCTGGGCCGAGGAAGCACTGATGGCCGGTGGAAATTATTACTGGGTCGAGTTGCAGCGCAGCAAGGCCGTCAGCTACTACCAACGCGTGCTCGACGCTTATCCCGCCGGAAGAAATGCCTACAACGCTGAGTGGCGCATCACCTGGGTCGCCTATCTCGATCGCCTGCCCAATGCCGACGAAAAGTTGACCATTTTTCTTCGTAAGTATCCCGTGTCCGCTGCATCGGTAAATGCGCTGTATTGGCTTGGGCGCAATGCCGAGCGCGAAGGCAATCCCGCCCATGCGCGCGCCTATTTCGCCAAAGCTGTCGAGCGGTTTCCCACTAGTTACTTCGCGGATTACGCAGCGACGCATCTGGAGAAGCTCGGTTCCGATGAACCGGAGCCCGTGGACTTCCTCGCGCAGATCTCGCCCGCGCCGCCGCTGCGCTCGTTCGACGAACCTATCGCGCCAAACGTGCTGGACCGCTGGAACCGCGCGCAGGCCCTGCGCACCATCGCGTTTGACGCTTCCGCCGAACTCGAGCTGAAAGCTGCGTACGCCGCCACCGCTTCGCCTCGCTTCATGGTCGAAGCCGCGCAAGCCGCCTTCGATCAGGGCCACTTCGCTACGGGCATGGCCTATGGCCGCATGGCCGTTCCGAATTTCGACGCCCGCGCATTTTCGGACGTGCCGCCGAATATATGGAAGGTTCTCTTCCCGTTGCCTTACGAAGCCACGTTGCGCCGCGAAGCCGAGCGCAACGATTTTGATCCCATGTTCGCCGCCGGCTTAATCCGTCAGGAATCCACATTCCAGGCGGACGCCGTCTCTCACGCCAATGCTATCGGCCTCATGCAGATTCTCCCCAAGGAAGGCCGCCGCTTGGCCAGGGAGCGCAAAGTTCGCTACAACAGAAATTCGCTCTTCGATCCCGAGGTGAACATCGAGCTGGGCATGCTCTATATCGCCGATTTGATGCGCACCACCGGCGCGCCTGAATACGCCGCCGCTGCCTACAACGCCGGAGACGATCGCCTCGCGCAGTGGAGAGCGGAACGCACTTACGAGGAATTCCCCGAATTCGTGGAATCCATTCCGTTTACCGAAACCCGCGAGTACGTCCAGATCGTTTTGCGCAACGCCACCATGTACCGACTGCTCTATGGCGAACCCTCCAAAGCAACGGTTTCCGCCGCCATCCGCTCCCGCTAATCCTTTTGGAGTGCGGCGGCTTGCCGCCGCTTTCCCAGCCGCAACCCAGCCTCCCAACTGCTTCCTGATATCTGATTGCTGATAACTGGTATCCACGATCTGGGTGCTCCGCACTACTGCCCGTCTCTCCTTTGCTACAATCTATCCCCATGTCCACACCCGAAACCAACATGACGCGCCTCGCCCGCCGCATGCTCTCTGCCAAGGCCGAGCAATTCACCGAATCTGTCATCCGCGAAATGACGCGCCTCGCGATAAAGCACAACGCCGTAAATCTTTCCCAGGGTTTTCCCGATTTCGCCGCGCCGGAAGAGATCAAGGAAGCCGCGCGTCAGGCCATCGCCGATGACATCAATCAGTACGCCATCACCTGGGGCGCGAAGGCCCTGCGCGACGCCATCGTCGAAAAATTCGCGCGCACGCAGGGCATCACCGTGGATCCCGAGCGCGAAATCACCGTTTGCTGCGGCTCCACCGAAGCGATGATGTCCTCGATGATGGCCATCATCAATCCCGGCGACGAAACCGTGGTCTTTGAGCCCTTCTACGAAAATTATGGCCCGGACGCGATCCTTTCGGGCGCCACGCCACGTTTCGTGAAACTTCGCCCGCCCGATTGGACCTTTGACGAAAGGGAACTGGCCGCCGCCTTTGGCCCGCACACCAAGGTCATCATCCTCAACACGCCCAACAATCCCACCGGCAAAGTCTTCACCCGCGCCGAACTCGAATTCATCCGCGATCTCTGCGTGAGCTGGAACACTTACTGCATCACCGACGAAATCTACGAGCACATTATCTACGACGGCGCCGAGCACCTCACCATGGCCCGCCTGGACGGCATGCGCGACCGCACCATCGTCATCAACGGCATGTCCAAGACCTACAGCGTCACCGGCTGGCGCGTCGGCTGGGCCATTGCACCGCCGGAAACCACGCAAGCCATCCGCAAGGTCCACGATTTTCTGACCGTTGGGGCGCCCGCTCCGCTACAGCAAGCTGGCGCATTGGCGCTCAAATCGCCGCAGTCCTACTACGAGAAGCTGGCCGCGACGTACGCCGCCAAGCGCGACCGCCTCCTGAAAATCCTCACCGCTTCCGGCTTCACCGTTTACAAGCCCCGCGGCGCCTACTACATCATGACGGACATCTCCCGCTTCCATTTCGACGAGGCCAAATATCCCGCCTCATCGCGCGACGTCTCCTTCGCAAAATACTTGGTCCAACACATCGGCGTGGCCTGCGTCCCCGGCTCCAGTTTCTATAACGACGCTCGCGACGGCGCTTCCCAGGTCCGCTTCACCTTCTGCAAAAAGGAAACAACCCTGGCCGCCGCCGAAGTCCGCCTCGCCAATCTCCATGCGTAACGAGCATACTGGAAGCTGCCCCGCTCACCGTTTTCCCCTGTGCTAAAATCTGCCTTTCAGGAAAGGGAACCCCATCATGCCCCGTGAACTTGCCCTCATTCCTCCACTGACCAAACTCGAATCCAACGCCGATGGCCAGGCCTTCGACATCTCCGCCACCACCACGCGCACCTTCCTCTGCGAGCTCACCGTTACCGATCAGCTTGAACAGGAGTCCCTCGAGGTATCCCTTTGGGGTTCTGCCGATGGCCAGGACTTCGGCAAGAAGCCGTATCTGAAAATCCCGCAACAGTTTTATCGCGGCACGACCAAAATGGTTTTGGATCTCTCCCTGCGCCCCGAAGTGCGTTTTCTTCGCGCTCACTGGGAAGTCAACCGCTGGGGACGCGTCGCCCCCACACCCATGTTTGTCGCCGGGCTGAAGCTGACCGAAATTCCACCGATGTCTCAAGACACCCCTACCAAACGGGCCGCTTTGGCTGCATCGTAGGGCTCCTTTCCCACGAGCCGCAGTTTTTCATTTATTCAAGTTCAACAAAACGTTGTCATCCTGAGGCGATCCGATGAGGATTGCCGAGGGACCTCAACCGTGGAATTGTGTGCAGAACTGGATCTGGGGTCCTTCGGGGCAGAAACGACGCGCCCCTCAGGATGAAAATGGGTTGCAGCGCCTGAGTAGCGGGCAGAACTAACTCTTAGGAGGAATTCGAGTTAGCGGTCACTCAAAGGGGAATGCACTCGTTCACCTCGCACCCTTGTTTTCGATGTATTTAAGGGGTAGGAAGCTATTGGTCGGTTGCCCTGTGGTGGTTAGCTTCCTACCCCGCGAGTGGTCTTGCAGGTATAGACGAAGCTACCCCTCTAAATGTTTCTCGTCCTTTGAAAATAGTTTGTGGGATTGAACGAAGGCTTCCAGGCGGGATACAAAGCCCCATAGCCTCCCCGGACAATGTTCCAAAAAGTTCCCGCGGTAACTTCTACCCTGCCTCGACCGTATCCAAATAACGCGCCACGGAGACCTTCCACCGGAACTTCTCCGCAATGGCCTGCTGTAACGATTGTGCCGCCGCGGGCTCTCCGTGTGTCAGGTACACCTGCTTCGGCGGCACTTGCAGCGCCGTCAGCCAACGCAGCAACTCGCTCTTTCCTGCGTGCGCCGAGAATTGCCCCATCTCCACAATCTCCGCCAGCACCGGAACGACTTGCCCGAACAGGCTCAGGGTCTTCGCCCCATCCTGCAACGCGCGCCCCCGCGTTCCCTCGGCCTGGAATCCTCCCAGAATCACGGCGTTCCGCGCGTCCCCTAAGCGCTGCGCTAGGTGATGCAGCACGCGCCCGCCGGTCACCATGCCGCTCGCGGAGATGATGATGCACGGGGTCTTCACGTTGTTGATCTGCTTGGACTCTTCCGCGCTGCGCGTCAGGTGGAATTCGTGCACGCTCAGGGGATCGCCGCCGTTCTGTTCGTCGCGCGCAAACAGCAGGTCGTGATCCTCCTTGTGCTTCAGGTATAAATCCGTGGCGCTCAGCGCCATCGGGCTGTCCACGTACACGGGAACCTTCGGGATGCGCTGCAGATTTTCCAGTTGCCGCAGGTAATACATAAAGGTCTGCGTGCGCCCGATTGCAAACGCGGGAATCACGATGGACCCGCCGCGCTTCACCACGCGATTCACAATATTGCTGAGCAATTCCAGCGGATCGCCCGCTTCGTGCTCACGGTCGCCGTACGTGGACTCGCACAGGAGCAGGTCAATCTGCTTTGTCACCGGCGTGACGGGATCATTCAGGATGGGCTGGTCGTAGCGGCCCACGTCCCCGGAAAATACGATCACCGTCTTCTTACCGTTCTCCGTAATCGTCAGTTCCAGGCTGGAGGAACCCAGAATGTGGCCTGCGTCACACGACTCCACGTGGAATTCTGGCGAAACGTCAAAGCCGCCGTTGCGCGGCATCGGCTTCAGCAACCGCAGCACCGGATCGACGTCCTGCGATGTATAGAGCGCCCGGGGATGCGGGTGTTTGCTCCACCCGTGCTTGATGGCGTCCGCTGTTTCTTCTTCCTGCAAGTGCCCGGAATCCTTCAACAGGAGTTCCGACAGCTCGATTGTCGCCGAATTAGCAAAGATGGGCTTGCGAAAACCGTCGCGCACAAGCACCGGCAGCCATCCGGTGTGGTCCAGATGCGCATGCGTCAGGATCGCGTAGCTGATCGTGTTCAAATCCACCGGCAGCGGATTCCAATTGCGCTCCTTTAAGTCATCCGTGCCCTGAAACAACCCGCAATCCACCAGCAGTTTTTTGCCGGCCGCTTCCACAAGGTATTTGGACCCCGTCACGCAACCTGCTGCGCCCAGAAAAGTGAGTTTTGCCATGATGCCTGCATTCTACTGGAACCCCGCGGCTCCCCGTGACGAATAACCCGCAATACTGTCACCCAACGTTACATGCTTCCGCCTGGCGCAAAACGCCTCGGCAAGGCTCCCGGCGGCACCAGTGTGCAATTCATCCCGCAATGCTACGTCGCCCGCCGCTCCAGCCGCTCACCGATTTGTGGTAAGCTTTTGGAAGTTCCTCCGGTGGGGCCGTGGCGCAGTTGGGAGCGCGCCTCGATGGCATCGAGGAGGTCGTGGGTTCGAATCCCATCGGCTCCACCAAACTACCTTATCATTTCCTGTATTCGCTCCAGAGGAATTTTCTTCTTGGAACCGATCGACCCAAACTAAATCTACAGAAATTGTTGATTCGGCCCTGGGCGCACAACGGTAACGCCCGACGCCGTCGCAGTGCCAGTGATGGTGTAAGAAAGTTGCGATGACTGAGTCGGAATTTCAACATCAGTTTCGGGCTGAGTCACAGTAGCTTTGTGAGGGGGAAAAACAAGCATGAGAGTTAGTCCGGCGGCAGCGAGTGCCTTGGGCTTTAGCCAGATTTTCTTTGTCTCTTCGTTCATATCTCCATTTGTTACGACAAAGCGACAGACTTCTCAAGTGACGCGATAGGACTTGGAATCGAGGGTCGCTCAACAGCCAAAACCCGGCCGGGCGGTTCCATTCAAAGGTGTTCGGGGATATATTATCGGTCGGTGGAAAATTGAAAACGGAAATTCCGGTTTACTTGGCTTCCGCCCGTCAAGACATCGGGTTTCTCAAAGGCTGGTAAGCCCTCAATCGAGCCACCTGGCGTAGCTTGTTTGATTGAATCAGGGATTCGACATGTATCACCGCTACCACCTTCAGACAAGCCCCGCACCCGAAATCGCGTCTTTCCCGAATCGCACACAAGTGCAAGTCAGCAAGCGTGGCTTGGCCATGCACCTGCTTAAAGAGCTGGTCCGCTACCGCCGAAACCCTGAAGTTGCACTCAGTCGGCCCTGCGTGTACGGCGTCTTCTCTGGGCCGGTGGGAGGGTTCGCTCCTCGGAGCAACTCGTGTGTGGGTTGCCTGCGCTGCACGATTGAGCACCCCGAGATGGTCCAAGTACACCTTAATTCGGAACACCTGCATCTGGGTGACTCGTACTTCACACCCGAGCACGTGGACACGACTTGCTATGAAGCACGCACCGGGAGAGTACCCGTGAAGGGCGCCGGCTACCGAGGCCGCTTTGGCGGTGAAGGCTGGGACGGCATGTGGACCGACATGTCGGAGATCGTACGTCCCACACGCGACGGCATTCACGGTCGGGAGTTCATTTCGACAAGCGTGGACATTGGTCAGAAGCCACTCTTCCTTACTCTTGGTGCACAACGGGTAACGACTGGGGATAGCGTGCGGACTTTTTCCATTCCAATTCCGGTTTTCTTCGATGTGCCGCCGGCATCTGTCGTGTCCCGCAAATTCCTTGAAATCCTTGTGGAGGCAGCGCAAGAGGCAGGGACGCTGCTCGTCCTGCCAGCCGAGGTGCTCAGCAGATTCGCGTTTCAGGGACCGCAGATTGTTCCGCTTGTGGGCCGCGAGGACGCACACACACTCACGAAGCTCCGTTTCACGCCACGAATGATAGAGCTCGATGGCGGGAACGAAGCGTTGCTGGAAGAAACTCGGGCTCGCTTTCCGGAAGTCACGATCTGCTTGCGCTACGAACTTGCCTCGAAGGAAGAGCTATTGAGGCACTATCGCTCGGGGTTCCGAGTGTTCCACCTGGTGGCCAATTATCATGGCCGGGGACCGAACGGGCGGTTCGTGCTGGACCTCATCCGGGAGGCGCACAAAACCTTTGTCGAGGCGTCGTGCCGGGATGAGGTGACGCTCCTGGGGAGCGGCGGGATCATCGCCGCCGAGCATGTTCCCAAAGCCATTATCTGCGGTCTGGATGCCGTCGCCGTGGACACACCCCTTTTGGCGTCCCTACAGGTGCAGTTTGTAGCCGAGTGCGCCGACCGCGAGAACAGCCGCTTCAAGCTACCCAGAAGGCTCGCCGTCGACTGGGGCGTTCAGCGCCTCAAGAACTTCCTGACTTCGTGGCGCGACCAATTGCTCGAAGTGCTGGGGGCAATGGGCTTGCGGGAAGTTCGCCGGCTCCGCGGTGAGATGGGGCGTGCAATGTTCCAGAAGGAACTGGAGCGCGAAGCGTTTTCCGGGATCGAAGGCTATGGCCAATAGCATGAAGACTGCCGCGCAGCTCATCGTCGAGAAACATACCTCCTCTCTGCGTCATGGCTTTCACCTCTGGCCGGAGTTGAAGAATGGCAAGCTGCCTGCCCTGGGTGACTACCGCTGGACCGCGGACTTGATTCTCTCCACCTGGGTGCAAGCCGAAACCGGGAAGCCGCCCACCAACGGCCTGGAACACCGCGTGGGCAATTCCGGCGGTGGCTTCGATGTGCTGGATTTCAAATTCCTGCCTGAAGACCGGCGCCTGTCCAACGACATGGCAGTTGATCTCTCTATCCCGCTCAATCGCCGGCCCTACGATCGCCAGATCGAGATCCCTATCCCCTTCTATGGGGGAGGCATGTCCTTTGGCTCAATCAGCGAGCAGGTAATGTGCGCTAGAGCCAAAGCGGCCCAGGCATGGAAGACCTTCACGTGCACCGGTGAAGGGGGATACCCGGACGCGCTGCTCGCCTATAAAGACCACGTAATCACCCAAGTGGCCACCGGCATGTTCGGAGTGAGAGAAGAGACGATTCAGCACGCCCCGATTATCGAGTTCAAGTATGCCCAAGGGGCCAAGCCAGGTCTGGGCGGACACCTGTTGGGCGATAAGGTGACGTCCAGCGTTGCGAGCATGCGCGAGTCGCTTCCCTGGGTCAGCCTCTTTTCCCCCTTCCCATTTCACAGCGTCTATTCCGTGGAGGATCACAAGAAGCACGTGGATTGGATCAAGACCATCAACCCGGAAGCACTCGTTTCCGTGAAGGTCTCGACGCCCACGGATATCGACATGGTAGCCGTGGGGAGCTATTACGCCGGGGCGCACATCGTGCACCTTGACGGAAGCTATGGCGGCACTGGCGCGGCCCCGGAAATCGCTAAGAAGACCATCGCCATGCCCATCGAGTTTGCGATCCCCAAGGTCCATCGCTACCTGTTACAAGAAGGCATTCGACAAGACGTCGTGGTGATGGCCAGCGGTGGGATACGCACTGCTTATGATGTTGCCAAGGCGATTGCTTTGGGCGCGGATGGAGCCGTATTGGGCACGACCGAATTGGTGGCCCTGGGCTGCACCCGCTGTAGCAATTGCGAGCGCGGCCGGGGCTGTCCCTTTGGGCTGACGACCACCGATCCGGAGCTGTCGCAACTGGTCAAAATGAACTGGGGCGCCGAGCGGCTCGGCAACCTGTATC
>Ga0187782_10004094_pt1 | contig 10887 bp, 5 predicted proteins | sample 0715_SJ02_MP15_2_FD_132454 | JGI IMG/M metagenome (GOLD analysis project Ga0187782, IMG submission 132454) | Tropical peat soil microbial communities from peatlands in Department of Meta, Colombia - 0715_SJ02_MP15_20_MG | ecosystem: Environmental > Terrestrial > Soil > Wetlands > Peat | place...
TGTAGGGGCTGAACAACCCTGCCAAGCTTCCCAGCTTTGAACCTTCACCCTGCTCCTTGACACTTTAACCACTACGATTTCCTGCTCATCGGCTGTTTGACAGACTCCCTCGCGGGCGGCACCAGCGGGCCCGTTCCGACAAACCACTCCAACACCAGGGGTTGCGTTTCTGAATGGCCATCGCTAATCGATCGCCTTGGGCTGCTATTGGACTCGCCGGGAATCGCATTTCCGCTCGCGATTGAAAGATATCACTTTTTTCCTTCGGAAACTATCAGAAAAAAGAGGCCTAGCTGCCCAAGACCCTCAGCCCGACGGCCCGGGCAAGTTCGGCTTGATCGCGGTCAAAGGTACAAAAATCGTCGGCGGCCAGAGCCAGGGCGGAGGCCACGTGCAGAGCGTCCGAGGTGCCGCATCCCAGAGCAGGTCCGTGGCGATGGGACAGTTCGCGAGCTCGCGTCCAGGTTTCGGGGGGAAAGTCCTCCCACTGCCAAACGCCACTTTGCAAGTCGTGTTCGAAGTTCTCCTCCCAGCATACCCGTGTTTCCGTTCGTGACCATCGGAATATTAAGGACAATGAGTGTCTCAGTTTCCGCTTAGCTTTGCAAATGGAATTGGAGTGCGGCAACTCCGCAAGCTCCACTGGCACCCTGCAAGGATTCGGCTATAATTGCGCGTCCATTGAAATGCAGTCATTCCCGCGAAGGTGGGAATCCACTTCGCAATACCGAACATTTATTTCTGGAGCCTTCCTTAATGAAATATGGGTATTTTGATGATGAGAATCGAGAATATGTCATTACGCAGCCGGATACCCCCTTGCCTTGGATCAATTACCTTGGATGCCAAGCCTATTTTGGAATCATCTCGAACACGGCGGGGGGCTACTCGTTCTACCGCGATGCGCGACTGCGACGCCTGACGCGGTACCGTTACAACAATGTTCCCTGCGATTTGGGCGGCCGCTACATCTATTTGCGGGATGATGAAACCGGCGAATTCTGGTCACCCTCCTGGCAACCAACCCGGCACGATCTCAAGAACTATACCTGCCATCATGGCCTGGGTTACACCATTATCGGGTCCCGCTATAGCGGGATCGAGGCGCGAACCAATTACTTCGTCCCCTTGGGCGAAGATCTCGAGATTTGGCGGTTCACCGTTACCAACCGGCGCAAAACGCGCCCGTCGCTCTCCATCTTTTCCAGCATTGAATTCTGCTTGTGGGATGCCCAGGACGATGCCACGAATTTCCAGCGCAATTTCAGCATCGGCGAGGTGGAAATCGAGGGCGGCGTCATCTACCACAAGACCGAATACCGCGAGCGACGCAACCACTTCGCCTTCTTCGCCTGCTCGCGCGAGCTGGCGGGCTTTGACACGCAGCGCGAGGCGTTTGTGGGAGCTTACCGTGGCTGGGACAAGCCGGCGGCGGTCGAGCGCGGACGGTTGTCGAATTCTGTCGCGCATGGCTGGGCTCCCATGGGGGCTCACCATGTGAAGCTCGATCTGGGGCCTGATGAGACACAGGAGCTCATCTTCCTGCTGGGCTACCACGAGAACCCAGCGGAACAGAAGTTCGATCCACCCACCTCGCAGACCTTGAACAAGAAAACGGTGAAGCCGATCATCGCCAAGTATCTGAACGGTGCACACGTCGCGACGGCGTTTGAAAATTTGCGCCAATATTGGGACGGACTGCTCGGGATCTGCCAGGTGGAGACGCCCGACGTCCACACCAACCGCATGGTTAACATATGGAACGCCTACCAGTGCATGGCTACCTTCAACATGTCGCGCTCGGCTTCCTTCTACGAGTCCGGGATCGGACGCGGTCTGGGCTTTCGGGATTCCAATCAGGATCTCCTGGGCTTCGTCCACATGGTTCCCGCGCGGGCACGCGAGCGCCTGCTGGATCTGGCCGCCACCCAACTTCCCACGGGGGGCGCTTATCACCAATATCAGCCGCTCACCAAGCGCGGCAACAACGATGTCGGCAGCAACTTCAACGACGATCCTCACTGGCTCATTCTGGGCGCGGCGGCTTATCTGAAAGAGACGGGTGACTGGGGCATTTTGGACGAGCCCATACCTTACGACAATGTTCTGGGCTCGGAGCAGCCCCTCTACGAGCATTTCCAGCACAGCTTCCAATACACGCTCGACCGTTTGGGACCGCACGGACTTCCATTGATCGGCCGGGCCGACTGGAACGATTGCCTAAATCTGAACTGTTTTTCCGACACGCCGGGAGAGTCCTTCCAAACGACAACTAACAAGGACGGCAGGGCTGCCGAGTCTGTGTTCATTGCCGCGCTCTTTGTCCTCGCCGCCAGGGAACTCGCGGAGATCGCCCAGCGGCGCGGTCGGAAGGACGAAGCGCAGCGTTATCTTGCCGAAGCGGCCAAGATGGAAGACACCGTCCGGAAACACGGGTGGGATGGCGAGTGGTTCCTACGCGCCTACGATGACTTCGGCCGCAAAGTCGGCTCGCAAGAATGTGCCGAAGGGAAGATCTTCATCGAGACCCAAGGCTTCTGCGTACTGGCGGGCATCGGCCTGGACGACGGCAGGGCTCAAAGGGCAATGGAATCGGTCTCGAAGCACCTTGCTACCGAACATGGGATCATCCTTCAGCAGCCCGCCTACTCGAAATACTATCTCGAGCTGGGGGAAATCTCCTCCTATCCGCCGGGGTACAAGGAAAACGCCGGCATCTTCTGCCACAATAATCCCTGGGTGATGATTGCCGAAACGCGAATCGGGAACGGCGATCGAGCCCACGATTACTACGCGCGCATCAATCCCTCCGCGCGGGAACCAATCAGTGAGCTGCACCGTTGCGAGCCGTACGTCTATGCCCAGATGATCGCCGGACGGGACGCTCCCACGCACGGAGAAGCGAAGAATTCCTGGCTGACGGGAACGGCAGCGTGGAACTATTGCACCATCACCCAGTGGATCCTGGGCATTCGCCCCTTTTATGAAGGACTGGAGATTCGACCCGTCGTCCCGAAGAGTTGGCGGGGATTCAAGGCTACGCGCCGCTTCCGAGGTGTGACTTATCACATCACTGTGGAGCGCGCCGGCCCAGGCAACCAAGTGGCGCTGAGAGTGAATGGCGTGCCCTCGGAGGGTGCGGTTGTGCCTGCGCCGGCCGAGGGACAGCGAGAGGTTACCGTAGATGTGACATTGACCTAATATGCCTCAGCCCTGAAGGACCCAAGACAGTTTGTTGTAGGTGAAACCTACGGTTGCAAGATTCCAAGTAGCCATCCCAATTAGCCGTGGGTCTGCGCTGCGCACAACGTTATGCCGGATGGTCTTTGGGTCCCTTCGGGACCCAAACCTCATGGCGTCACGGGCCAGCGGGGTTGGGGTTTTTCGACGAGGGTAGTGCAAGCCCTGCCCCTACTCGAGACCATAGAACACATCGAGCCGTTGGATTCTACCCAGGCGGTCGAAAATGGCCGCGCTCGTTTCCGCATCTAATTTAGGTCCCTCGACAAGTTGCGATCTGCCGTCAGCAATGGTCAGTCGGATGTGCCGTGGGCCGCTTCGATGCGCTACCACCGGAACCTGACAGTAAGTGAAGGCCACCGTGCCCCTCTCGAGATCAAGTATCCCCCGGTTGCCTTGGACATCCCAGTATTGGAACGTCCTGGGCTCGGCAAGGAACTCCGTCCTACATATAAGCTGGGGGACGAAGGCCAGCTCGCCTTTTTCAACATCAACACCCATTTCGCCCATGCGAGCGATAAAGTCTTCCTTCACCTGGCCAGTCATTCCCGGCTGCTGTGCCCCGGCGAATGCCGGAGTGTGCGAGTACGGATCGGTGGGAATTGCGCCGAAGAGCGCGGGAGATTTGTGTACTCCCAAGCCGTCGTAAACGCTATTGTAATGAGCTCGCAGTTGTTGCAGGATGGACTCCTCAGCGCCGCTCGACACCGCAAGCTCCAGCGCCTCGCGCACTGCAAGGAGCAGCTTCGAGACCATGTGCCAGTAAATGCAACCGAGACCTTCATACTTGTAGAATGTCCCCGAGCGCCCCGTGAACGATTGATGGTCGAATACCTTCTCATAGAGGCCGAGGATTTGTTGTTCTTCTTTTTTCGCAAGCTGACGCAGGTCGCTCTTCTCGAGCTCCTGCAGTGCTTGCCTGAGCATCGTCGCGCTCGAAAACGAGGCATTAAAGTGAAGGCCTCCTTCAACGTCACGAACCACAATGCGGTGATCGTCCCGCTCCAACATGGACATCAGCAGCTTCGACTTCTCGACTTCGCCCTGCGGCAGGTTGTTCTTTTGGAGAAAGCAGGCCAGCGGCCGGTCAGGATAAAGAATGTAGCTGTTCTGGTCGGCGCGGTACAGACTGCTGTTTCGAAGCGCTTCGAGCAGTGCCACACCCTGCGCGGGTGTCAGCGCTCCGGAGCTCAGCACCGCCACTTGGCCCTCTAACATCTCGTGCAGTCTTCGAATCCCGATCGCGTTTCCCGCGATGGTCATCAGATTGTACGAATGGTAGAGGCCATCGCCACGGCGATTGGCGCGGATGGAATGATCGATGTGCATCAGGGCGCAATCACAGAACGCTTGCAACCGCGCAACCGATAGCACGCTGCGCTCTCCGGAAATACCCTGCGCGTAGAGCTTTTCCCGATAGGCCGATCCGGCCCTTCCAAGTTCGTCGAGAATTGATTTGCGATCGCGGTCCGGGATGGGACCTTCAAGAAGCGGGATGTAGTGGTGCAGCGCGTCGAAGACTTGTTCGAAGAGCGCTGCCAGTTCCGCCGACAGCTCAATTTCTCCGCTTTGCTCCTGAGTGAACAGTTCGCGGGTGAAAACCAGGAAGCGGCGCAAATAGTAAAGCGTAACCATCGAAGCGCCCGCCCCCACCAGCGCGTTATTCGCATCGTTCCATTCGGGCCGTTGCGTGTTCATCCATATGCCGGCCTCCGGAACGTAGTTCGCGAGCTTCGTCAGGATCACGATAAGGATCTTCTCCGCCAGATTAGCGCGGGCAAGCTGACCGTCACGCGCGAGCAATGCCTTACCGTCTGCTCCAACCTTGGACGAGCGCTTCATGGCCTTACGATGCGCCACGAGATCAAAGGTAATGGTATGCCGCGGATCGGCCAGCAGCGACTCATAGGGCCGGATGCGATACGGCACGTTCGCATAGGAGAATACAGCTCGAGAGAGCAGCTTCCGCAAGCTGTCTGGATAATGCCGCTGGGCCTGCTCGAGCAACTTCAGCAGGTAGATGACCTGGTGATCTCCCCAGTAGCCGATATACGACCACGGGTCATGAGGATCAATAGTTTCCCACTCGTAGCCGCTGCTCGAAATGCGGTATGGGTTATAGCCATCAGCCGTGGAGGAGTCCAGAAACTTATAGATCATGCTTTCGGCAAAGCCAGGAAACGACACGCTCAGGGCTTCCCAGTTCTGAAAGATGTCGCGCCAGTTTCCTTGGTAGCTCAGAATCTTACGCCCGCGATCATCCTTTACCTTGATCTCGAAGACGTTCCACGGGCGGCTCGGGTCACCGTGGCGGCGGCTGAACGTCAACGGCAGATACTCGTTGGCCAGCCTCTCCAAATCCGGATCCTGCTGTACGTGCACCTGCTCGAGGAGGACGCGGTGCGCCAGCGACTCGGGCAATTTTTTCAGAAAGCCTTTGTGCCTCTGGGCGACTTGCCGGTTGGCCTTCGAGATGAAAAGCTTCAGATCCGGGCCTGAAATCGAGTAGTTATCGTTCGGAATACCACCGCGCATCATGTTGAAGAGGGTGCTGGAAAAATGCCGCCAGATGGCCGGCTCGTCCTGAGTTAGCTGGAGTCCATCTGCGGCGGCGACCATTCTCACTAAGTTCCGCGTGCCTCGGACGACGTCCTCCTCAATCTCCGACGCGATGTTTGCAACAGAATGAAGGTCGTGAAGGACCGACTTCACTCCCGCCGCATCCTGGTTGACATCCGCGACGATCCACCATTCCTTCTCGCCCCGGGCGGGAAGGGTGAGGGTTGCTTTCAGAAAATAGGCGCCGCGGCGGCCACGAATATCGGTCTCTTGCCTGACGGCGCCGCCAAGCCGGAACGCGTCGAACTGCCCGCTGGAGAGCAGTCGCGCCTCAGGATCCAGCCCCACGGACCATGCCGTGTTGACGCACAGCGCCTCGCTGGGTTCCGGCTTGTCAACAGGGATCGACGCTAGCCGAAAGAGAGCAAGCCCTGTGGTGCGGTCCAGTTCCGTGCGCTTGTAACCGTCCACCAGCGTACTGTATTCCAACTGAAAACGCCGCGTGACGCCGCACGGCAAAACATTCTGAATGCCATCCAGCAGTTCGACCGTGACCGCCTCGGCGCCGTGATTAACCAAGCGCGCACGGCGCACAAACCCATAACGCTGGCTCGTCATCCATCCATACGAGAACGTCAACGCAAGGTCATGGTTCACTTCTTCAAAGATGATCTTGTTCCCGTATACGCTCTTGTAAAGATGGCGCGACAGTTGATGGCGCCCGTCGCGTTGGCCTGAGAACGGCTCCCAGAGCGCGACCTCGCCGTCTCCCATAACGCGAACCATGGTTTTGCTTCCCGTGTGCTCCGAGCTATCATGAATTCGGTCATCAGGGTAATACGGGAATAGCGCGTGGTCGGCATCTGTGCGGCCTGCCGTCAGGCCCCCGTTGCTGGAAACGAAGAGCCAATGATCCGAGTCACTGACGATGCTCATGAAGAACGGTGGAATCGCATCACAGTGTGCGAGGCGATAGAAGCGTTCGCCGCATATATCGACGAAGGAGCCCTCTGCGACTTCAGGAGAGGACTGGACATTCCGCGCGGCAGTCAGCACCCTGGAGCTGCTCATTTTGCCTCTCCGTTGGACAGGGACGCGTTGTCAGCGGAAGACGGCAAAGGTCTGCGTTGTTTTAGATCTCTCTCGATCTGTACCATCGTGGTATCGTCCAGCTTGTAGAGCAGCACCGCCCCCGCCGATAGGAAGCCGACCACCGCAGGGTAAAAGCTCATCATGTAGCGTATGCCGGTCTGTACGTGGAGAGACTGCACCACGTTAGCCTTGAACCCGATGTAGCCAATCAGCCAAAGAAACAGCGAACTCCCCGCCGCCCACCCTAACTTCTGCGAAAACGATGCGGCCGAGAACACCAGCCCCGTCGCGCGGCGTCCGGTCTTCCACTCCGAATAATCAGCCGTATCCGCGTAGAAGGCCCATAGCAGGGGCGAGGTCGGGGCAAACGTCGTCGATATGGCGATGTGGGTAACAAAAATGAGGGGAATGTTGCTGAGCGGGACGAAATAAAACAACACCGTGAGCGTGCTTGCGATCGTCATCAAAATGATGTAGGCGCGCCGTTTGCCGCCCAGAAGCGTGGAAAGCGGACGCGCCATTGCAGCGCCAAAGATCACGCCCACGGTTCCCATGACCATAAACCAGGAAGCAATCGCCTCCGGCCCCAGGTCGGCCTTGATGTGATATCCCAGCAGCGCGTGCTCAAAGTGATACAGATGTCCGGGCTGCACCACGCAATACTTGAAGTAGTACAAGATGGCGCCCATGCGGAGAGAGACATAGAAGACCGCGAATATTCCGATGAAGCACACCATCACCCAGGGTATGTTCTTCACCAGATCCCGCAGATCGTCCTTCAGAGCGTCACCCGGCCGGTGGGCCGTTTGCACACGTTCGTGTGTGGTGAGGAAAGTTGTGAGGAACAGAGCGATCGCCAGAACTCCATAGACGACCATCGCCAACTGGAAGCCCCGCTGGTCATTGCCGTGGCCGAACCGCTTCACCATGGGAATGGTGAGCCCCTGAACCATGAAGAGTCCGCCATAGGCCAGAACGAAACGGAAGCTCGAGACGCTGGTGCGCTCCAGAGAGTTGGGCGAAATGACTCCCATCAGCGCGCTGTAGGGAATATTGATGAATGTATACGCCAGCATGATCAGGCCGTAGGTCACGTAGGCGTAAACCAGCTTGCCCTGCGGGCCCAGGTTGGGAGTGGTGCACATCGCCACCCCCATCAGCGCCAGGGGCAGGCATCCCCACAGCAAGTAGGGGCGATAATGTCCCCAGCGCGTCCGGGTGCGATCCGCAATCACGCCCACCACGGGGTCTATGCACGTGTCAGGAATACGTACCACCAGGAACATGGTGCCCGTGGCGGCGGCCGTGAGACCAAAGACGTCCGTATAGAAATAGGATAGAAAGTTGAGAAACGTCTGCCAGTAGAAGTTCGAGGCGGTGTCACCGACGCCATAGCCAACCTTTTCGACAAAGGAGAGCTTGTTGCTTTCAGTTTTGGCTGCCTCTGCTGCCGGTTTAGTTGCTTCCGCTACCGCGCGGCTGGCCCGTGGGCTCAAGGAATTCCCTCCCTTTCACTTATCTGACAGGCTGTCCGGTGGCCCCCTAAGCGGGGGTGAACCGGTTTAGTTAGCGCGATTTGACTCCAACCGGATCGGCTTTGTCAAGGATTATTTTTGCAGGATTATTTTTCAGGGGCTGTCTTTGTCGCCGTCCCGCTTCAGCGGGAGCAACCATGCCCCGCCTGCGGGACCCGCCACGACCGTCGAGAGAACGTGATTTCTTCACACCCTCTCTCGCGGCAGGTTATTCTTTGCCGGCGCTCCGCCGCCGTCCCCGGGATAAGTCAAAAATGCTAGAGGCGCTTCGGGCGGGTGAGGCGCGCGGTGGCAGTGGATTTGCGAATGACCAACTGCGGTGGGAGCACCAGTCGCTCTTTCCTGACGCCGTTCGCGATCGCGTTGATGACTTCGCGGGCAGCCATTTGTCCCATCAATTGCATCGGCTGTTGCACGGTGGTAAGTGCAGGATAAACGATGCGGGCCGCGGCCACGTCATCGAAACCTACTACGGAGAGATCCTGAGGTATGTGCCATCCGTGTTCTCGGAAACGATTGATGGCGCCGATTGCCGAGAGATCGTTGAATGCCATCAGTGCAGTGAAGTCACGTCGGCGCGCAAAGAGGTGTTGGGCGCAAGCCGCGCCCTCTTCGATGGCGGAGATCTGCTGTGCGCCGAGCCTTTCGAGTTGCACGACCAGCTTCGGGTCTACTTTTATGGAGAGGCTCCGCGCTGCGCTGACGAACGCGTCCCAGCGATCCTCTGTATCTGCGCTGTCCTTGTGGCCCTTGATGAAAGCGATTTTGCGGTGGCCGAGAGAGACCAGATGTTCGAGGGCGCGTCGGATTCCCGCATGATTGTCAATTGTGATCGAGATACCCTGTTCAACGCCGTCGGATTTGCCGATCACGGCCAGCGGGAGGTCCACCTCCGAGTTGAAGGGTGTGTTGATGAGGATGATGCCATCTACGCCCCGATCCAGAAACATCTCTATGGTTCGTTCGGTTCGGGTTTTCGACCATTCGTGAGTGGCGAGAAAGTAGCGATAATCACTTTGGAGTAGGTAATCCTCAATTCCGCCCAAGACGCCGGCGTTGTAGCCTTCCGCGAGGTCGGGCGAAAGCACACCAATTAGATAGCTGCGTCGCTGGCTCAAAGACCGGGCAAAGTAATTTGGCTTGTAGTTATACTCTTTGGCCGCCTGGTAGATGCGCTCGCGCGTTTCGGGGGCAAAGCTGCGGGCTAGGGGAGAATTATTGAGAACACTGGAGATCGCTGCTTTAGAAAGGCCCAGACGCTCCGCCAGGAATTTCAATGTCACTTTTTTCCGCATGTCTCTCCCACCTTTGCATCCTTAAACGGCCAGTATACCACGAGGCCCCCCGGTCAATAAAATATTTTAAAATAATGCTTGACAAAACCCAAGGACTATAATATAGAAGCCAGATAAACCGGTTAAATTAACCGGTTTAAGTATCCAATGTGCCCTTACGGAGGTGAAAAAGTGAGCGGCAATTCCTCATTGCAATTGCGAGCGAAGCGGGTATTGTACCCTGCCTTCGTTCTTTGCCTTGTGCTTTTCCCGGCCAGGCTGGCTATTGCTCAGAACACCAACACCGGCGAAATCCGCGGCACGGTGACGGATTCGTCGGGAGCCGTGGTGCCGGGCGTAACCGTGACGCTAACCAATATTGATACGGGCGTGACGGCTGATTTCACAACGAACGGTGCCGGAATCTACGATACCGTCTCGACGCCGCCCGGAAATTACAACATTTCCTTCTCCAAGGCGGGTTTCATGAAATTGGTGCGCGGCCCCATCGTACTCCGGGTGGCCGTCATCACGGAGGACGCGGTTCTGCAAGTGGGCGCGGTGACCCAGGAGGTAACCGTCGTCGCGGGTGGCGTACCGCTCCTGTCGACCGAAAGCGGCCAGCAGGGTTCCATTATGGTGGCGAATACCATCGACGAATTGCCGCAGTTAGGCGCCGGGATCACCGGCAACGACTGGGCTAACTTCAACATCTATCTCCCCGGCGCGGTAAGCACCACTGAGGGGCGGAACGCCATGGGCAGAGGCGCCTGGGATGCCGGCGACGCGGTTTCCATCAATGGCAACCTGCCGAATTTCGCCAACTTTCTCCAGGACGGCGCCAGCACCATTCTGCCGGCGAGTTACAACAACGACGATGAGATTTTTGACACCATCTCGGAGGTTCAGGTCAACACCTCTTCGTTTTCGGCGCAGTACGGCATGGGTGGCATTGTCTTCAACCAAATCAGCAAGAGCGGAAGCAACAGCTTTCACGGATCCGCTTACGACTATACCCAGAACACCGCGTTCGACGCCGCCCCATATTTCAACAACCAGGCGGCGCTGACGGAGACTAACCCCCTGAATCCTACCGGCCCGCAAATTCCGAACCCAGCCCATGCGGTAACGCCCGAGCATTACGACCAATTTGGCGGCTCTGTCGGTGGGCCGATTCTCAAGAACAA
>Ga0187782_10004095_pt1 | contig 10887 bp, 10 predicted proteins | sample 0715_SJ02_MP15_2_FD_132454 | JGI IMG/M metagenome (GOLD analysis project Ga0187782, IMG submission 132454) | Tropical peat soil microbial communities from peatlands in Department of Meta, Colombia - 0715_SJ02_MP15_20_MG | ecosystem: Environmental > Terrestrial > Soil > Wetlands > Peat | place...
ACCTTCTGGCCGGGGCCGCTCACGCTCGTTCTGCCCAAGGCTGCCGGATGTCCGGTCGCCGAGCTCGCGACCGCCGGCCTCGACACCATCGCGGTGCGCGCACCCGACCACGAGGTGGCGCGCGCCATCCTGGCGGCCTTCGGCAAGCCCGTGGTGGCTCCTTCGGCCAATCGTTCCGGCCACGTGTCGCCGACCAAAGTCGAACACGTGCAGGCCGACCTCGGCGGCCGCATCGATCTCATCATCGACGGCGGCGCGACGCCGGTCGGGCTGGAATCGACCATCATCGCCTGCCTCGGCGAGCCGATGCTGCTGCGGCCGGGCGGCCTGCCGCGCGCGGAGATCGAGCGGACACTCGGGCGAAAACTCACCGCCGCGCGCGCTCCGCGCGCCGACGCCGGCCATGCGGCGCTCGCGCCCGGCATGCTGGCGACGCATTACGCGCCGCGCACGCGGCTGCGGCTTAACAGCCGTCGCGTCGAGCCGGGCGAAGCTCTGCTCGCGTTCGGACCGTCGCTTCCCGCCGGCGCCGAGCGCGCGAAATGCACGCTCAACCTTTCCGGCCGCGGCGACCTCGTCGAGGCGGCAGCAAACCTGTTCGCGCATCTGCGCGCGCTCGACGCCGCCGGCGCGAGCACAATCGCGGTGATGCCGATCCCCCCCGAGGGCCTTGGCGAAGCCATCAACGACCGCCTTCAGCGCGCCGCGGCGCGGTGAACGCGCGGCTTGCCGAGTTACGCCTGTAGTGACGCCGATAGCGGCGGTGTCGTATAGGACTAGCAAGGCAAAACCCATGTGATGGACGCGCCGTGATGCTCGAAAAGTCAGCGCCGCCTGTCGATCCGTCAGTGATCGCGCGCTTCGCCGCGATCGTGGGCGAGAAATACGCCATCACCGATCCGCAGGCGCAGGCGCCCTACCTGATTGAGATGCGCGACATGTACCGCGGGCGCACGCCGCTGGTGCTGCGGCCCGGCTCTGTCGCCGAGGTCGCGCGGATTCTCAGACTCGCCAACGACACCGCGACGGCGATCGTGCCGCAGGGCGGCAATACCGGCCTCGTCGGCGGACAAATCCCATTCGGCAACGGAATCTTGCTGTCGCTCACGCGCCTCGAGCGCATCCGCGAGGTCGATCCGACAACGAACACCATCACCTGCGAGGCGGGCGTCACCTTGCAGCGGGCGCGCGAAGCTGCCGCCGCGGTCAACCGGCTCTATCCGCAGTTACTGCCTTCGGAAGGCACCTGCACCATTGGCGGCACTGTTGCCACCAACGCGGGCGGCACCGCGGCGCTTGCCTACGGCAGCGCGCGGGCGCACGTGCTCGGCATCGAGGTGGTGCTCGCCGACGGCCGCATCCTCGATAACCTCAACAAGCTGAAGAAGGACAATACCGGCTACGACCTGAAAAACCTGTTCATCGGCGCGGAAGGCACGCTCGGTATCATCACCGCCGCGGTGCTGCGGCTCGTCCCGCGCCCGCGTTCGGTCGAGACCGCCTTTGTCGGCGTGCCTTCGGTGGAGGCGGCGCTCAGGTTCCTGGAAATCACCGCGGAACGCGCCGGTCCCGGCGTCACCAGCTTCGAGCTGATGAGCCGCTTTGGTGTCGAGCTCGTGCTTCGCCACGCCGCCGGCTGCCGCGATCCACTTTCCTCCCCCCATCCCTGGTACGTACTCATCGAATTGTCTTCGCAGCAGCGCCAGGGATTGCGCGAGGTGATTGAGGAGGCGCTGGCGCAAGGCGCGGAGCGCGGCCTGGTCGCCGACGCCGCCATCGCCGACAGCCTGGAACAGGCCAAGGCGTTCTGGCGCATCCGCGAAATGTTCGGCGAGGTGCAGCGGCACGCCGGCGGCTCGATCAAGCACGACATTTCGGTGCCCGTTGCGGCGGTACCGGCCTTCATCAAAGAGGCCGACTCCGCGGTCACCGCGCTTGTTCCCGGCGCCCGCCCGCTCCCGTTCGGCCATCTCGGCGACGGCAACATCCATTACAACGTCAGCCAGCCGCTCGGTGCCGACAAGGCGGACTTCCTCAACCGCTGGGACGAGGTGAATGCCGCGGTTTTCGCGGTCGTAAAGAAGTACGGCGGCTCTATCTCCGCCGAGCACGGCATCGGCGTGATGAAGCGCGATCTGCTGCCGACGGTGAAGGACCCGGTCGCGCTCGACCTGATGCGCAGCCTCAAGCGCATGCTCGATCCCAAAAACATTCTCAATCCCGGCAAGGTGCTGTAGCGTATCGCCTGGGATTTTTCCGAGCCCGCGGAGCGGCGGCGATCGGCACCGCGCCGGCGTACCAATAAGGGGGATGGAAATGCGTTTTGGAGTTTTCTACGAGCTCCAGCTGCCGCGGCCCTGGAACGAAGGCGACGAGCACAGACTCTTCCATCAGGCGCTGGACCAGGTGGCGCTGGCCGACCGGCTCGGCTTCGACTACGCCTGGGAGGTGGAGCACCACTTCCTCGAGGAGTATTCGCATTCCTCGGCGCCGGAGGTTTTCCTGGCAGCGGCTGCAGCGCGCACAAAATCCATTCGCCTTGGCCACGGCATCCGGCAGGTGATCCCGAACTACAACCACCCGGCGCGCACGGCCGAATGCCTTGCCACCCTCGACATCATTTCCGACGGCCGGGTCGATTTCGGCATCGGCGAAGGTGCGACGCGGCTCGAACTCGGCGGCTTCCGCATCCCGGCCAAGGAAAAACGCGCGATGGCGGTCGAGGCCGCGGAGCAAATCGCCAACATGATGGTGCTGGAGCCCTATCCGGGTTTCGACGGCAAGTATTTCACCATGCCCTGCCGCAATGTCCTACCCAAGCCGGTGCAGGCGCCGCACCCGCCGATGTGGATGGCCTGCACCAATCGCGACACCATCAAGGTCGCGGCGCAGAAGGGCATCGGCGCGCTCGCCTTCTCTTTCCTTGACCCCGCGGAGGCGCGCCTCTGGTCCGAGATCTACTACGGCATCATCAAGTCCGACGCCTGCGTGCCGCTCGGCCACAGCGTGAATGCCAATATCGCCATGGTGTCGAGCTTTTCGGTGCACCACGACCGTGCCGAAGCGTTGCGCCGCGGCCTCGAAGGTTTCGAGTTCTTCGGCTATGCGATCAATGCCCTCGTCGCCCACGACACCGTGCCCGGCCGCAGCACGCTCTGGAGCGATTATATGCGCGAGCGCGGCGACCGCACCGAAGCGGTCATCGCGACGACCAATCGCCTCGGCGCCTATTCGTCCGGCATTGGCACGCCGGAAGACATGCGCCGGCACCTTACGGGTTTCGAGGAGAGCGGCGTCGACCAGGTGATCTTCCTGCAGCAGGCCGGACGCAACCGCCACGACCACATCTGCGAGGCGCTCGAGCTATTCGCCGCCGATGTCATGCCGGCATTCAAGGCCGAAGCGACCGCGCGGGAGGCGCGCAAGGCGGAAGTACTCGCGCCTTACATCGCCGCGGCGCTCAAGCGAAAGCCGTGGATGAGGCCGCTCGCCGACCATGAGATTCCCGTGGTCAAGGCCTCGGTCGACAAGGCGCAGTTTTCGCGCGCAGCGGGCTAGGGCCGTCAGCCAGCTCTAAAACAACAACGCTTGATCGTTCGGCCGTTCGCCATAGCCGAACAATGCCCGGATCGCATCCGGTGGCGAAGTGATGACATAGCGTCCGCACATTGGGATAAAGCAATCTCTGATCAACGAAACAGGGGCAGCGAACGCGCTGCCCGATATAGCCGACCGGGAGGTAGTGCCTCAGTTTGAAATTCAGCCCCACTTGCGCGCGATGCGCGGGCCAGCATACTGCCACTATGGCACGCCGTCGTCCCCAACGTCCGCGCGACCCGTCTCAGCTTGGCAAGCTGATCGTCGATCTGTCGGTCGGGGAGGTAACGGAATCCGCGCCCTTACCCGATCCCGGCACGGAATACGCCAGGAAAGGCGGCCTCAAGGGCGGGAAGGCCAGGGCCGCCGCATTGACCCCCAAACGCAGGCGTGAGATAGCTCTTAATGCCGCAAAAAGGCGCTGGGGACAGAGGCGTGCCAAAGGCACCCGCAGACCGAAAGGCTGAGATCAGGAAATTGGCGAACGCAATCTCGGCTGAACGAGATTGCGATATCTTGATCTATAACTTCGGTCTTGAAGCTGGATTCGACTTTGCCTTCCTGAAATTTTTGGAACAGCGAAAAATCAGACACCCAAACTTACTGCTGTTTCTCGTTACCGAAGGTGGCGATGCAGATTGCGCCTATCGCATGGCTCGGCATCTGCAGGACAAATACAAATCGATCACTGTGGCCGTTACCGGCTGGTGTAAAAGCGGCGGGACTCTTGTCTGTATCGGCGCCAACGAGCTTATCGTATTCGATGCGGGAGAGCTTGGGCCTCTGGACGTTCAAATTGCCAAGGCCGATGAGGTTGGCGAGCAAAGCTCTGGCCTAACCGCCGTCGCGGCATTCGAAAAACTGCAACAAGAGGCGTTCAAAATGTTTGAGCGCCATTTGAGGCATGTCATAGAAGATATTCCGGCGCGGATTACTTTCCCCACGGCGGCCGATCTTTCGGTGCAACTTGTTGTCGGCGTGATGCGTGACATTTTCGCAAAAATTGACCCGTTGACGGTAGGCGAAGATTACCGATCCAACTTGGTTGCAGGAGAATATGCGACGCGTCTAAATCTATACGGCCGCAATCTTCAGGATCGCATGGAGCCGAAGGGTTTGGATATGCTGCTCAATGGCTACCCCTCTCATCGATTTGCAATCGATCGAAAGGAAGCCGAAAACTTGTTCCGCCGAGTCAGAAAGCCGTCCGCCCTTATGGTAAAATTAGCGGAGGAGCTTGGAACCGACGTACTTTTGCCCCGTAATCAACGTAGAAGCCAGCAGCCACGCTTGGAGTATCTCAATGACCCAACATCGAAACGCGCAAAAGCCGGAACCTCAGCAAGTGCCAAGCGTTCGAGACCGGGAACACCTGCCAGGGACGCCAGAGCGGGAGCCGGTGACATATCGGGAAGTGTTCCGCCGGGCACTCAGCAAGAACCTCGGCGGCGGACGGCTGCGTGACCTTGGCAGGCGTCCAGCCGAGGATATTGAATTGAATGATTGTGCTTGACAGTCAAGCATAGGGTTCATTATAATCTGGGAGCATGAACAAGCTCCCAACCGAAACCCGTATCCGCATCATTACGCTGCTAGTCGAAGGCATGAGCCTTCGCGCCGCCGGCCGGGCAACCGATACGGCCTTCAATACCGTCGCCAAGCTTTTCGTCGATGCTGGCCGCGCGTGTGCCGACTATCAGGACCGCGCTCTGCGCAATCTCAAATGCCGCCGGCTGCAACTCGATGAAGTCTGGTCATTCGTCTACGCCAAGCAAAAGAACGTACCTGGTGCCAAGTCTGCCCCGCCAAATGCTGGCGACGTTTGGACGTGGGTTGCGATCGACGCCCAAACTAAGCTGGTGCCATCATGGCGGGTCGGCGATCGCAGCTCAGAAACCGCCATCACTTTTACAGACGATCTCGCCTCCCGCTTGGCGAACCGCGTGCAGATCACTACTGACGGCCACAAGGCATATCTAGACGCAATCGAGGGGTCGTTCGGTGCGGACGTTGACTACGCCATGCTCGTCAAAATCTACGGCGCCGATCCGGCTGGCGAGAAACGATATAGCCCCGCCGAATGCGTGGGTGCATTTAAGCAGCGGATCGAGGGTAAGCCCGATCCGAAGCACATTTCGACCAGCTTTGCAGAACGTCAGAACCTTACACTGCGGATGCAATCGCGGCGGTTCACGCGGCTGACCAATGCCTTCTCGAAGAAGCTTGAAAATCATTGCCTCTCCGTCGCTCTGCACTACATGCATTATAACTTTTGCCGCATCCACAAGACGCTGCGGATTACTCCGGCAATGGCCGCTGGCGTGACCGATCATGTGTGGAGCGTGGCCGATATAATCTCTATCATTGAAGCCGCCGAACCGACTCCCGCGAAACGTGGCCCGTATAAAAAGCGGGCACCATGAACGTCTGTTCAAGGTTGTTAACAATTCACTAAAATTTTTATCATTATAAATCAATATCTTAGCGTTGAAACGCCTTGTTGCCCTTGTGCGTTTCATCTATATGCGTGCTATCGTCCCCCATCAAAGACAAAACCGTTCACGAGTGCCGCACCATGGAAGTCGAATACAAAGCTAGGTCGTATGGCGGGAGTGGCGCAAGTTCCAGTGGACGAAAAGCCAAAAAACTGAGAGCTTCGCGGCAATCGCTGTTTAATGGCGTTGTCACATTGACAGCGGGCGAATACGCGCGGGCTAAGGAATGCCTGGGGAATCCGGGGGAACCGACAGAGGCGAGCAAGCAGGGAGCGGCTTTGCTCAAGAAGCTGTACGGCGGCTAGAACCTCTAAGGACTGTTCTTCTCAACGAAACGCATCGTTGCGACGATTTTGTTTGCTCTAAGAGCGAACGCGTAACCGGATTCTTTTCGAAAGAACGCCACGTCCTCATTCCGCAAAATTATTGCCGCGTTTTCATTCTCCCAAATCCCGCTGATCCTACTCGCATCTGGGGATTTTACACATTGTCTCCTAGCGCACTTGTCCGCAGCCGCGCGACCGGCAGTGAGCAAAAACGAATACCTCCTGGCCTTCCTATACCAATGGTCTTGATTGGCTTTATGGGCAAACAAGATGGCACAGAAAAGGGCATAGGAGCGGCGCTCATTTTAGATGCGGCGCGACGCGTGCATCGTACTCCCGATATCCCGGCATGGGGTTTAATGCTCGATTCCGAAGGTGGCCCAGAAAACGCAAAATTATGGGGATGGTATCAAGAGCAAGGATTCGTACCGGCGAAACCGGATGACAGAGGGAAATCCGGCGTGATGTATGCATCATTGAAAAAATTTGCGCTTTGATAGATTGGCTCAAATTCAAACTGAGGCACTACCGACCGGGACCACCCTTTGACTAGCGACAAGCCCGAATCGCGAACTTATCCGCCGCGGCCCATTCTCGCGGTCAGCGCCGCCATATTCCGCAATGGCCGCGTCCTGATCGTCCGCCGGGCGCAACCGCCTTCCCAGGGCCTTTATACGCTGCCTGGCGGTGCCGTCGAACTCGGGGAGACGCTGGAGCAGGCCGTGATCCGCGAGATTCGCGAGGAGACTGATCTTGACATCGAGCCGATTGCCCTTGCCGGCTATCGTCAAGCGATCGCACGCGACGGCGCCGGGCGGATCGAACGGCATTTCGTCATTCTGCCCTTTGCCGCGCGTTGGATCGCCGGCGAGGTGGCGCTGAACGAGGAATTGGCCGAGGCGCGCTGGCTCAAGCCGACGGAGCTTTCCCGTCTCACGACCACGGAGGGACTTGCGGACATCATCGCCGCGGCCCTTGAACGGATCGGGACGTTTCCCTGAAGCGCACCATGCGCCTCAACCCTGCCGCGTTGTCGTGCTTGGCGTCCGGAGCTTTTGCCTCCTATGCTCGTGCCGCAACCTCAATGTCCCGCCTCCTGACCCGTCTCACCCTTCTGCTTTGCCTCGTCGCCGGTCCGGCAGCCGCCCAGATAGCAGTGGCTCCCTACGACCATGACCTGCAGCGGCTTGCCGAAATCCTCGGCGCGCTGCACTTCCTGCGCGGCATTTGCGGCTCCCATGAAGGCCAAAAGTGGCGCAACGAGGCGCAGGCGCTGATCGACGCTGAGGCGCCTGCCGGCGAGCGCCGCGATCGGATGGTGGCGAGCTTCAACCGCGGCTATCGCGCCTTTCAACAAAGCTACCGCACCTGTACGCCGGCCGCCGGTTTTGCGATTCGCCGCTATCTCGAAGAGGGCGCCAAAATCGCCCGCGAAATCACCGCCCGTTACGCGAATTAGGGTTTCGGGACGAGCCTGGCCATGGTGTTTACAGCATTAACCCTGCCTTAAGGTTCGATCTTAGCAGGCCAAATCCCGTGCTACCGTTCGCATGGGTTAGGGTGCCGCCGGCGGCGGCATGATGGGATTGCGATGAGGATAGCGACGCACATCCTGGCGGCTCGCGAAACCGTGGCGGATCACGAACAGAAGCAGCTGGCGCTCGGCTATCTTCAGGATGCGTGGACCGAAGCCCGTCACGAGGGCATCGAAGGCGATTGTCTGGCGCAAACCGCCCTGTTCCTAGCGCTCGCCGAGCTGATTTCGACCTATGGCGAGGAGGCATCCGCCCGCTATGCGGAAAATCTCGCGCCGCGCATCCGCAACGGCGAATTTTCGGTGGATTTGTCGCGCCAGTAGCGGCCCGCGAAACTTACCACGGCGACCTCCACGGTCAATCTCGATTCGCCCCCTACCGCCGCAGTCGCGGGTCAAGATGCTCACGCGCGCTCGGGATTGAAAGCGCGCAGGCCGTAGAACCGGCACAGCACGGCTTCGATGTCGGCGGGAAAGAACGGCTTCTTGAGAAAGAAAGCGCCTTGCGCGTGCGCGCGGTCGGCAAGCTCATCGTCCTGCACTGCTGTCATCAACACGAAGGTCGGGTGACGCTTCTCGCGCCTGAACTCGGCCATCGTTTCCAGGCCGCTGAAGCCCGGCATGTTGTAGTCGAGAAAAACGATGTTGAATTCGATCCGGCGCGCTAACTCGATCGCTTTGATGCCCTCCTCCGCTTCGACCACTTCCAGCGGGAAATGCGTCGCCGCGAGCATCTTACGCACGATGGTCCGCGTCGTCGCCGAATCGTCGACGACCAGAACGCGGCTCGGCAGGCGGACGCGAATCGCGCTCTCCATGAGTCGCTTAGCCTCTTGGAAATGCGTGGGTTTCGCGGCGACAGCGTCGGTCCGGAGCGCGGCGACGGCTCCGGGTCCCGCCAGCGACACCGTGAACGGCGGCTTGGGCGCGGCGCGCGCCGCCGCGGCCACCTGCGCGATCTCATCGCTCCCGAGTGCCGCATCGAGGAAAACAAGATCGACGTCGTCCGCGAGGCAACGACGGGCCGTGGCGGCACCCTCTGTCTCGATGGTCTCGATCGGCAATGTCGAAGCCGATGCCGCCTGCCGGAACAGCTCATGATCGGCCGGCGACTGCGACACCACGGCCACGCGCAAAGAAAGCAACTCGTCGGTCATGCGCTCACCCCCCTGAACGCCTGCTGCGATTGCCAGATCAATAAATGGCGGCCGAGATACGGCAACGTGGCCGGCATAGACATTGCTGCGTCGTCAGCGCGAAAGCAACTCCGCCGACACGACTACCACAGCGTTATGAACCGGTTGATATAAGGAACGTTCCCAGGGCTCGCCGGAAAATCGCCGGCGGCCAAATTGCAAACTGGTGACGGCGATCCAGCCAGATTGATCGTCATCCTCTTGCGGTAGCCGCTGTCCGCTCAACTCATTGTGCAGCGGCCCATTTTTGAAGATTTCGGGACTTTCGCCAGGCTCAGGACCGGCCGGCGTGACCGCCAGGCCCTTGAGGGGAACCGGTCCGCGCCCTAGTTTTCGCTCCGATGACAGGAAAGCTGTTCCCATGAAGGCTGCCGTTCTGCCGGACCGCGGCGTGGTCAGGGTCCTCGGTGACGACGCGCGGAGCTTTCTGCACGGACTGGTCAGCGCCGACATCCTTACGCTCAATCCGGGCGTGGCCCGTTTTTGCGCGCTGTTGTCGCCGCAAGGCAAGATCATTGCCGATTTCATCGCCGTGGAGGCACCGGTCGAGCGTGGCGGCGGCTTCTTTCTCGACGTCCCACACGCGCTTGCCGCGACGCTGATAGAGAAACTCAACCTCTACAAGCTGCGCTCGCGCGTGATCGTCGAGGACCCCTCGCAAACCCTCGGCGTCCTCGTGGCCTGGGGAGGCAACGGGACGACGACGCACGGTCTCTGCTACGGCGATCCGCGCCTGCCGGCGCTCGGGCTGCGGGTGATAGTGCCGCCGCATCTCGCTGCCGCGGCGGCCGCCGATCTCGGGGCGACGCTTGTCGATGCCAGCGAGTACGAGGCGCACCGCATCGCGCTCGGAATTCCGCGCGGCGGCGTCGATTTCAGTTACGGCGACGCCTTCCCACACGAGACCGACATGGATCAGCTCGGCGGCGTCGATTTCACCAAAGGCTGCTATGTCGGCCAGGAGGTCGTCTCGCGCATGGAACACCGCGGGATTACACGTACGCGCGTCGTACCGGTTCGCTACGACGGCGCGGCGCCCGCCGCGGGTGTTGCGGTCACGGCGGGCGAGCGCCAAATCGGCACGATGGGCTCGACCGCCGCCGGCCACGGGCTCGCGCTGTTGCGCCTCGACCGGGCAGCGGACGCGCTGTCGCGCGGCGAGACGCTCCTCGCCGGCGGCGTTGCCATCCGTCCGGTCAAGCCGGACTGGGCGCGCTTTGCCATTCCCGGCGAATCCAAGGCCGCCGAATGATCGCTGCCGTTCACGCCGAGGCTGCTGCGCGCTGTCCCTGGCCCAAGGAAGATCCGCTCTACCTGGCCTATCACGATGAGGAATGGGGCGTGCCCGAATTCGACGACCGCGCGCTCTACGAAAAGCTCGTGCTCGACGGTTTCCAGGCCGGCCTGTCGTGGATCGCCATCCTGCGCAAGCGCGAGAATTTCCGTCGCGCCTTTGACGGCTTTGTTCCGGAAAAAATCGCGCGCTACCGGCCCGACAAAATCGACCGCCTGATGCACGATGCCGGCATCGTGCGCAATCGCGCCAAGATCGAGGGCGCCGTTGTCTCGGCGCGCGCTTGGATCGCGGCGATGGAGAAAGGGCCAAGCTTCTCCAAGCTGTTGTGGGATTTCGTCGACGGCCGGCCGAAGGTCAACCGCTTTCGCACCATGGCGCAGGTGCCGGCCGAGACCGCCATTTCGCGTGCGATGTCAAAAGAGCTGGCGCAGCGCGGCTTCAA
>Ga0187782_10004096_pt1 | contig 10885 bp, 10 predicted proteins | sample 0715_SJ02_MP15_2_FD_132454 | JGI IMG/M metagenome (GOLD analysis project Ga0187782, IMG submission 132454) | Tropical peat soil microbial communities from peatlands in Department of Meta, Colombia - 0715_SJ02_MP15_20_MG | ecosystem: Environmental > Terrestrial > Soil > Wetlands > Peat | place...
AAGCGCGGCGGCCAGTTTCTCGGTGGCATCCTGAAAATTGCCTTCGACCGTCAGTTTTTCCGCGCTATCCACATAACCGTGGATGAGCTTTGAGCGAAGCATGGCAGCTTTGCTGACGATCGTGACGTCAAAGGGCGCATAGCGCACGGCTTCGTCGTAGGCGGCGAGAGCTTCCTCATAGTTGCCGGCGTCTTCCTGTCTCGCTCCGATCTCCATAAGCTTCTTGGCGCGCTTCGCGTCCGGCTTCACCAGAGCGTGAGGGTCCTCGCTGGCGGAGAGATTTTGCCTGTCCTGCCCGGGAAGTTGAGGGCAAGCCAGAAGATAGCCAAGCAAGAGAGCCGCGAACGGCCGATGGAGTCGACGGTGCATACCAGGGGTTAGACGCAAGTCCCCATTCTACAGCGCGCTGGAAGAAAGGTGTTGTGTGGCAGGGGTCCTTGACGAGAGAAAGGGAGAGGGGGTAGACTCGAACTGTAGTTGCAAATTATTTTCAACTGGAGTTTCCGGTGCTTTCTGCTTTTCTGATAGCCCTCCGGGAGGGCGTCGAAGCCGCGCTCGTTGTCGGCATCGTTCTGGTGTACCTCGCTCGCACTGGGCGGTCGCAACTCTCCCGTTTTGTCTGGGGCGGCGTGGGGGCTGCGGTCGCGCTCAGCCTTGGCGTGGCCATTCTACTCGAACGCTTCAATATTGATGAAGACGGCTTTGAAGGGCTGATGTATCTGGTGGCCGCTTTTTTTGTAGTGACCATGATCGTGTGGATGAACCACGTCGCGAAACATTTGAAAAAAGAGATCGAGCAGAAAGTGGAGAAATATGCGGAGCGCGGAGGCGCCGCAGCAGGATGGGGCATCGGGTTGTTTGTCTTTTTGATGGTGCTGCGCGAAGGGGCGGAACTGGCGCTGATCCTGCGGGCCGTGGAGATGTCCACGGAAGGACTGCAGACGTGGATTGGGACCGTGGCGGGAATTACGACGGCGGTGGCCGTCGGACTGTTCTTCTTCAAAGGCACGTTGAAAGTGCCACTTCACCGGTTCTTTGCGGTGACGAGTTCGATTTTGATTCTCGTGGCAATTCAGTTGGCGGTGACTGGACTGCACGAGTTGAGCGAGGCTCGTTGGATTCCTTCGAGCAAGGCGGAGATGGCGATTCTGGGTCCGATCGTCCGGAATGAACTGTTTTTCTTCGTGCTTGTTTTCGGCGCCGTGGTGGTGATGGTTTTCCGGGAATGGCAAAGATTGTCGCACACAAAGCCTGCGGCCGCGCCGGCGAATGACGCGGAACGGCGGTTGACGGAGGCGAGGAACCGGCGGCAGCGGGTATGGATGATGGCCGCGGCATCTGGCAGCCTGGGGGTTATTCTGGCGCTGACCGCGGATTTTATTTACGCGAAGGTGAATTCCGCGCCGCCACAGGCACGGCCAGTGCAGGCGCTGAACAATCTTGTGAAGATTCCCGTGGCGGAAGTACAGGACGGGAATCTGCACCTGTTCACACTGACGACGGCTGGTCAGTCGATTCGCTTCATGGTGATCAAGAAGCCCAACGGTTATGGCACGGCGCTCGATGCCTGTTTGATATGCGGCGCCGAAGGTTATCGGCAGGAAGGGCAGAACGTGATCTGCCGACACTGCGCCTCAGCGATTTATATTCCGTCGATTGGACAGAAAGGCGGATGCAACCCCATCGGTTTTCCGTCACATGTAGAGGGAGACGATGTTGTATTCGACGTGTCTTCCGTGACGAAGGCTGCGGAAGAGATTCCGCGATAGGAGAGATTCCGGTTCCATACCCGGGAAAATGTTCCTGCGACTCGTAGCCGATTCCTTCACTCGACGCCCCCGGCGAAAAGTATTGAGTATGGCCGCGCTGGCCATGGGGATGGCCGTTGCGACGGCGGCGCTGAGCGTGTCGTTGGATGTGGGCGACCGGCTGGCACAGGAGTTCCGCAGCCTGGGCGCAAATCTGCTGGTGACGCCGGAAGCGGATTCATTGCCGCTCGAAATTGGCGGCGTGGACTACCGCCCCGCGAATGCCGGGACATACCTGCCGGAAGCAGACCTGGGGAAGCTAAAGACGATTTTCTGGCGGTTCAACATCATGTCGTTTGCGCCGATTCTGGAAGTGCCGGTGGAAGTTGCCCCGGCAAAGGCGAACGTGACCTTGATTGGCACGTGGTCGGAGCACGCCGTACCGGTTCCTGACGGGACGAGTTATGTGACGGGAATCGACAAGACCAATCCGTGGTGGCACGTGGAAGGGAACTGGTTCAAGGAAGCGTCGGAACAGTGCGTGGTGGGGACGGAGTTTGCGAAGAGTTCCGGCGTGAAGATTGGGGACACCATCAGCGTGCGGCCGAACGCGGAGACCGGTTGGCGTGCTATGAAAGTTGTGGGAATTCTCACGACGGGCGGGCCGGAGGATGCAGCCGTGGTCACACCCCTTGCGATTGCGCAGCGGTTGGCGGGCAAGCCCGGGCAATATAGGCGGCTTTATGTAAGCGCCCTGACCAAACCGGAAGACGCGTTTGCGCGCAAGGATCCCAAAACGATGACTCAGGCGGAGTTTGATAAGTGGTATTGCACGCCGTATATCTCTTCAATTGCGCTGCAGATCAGCGAGGAACTGAAGGGCACGGATGTGCGCGTAATCCGCCGCGTGGCGGAGGGGGAAGGAAACGTGCTGTCGCGGGTGCGGACGCTGTTGTGGCTGGTGACGTTTGCGGCGCTGCTGGCGGCGGCACTGGCTGTGGGCGCCTCGGCGGCTGCTTCTGTGATTGAGCGGCGCACCGAGATTGGATTGATGAAGGCGCTTGGAGCAAATTCCGGGCTGGTCGGAGTGCTGCTGGCCGCTGAGCAGTTGCTGCTGGCGTTTGTGGGCGGGGGAATTGGGTACGCCGTAGGAGTGGTGTTGGCACGCGTGCTGGGCGAGAGGATTTTTGGATTCACGCCGGAGCCGAAGGCATTTGTCCTGCTGATTATTCTGGGGCTGGCCGCTTTGATCACACTTCTCGGGAGCGCGTTTCCCTTGCGCCAAGCGGCGCGCTACGATCCCGCGCCGATTTTGAGGGGGGAGTGATGGGAAGCTCCTCGATGTTCTGGCGCATTGAACGCAGACTGCTGACCACGAATTACGGGCGACTGTTCGTGATCCTGCTGGCATTGGGAGCGGGAGCGGCGGTCACAAGCGCACTGCTAAATCTGCAGATGGACGCAAAGAAACGGCTGACGACAGAATTTCGCGCGCTCGGAGCCAACGTGATTATCACGCCGCGTCCGGCGAACAACGAAGTTTCTGGCGGAGCAACCCTGGAGGAAGGCGTCCTCTCGCAGCTTCCCACCGTTTATGAAGGCAAACCGGTGCCTGAGGTGGGATTTCTTTACGTGATTGGCGAGGTGGCGAAGACGGGCGAGGCCCAGTTTGAGCCAGCAGTTATTGCAGGGACAGAGGGGCAGGGATTGACCCAAATTCGGCCGGGGAAACGCACGCAATACAGGGTGGATCTCGAAAATGATCCGGAGGCATGCGAGATCGGCGCAAAGGCCGCCGCGCAGTTCAAAGTGCGCGCCGGGGATTCCCTGCAATTGAGGAATCAGGGAAACGCGGCTATATGCAAGGTGTTTGCCGTAGTTGCTACCGGCGGAGCGGAAGATACGCAGATTTTCACCAAGCTGAAAACCGCCCAGGGACTGGCCAGTCTCGAGGGGCGGCTCAGCCTGATTCAGCTGAGCGTGACGGCCACGCCGGATTCGGTAAAGGCGTTCATCACCGCATTGGGCGGACAACTACCGGGAGCGAACGTGGGTGGCATCAAGCAGTTTGCCGAGGCGGAAGGCCGCATTTATAACCGCATCAGCGGGTTGCTTTCCTCCACGGTTTTGCTGGTGCTGTTTCTGACGTCGCTTTGCGTGATGGCAGGGATGAGCAATGTGGCTGTGGAGCGGAAGAATGACGTCGGGTTAATGAAGGCGATTGGCGGGTCGGTGCGGCGCGTGGTGCGCCTTTTCCTGACCGAAGCAATCCTCCTGGGAATTGGAGGCGGTTTCATCGGGTCGGGGGTGGGAATTATGGTTTCCATCTGGCTGGGCAAGGCCGTGTTCGGCGTGGCTGCGGAGCCGAGGTGGATTGTGTATCCTGTTTCTGTGACGTTGACAGTGATGGTTTCCATTCTCAGCGCGTTTCCATTGCGGAGGCTGGCGAGCATCCGGCCGGCGTATGTGTTCCGAGGTGAAGAGTGAAGGCCCAGGTCAAAATCGAGTCGCTCGTGAAGGATTACGGGAACTTGCGCGCGTTGAACGGCATCACCATGGGTATTCATGGGGGCGAGTGGGTGGCGCTGATGGGGCCGTCGGGGTCGGGAAAAACGACGCTGATCAATATTCTTGGCGGGTTGGATACGCTAACGTCAGGCCACGTGGTGGTGGATGGAGTGGACCTGGCGGACCTGAGCGAAAACGATCTTGTACGTTATCGCGCGGAGAAGGTGGGATTTGTTTTTCAGCAGTTTCACCTGGTGCCTTACCTGAATGCTCTCGAAAACGTGATGCTGGCGCAGTATTTTCACAGCGTGACGGATGAAAGGCAGGCCGCAGAAGCGTTGAAGCGCGTCGGATTAGGGCACCGGCTGACGCACTTGCCTTCGCAGCTTTCGGGCGGAGAGCAGCAGCGCGTGGCGATCGCGCGGGCACTGATCAATCAGCCAAAGATGATTCTGGCAGATGAGCCAACCGGAAACCTAGATGAAGCGAACGAAGAGATCGTAATAGGGCTGTTCCGGGAACTGCACAGTGCGGGGCACACCATCCTGATGGTGACGCACGATCCCGAGATCGCCCAGCAGGCCGACCGCAAGATCGAATTGGCCCACGGACACCTGGCGATCGACCAGCGCATTACGATGGACGATGGGATTCATTTCGATCACTTGCTGGAGCAGATCTGGGTTTGCGCGGAAGAGGGAAGCCGCGCGGACCTGGAGCACATCCGCACTCCCGGCGGCGTGGACCCCCTGAAGACACTGGCGCGCATGGAAGATCTGAAGCTGGTGCATGTATTGGAAGACAACGAAGTGGAACTAACAGACCGCGGAAAGAGCCGCGCACGCGATGTCGTGCGGAGGCACCGGCTGGCGGAGCGGCTTTTTAAGGATACATTTCGAATCGACGAACACGAAGCGCATACGCAGGCCTGCAAGTTCGAACACATCATCAGCCCGGAACTGGACGAGCGCATTTGCAGCTTCCTGGGACATCCGAAGACTTGTCCGCACGGAAATCCGATCCCCCCGGGGGATTGCTGCAATCACAGGGAAAAGCAAGAGTGATTCCCTAGCAGTCATAGAACAAAAGAGAAGAGATTCCTCACTTCGCGGACTCCGTTCGGAATGACGAAGACTGGAAACTGAAATCGACATGCCGAAACCAATCGATCAGAGAAAGAAACCAACCAGCGTGAAGATTCACGTGAAGACGGGGGCGGGTGTCGATATTGCCTGGGCGGATGGACACACGAGCCATTACGAGTTCCCTTATCTCCGGGATCATTGTCCGTGCGCGACCTGCAACGATGAGCGCGGGAAAAAAGAGTCGATGGCATCGATGAATCTGTCGGTTTCGCCTCTGCTGCCCATGTATAAGCCGAAACCACGTGCGCAGGCGGCCACGCAGGTTGGGAATTACGCGATTCAGATCAGCTTCAGTGATGGACACTCGACAGGAATTTTCAGCTACGATTACCTGCGGATGCAGTGTCCTTGCGAGGAGTGCGCCAAAGCGTTTCGCGACGCGGCGGCAAGGTCTGAATCTTCCTAGGTAGTTGCCCTCTGGAAAATTGCGAAAGACTGGCTTTTGGGGTTTTCGTATGAAAAAGGGCGGCGCAGGCCCGAAGACCGTTGACCAGTATCTGGCCCGAGTGCCCGAGCCAGGGCACAGCACCTTGAAAAAGATGCGAAAGGCGATTCGCTCGATGCTGCCCGCCAAGGCGACGGAGACCATCAGTTACCAGATGCCGGCGTTCCGCTACAAGGGCGCGCTGGTTTGCTATGCGGCGTTTTCGGATCATTGCAGTTTCTTCCCGATGGATGCGTCGCTGATTGTCAAATACAAGAAAGACCTGAAGGATTACCGGACGCGGAAAGGGACGATTCAGTTTCCGCTGGACAAGCCGCTGCCAATGGCATTGTTGAAGAAATTGGTAAAGGCACGCGTGGCAAAGAACGAAAAGAAAAAAGCACGCTAGACGGATCGGCCTCTCGATTGCCGCGGTTTTCTCAGCTTTTCCTGAACCCTGGCGGAGGTTTTGTGGCTTCGGGCTCTTTCCTGGCTGCAGGTAGGCGTCACCCGGATTGAGATAGGCAATCGCGCGGTTCGGGCGCGCCTTGGCCGGGACAAGCCCTTGGCAGCTCAGGACAATCAGGAGCCCCACCACTCCACGAGCGCAAAAGTAAGGAATTGCCTGAACAAAATCGATTGGAGTGACGAGCAAACTGGACTTGCCCCAGAAAAAGTGGGAGCATTAGGTCCTGCAGGTCAAACTAACCCAACAATGAGCAGCACTCCCCAAAACCCGGCTGCCCCGGGCAGCCAAGGGAATGGAATTCCTCGTGTTCTGGTCGCGACGACCGCCCTGCTGAGCTTCATCTCGTTCTGGCGCGCGGCGGCTATCGTCCTGAACGACCTGGCTTCGTCGGCCTACTACGCCGGCGGCGAGGCGGAAGGCTACATCGGTAAGGCCGCCCCCTGGTTCATCCTGGGGATCATGCTCTTTTCCTACGCGGTGCGCGCGATTTACGTCGAAAGCTGCAGCATGTTTGTGCGGGGCGGCGTATACCGCGTGGTGAAAGAAGCGATGGGCAGCACGCTGGCGAAGTTCAGCGTGTCGGCGTTGATGTTCGACTACATTTTGACAGGCCCGATCAGCGGCGTGTCGGCAGGGCAGTATATTATCGGGTTGGTTAACGAAACCAGCGATTACATTCATTTGGGTGTGCATATTTCGCCGGACTTCGGCGCGGCGTGCTTCGCGGTGCTGTGTACTGTGTATTTCTGGTGGTACAACATCAAGGGCGTCCACGAATCCAGCCAGAAAGCCATGCGCATCATGCAGGTTACGACCGTGATGGTCGTGATCCTGATTAGCTGGTGCATTTATACGGTTTTGCTGCGGCATCCGGCGCTGCCGCCCTTTCCACACCCGCGCAACCTGAAGCTTGAACCCAATGCGATGGGCTGGCTCTACGGCATCCACTTCGCCCATTTCGCGGGATTGATTGCTATCTTCGTCGGACTCGGCCATTCCGTGCTCGCCATGAGCGGGGAAGAGTCACTGGCGCAGGTGTACCGCGAAATCGAACACCCTAAACTACCCAACTTGAAAAAAACCGGGCTGGTCATTTTCATCTATAGCTTGGTGTTTACATCGCTGGTGTCGTTCTTCGCGGTCATGATCATTCCGGACCGGGAACGACAGAATTTCCTGGAGAACTTGATCGGCGGCCTTGCCATGAATCTGCAGGGACCGTTTCTATTGCGGCTGATTTTCCACGGCTTTGTGGTCGTGGTGGGCACCCTGATTCTGGCGGGGGCCGTCAATACCGCGATTGTGGGATCGAATGGAGTGCTCAATCGCGTGTCCGAAGATGGAGTGCTGTCGAGCTGGTTCCGGCAGCCACATAAGAAATTTGGTACGTCCTACCGGATCATCAACATCATCGCGGGGCTGCAGATTTTGACCATCATCATCAGTCGCGGCGATGTAACGTTCCTGGCGAACTTGTACGCGTTTGGCGTGATCTGGAGTTTTGCTATGAAGGGCATGGCGGTGCTCGTGCTCCGCTACACGCACCCGGGCGACCGCGAATATCGTGTACCGTTGAACTTCCATATTCTTGGGGTGGAGATTCCGGTTGGCCTGGGGTTGATCACGCTGACGCTGTTCGGCATTGCGGTCATCAACCTGTTCACCAAGAAGGATGCGACGATCGCGGGAGGAATCTTCTCGATTGCGCTGTTCATCGTCTTCACGATTTCGGAGAAGATCACTCGCCACGGCCAGGCTGCCGCACACCATGAGGAAATGGACCAGTTCCACCTGGCGATGGAAGGCGAGCTTACGCCGGAAGCGGTGGGAGCGCGGCCCGGAAACATTCTCGTGCCGGTCAGCAATATTCACGCTCTTTATCATTTGGGGAGCGTGCTCGACCGGGTGAAGCCGGGGCGGCGGGATGTGGTGGTCTTGCACGTACGCCTGCTGCGCCGTTCCGCGTCCGGTGAGTATGACCTGGACGCCGAGCAGCTTTTCGGGAGCATCGAACAGCAGCTGTTCACGCAGACGCTGTCAATGGCGGAGAAGCGCGGAAAGAGCATTCGGCTGGCGATTGTTGCGGCGAGTGATTTGTGGGATGGCATTTTGCGCGCGGCGACGGCACTGCAATCCAGCACTATCGTGCTTGGACATTCGCCGAAAGAGCCTACGGAAGAACAGGCACGCCACATCGGGGATGCGTGGGAGAAACTGGCAGACCCCAAGCCGCAATTCAACCTGGAAATTCACCTGCAGAGTGGTGATAAGGTCTACAAGGTGCTCGGGCCGCACGCACCGAACCTGACCGCCAACGAAGTGAACCTGATCCATCGGCTATGGCTGCGCTTCAACGAGACAGTGGCGCCACTGGAACTTCATCACCATGATGTGGTGCACTTCGCGCTGGAGGAAGTGCAGAAGGAAATGGACGAGGGACAGGAAGATAAAGTGGTCGCGCGGCTAAGGGCGCATGTTGAGGCCAATCTGAAGAAGAGGCCGGAGAAGACGTAAGAAGCAAAGAGGCAGCAGGCGAGCAAGAAGGATTCCTCATTTCGCGGACTTCGTTCAGGACCTTTTCGGAAAAAGGGGCGCAGGAGCGCTGCGCCCTTTGCCAATCTAAGAAAAGCAGACCTTAGACAGCACTAGTGCAGTGGCCGCATTTTTTCGCGGCAACCGGAATGGGCATGGCACACTGCGGACAGTCTTTGGTGCTGACGGGCGCAGGAGGCTTGGGGAGCCATTTGTTGACGGAGCGCACCAAGAGGAACACGGCAAAGGCTACGATAATGAAATTGATGATGGTGTTCAGAAAGACTCCATAGTTCAGCGTTGCAGCACCAGCCTTTTTCGCGTCTGCCAAGCTCTCGAAGTGCGTTTCGCTCAGATTGATAAACAGATTCGAAAAATCGACATGGCCGAGCAGCCGCCCGATGGGCGGCATAAGGATGTCATCGACGAGCGACGATACGACTTTGCCAAAAGCTGCGCCGATGATGACGCCGACAGCGAGATCCAGAACACTGCCTCGCATTGCAAATTCTTTGAATTCTTTGAGCACGAGTTTTCTCCTCGCATGAATGACAGTTAGACCACGTCCGGCCTTGGGCGGAAAATCTGGGCTGGAGGTTGTGAAATTGGGTGGATTATAGCCGAAGAAAGCTCAGCGGGGCTTCAAAATTAAAAACGAACCGAGCACGCCGCGGAGGACAAGGACAAGTCCACAGAGCGCAAGAAACTGCCCTACCCTTCCAAAAGGCACATGGCCGATGGTCAGCATGAGGAGGCCCAGCACAATCAGGGAGCCTCCCCGATTCCACTTTTGCCAGCGCAGCCACCACTGATCCGGCCGTGCGAAGGCGAGTGCTCCCCAGGCGATCGCGCCGATACTGAGGGCAAGCCAGAAAGCGCTTCGCGGATTGAAGTTGATTTGACCGTGAAGCCCAAGCCAGATTACGAGCGCGCCAAGAAGGACAAAGATGAGCTCCACGGTGAGTTGAGTGAGCCGCGCAGGCGAGAGCATGGCGGTCCTGAAACTTACGGGACTCGTTCGATGCGAACTTTCATGGTTACCGGCGTTCGAGGCTTGTCCGTGCCATCGCGCGGGGTGTTGGAGATCTTGTCGGCTATGTCCTGGCCTTCGACCACTTCACCGAAGATGGTGTGGCGATTATCGAGGTGAGGCGTCGACGCAACGGTGATAAAAAACTGACTCCCGTTGGTGTTCGGGCCCGCGTTGGCCATGGAGAGTTTGCCGGCTTTCGAATGCCGCAGCGAGGGGTGGAATTCATCGCCGAAGGAGTATCCGGGACCGCCGCGGCCATCGCCACGCGGGCATCCGCCCTGAATCATGAACTGCGGGATGACGCGATGGAAGATCAAGCCGTCGTAGTAGGGTCGCTTCTCTTTCTTGCCCGTCATGGGATTGACAAACTCCTTGGTGCCTTCCGCGAGACCAATGAAGTTTTCCACCGTCTTCGGTGCTTCCTTTTCGTAAAGCTTGGCGACGATGTTTCCCAAAGATGTTTCAAAAATGGCATAGGTCCCTGCGGGTCGCGTCATAACGTCTCCTTTTCGCGCATGATTCATCCTACACGAGGCCGGAGTGTTCGGCCAGGAAGGGAAGTCGGAAGTCAGTCGTTGGAAGTCTCAGAACGCTTTCAAATCGCTCGCCAGCAGCCCTTTCGATCTACCGACTACAACCTGTTTTCTACTCACCAGCCCTTTTGTTTGCGAAGCTCGGTGATATGCGCCGTGTGATGTTTGCCATGCCAGGCGTAGAGGAAGAGCATCCAATCGAGTGTCCTGACGCCATGCTCAGGATGGCGGAAGGTCCGTGCGAATTCGTGTTCTTTTGCGGAATGGAGTAGTTTGACCCAACGCTCGTGCAGTGGTTCAAGAAGCTTCAGGGAGACTTCGATGGGTGCGTGGGCGGCGTCTTCGAGCTTCGCCCAGGCCGCTTCCTCGTAAGGCTTGATCGTGGGCTCCGTCTCCGTGAGAGCCAGGCGCCAACGAATGTAGGCATTCATGTGGCTGTCGGCGAGGTGATGGACCACCTGGCGGAGAGTCCAGCCGCCGTCCCGGTAGGGGG
>Ga0187782_10004097_pt1 | contig 10884 bp, 6 predicted proteins | sample 0715_SJ02_MP15_2_FD_132454 | JGI IMG/M metagenome (GOLD analysis project Ga0187782, IMG submission 132454) | Tropical peat soil microbial communities from peatlands in Department of Meta, Colombia - 0715_SJ02_MP15_20_MG | ecosystem: Environmental > Terrestrial > Soil > Wetlands > Peat | place...
AGGACTACGTGTACCCGATCACGGACAACAGCGGCGCGAATATTTTCCAGGCGACCGGCTGCGGATCAAACACCACCGGGGCAACCTGCACCGAAGGGTCATCTCTCCCGAATTGGGATAGCGCGTGCTCCACGACCTGCACGGACGGCGGCGTGACCTGGACGAATCAAGGGCCGAACACTTGCCGGGGCGACATCGTGATCCTGGATGCGCTCTCGGCGCACGCAGCACCGTAAGGCTTGTCTTGGGCGCTTGGCCCGACGCGGTAGCCAAGACGGCCGGCGCCAAAACACAGCGCGAGCAGGACTACATCGCCGCGATCGGAACGTTTACAAGGACAACGACAAGCTCGACCATCGCACTCGTGCGCTGCCCTACGAAAAGGCGATGGAGCAACTTTGTTCCATGGCGGACATACCCGCCTTCAGGTCCGCCGGGCCGGGCGCTTCCCAGATCTGATGGTAGTGCGTCACCATCGTCTCGGTTGCGGGCGCGAATGCTGCCGTCATGGATGATAGCTATTCGTTGCGCGATCGACAGGCCCAAACCGGTGCCGTCGGTCTGGTGGTCGCAGAACTCCGACACGCGGTAGAAAGGTTCGAAGAGGCGAGGAAGGGCGACAAGTCGGCTCGCTAGGTGCGCGAGCTGTGACGAACTAGCGTGCCTCCGCTTAGACATTGGGACGTTCCGAGCTGACAGGGGTCAGCGCGACTGCCATGCGGCCGGCAAGCGGCGTAGACCTTCTCGCGCCTGGACATTGTTGCGATCGAGCTTTAGAACAAGTCCGTATTCGTAACGCGCCAGACGATAATCGCCGCGCGCTGTTGAGGAATCGGCCTGGCTCAGCAGATCCGGGATGTCCTGTCGGCTGAAACCGTCTACCGTCAAAGCCGATTCCGGAGCGCGTTTTCGAGCAGGCGGCTTGGGCGCCGCTGACGATGCAGTTTGCTTGTCATCGTCGCGGGGGGCAAAGGGCGAGTTGAGTGGGTGGTGGGCAGTTGTGTTGTCGGCTGCAGGTTGATTGTGGTCACTCGATTCCACCGCTTGAGGTGAAGTGGTATGGGATGGATCAACTGGCTTCTGGGATATCTCCGCCAGTGGAGGCGATGGCGGTGGTCCTGAAACGGGTGCGCCTTCACTTGCGGGATGATCGCTTGACGACTGCGCCGCGACCGGCTGCAAGGTTGCTATGGCTGCGGGATTCGAGGCCGCCTGAGTTGCCGGTGTTGGAGTTGCGGCTGTTTGTGTGGTGGCTGGTTGTGTCGTCGTTGCCGAGGCATTCCCCGTCTCTGGATTTTGCGGAGGGACTGGCTCGACGACGTGCTCATCAGCGGCACCCTGACGAACCTGAGCCGAGTACTCACTGAGCTTACCGGCGGCTGAAGACAGCGCTGGCCTGACTTTGTTCTCGAGTTTCGCAACAAAGAGGGGAAAAGCGCCCGTACTCGAACGAATGTAAAAAGCCCAACTTGCCGCTGCGGTGAGAACGAGGGCCGAAGTCAGAACCAGGCGCGGCCAAATTCGCGGAGAAGCTTCTTCCAGTTGAGGGGAGAGACGAGCAGTGGCGGAAATTGGCGGCCGGTTGGCGACCGCCTTTTTTGCCTGAACCGTGGCGGGCGGAGTGAGCCTTGCGCGAACCGATTGCTCCAGGAAAGCCTGCCGCATTTCCTCGCACGTCTGGAATCGATCCTTCGGATCTTTGGCGAGGGCTTTTCGAATGACGGCGTCGATCCCGCCGGGAATGGCTGGGTTGATGAGCGAGGGTGCGACGGGATCCTCATTCACGATCTTATACAGGATGGTCGCGATGTCGCCGGCAAATGCCCTTTCGCGGGTCAGCAACTCGTAGAAGACAGCACCCAACGAGAAGATGTCGGCGCGATGATCAACCTTCTTGCCGGCAATCTGCTCGGGAGCCATGTAGCCGGGCGTTCCGATGACCAGTCCGGTCTGCGTCAGCGAGGTGTTCTCGATCTTGGCAATCCCGAAGTCGAGGACTTTGATGGCCCCCTGCTCGGTCACCATGAGGTTGGCCGGTTTCAGGTCACGGTGAATGACGCCGCGGGCGTGCGCGAAACCGACCGCCGCTAAAATCTGGTCAGCCCATGAGAGGAGCCTTGGCAGCGGAGGCATCCCAGCATCAGCTAATAGTTCGGCCAGGGTGGTTCCTTTGACGAACTGCATGCTCAGATAAACAGCACCGTTTTCCTCTCCAACATCGTAGATGGTGATGATATTGGGATGATCGAGTCCGCCGGCCGCTTTGGCTTCTTGCTTGAGCCTTTCGATCATCTGGGCGCGATCGGGAGCATGATCGTCGATCAAAATAGTCTTGAGCGCGACCGTGCGGGCAATCACGGGATCGAATGCTTTATAGACCGCTCCCATGGCACCGCGTCCGAGTTCCTCTTGAATCTGGTAGCGGCCCAGGGAAGCTGATCGCTCGTGCTCGACCTGTTTGTTTGGTGGTTCTTGCAATTCCATGAGAAATCTCTAACGGACTGTCCACGCAAATAGGCGCAAACGCGGGAGTTATCGAGTATGCGCGGTGCATCTTCAATCATAGCCCCGGCAGGTTTTGCTTCCTACTTACTTTAGTTTCCGATTGGGCCATCGATCTGGTTTCAGCCGTTCCTTTCCGCGAGAAAATGTATGATCCAGACCTTTTATGAAGTCGTGGAAACCCATTTCTTCGCCTTTCCGTTCGAACCGGCCGAGCGAGATCTCTTGTCTCCAGCGCTGCAGCCTCGCGGTTGTCCTCGTCCTGGGAGCTTCGATCACGACATACGCCAAAGATGCCTCACTGGCCGCAGTGGTTTTGTTCAACGGCCCCCAGGGCGCAGCGTATGTGCAGGTCACGGACTTAACACTGAATGGAAAGATCGAAGTACGCAACTGTGACGGCGTTTCAAAGCTCGACAAGAATGCTTATAACGGGCTTCCACGCGCGCCGCTCGCGGGGGCTAGCTCCCTTCAGCGCGGCACGGATGGCATACTCACACTGAAGACGAGCGGGAAGTCCGTCTGTGTCGTTCCAAGCAATCTGAAATTTGACCGGGGCGTTGAGCTCACGCCCGCCGAGGCGGCTGAACAAGCCGTCATTCGCGGTACTCCTGTCTCCTCCTCGCCTCGCGACGCAGTCATCCCGGCTTTCAAGGCCGGTGTGCAGATGGTGTTTCTCGCAGCTCCGGACGTTGAACTTGCTGACTTCCTGCGGGCGCAACGAGCGAACACGGTCAGCGACTGGCAGGATTTCTTAGCTCGTTATCCGTCTTCCACGCGGCGGGCTTCCGCGCAAGATGCCATCGCGGGATTTCATCAGCAGGCAGCCGAAGCCGCCTTTGCGCAGTACAACAGTTCCAGTGGCGCCAAGACGCAAGATCTCGTCATGCTGCGGCAGGCATACCTGGAGGCCCAAGCCGCAAGCCAGTCGTCTCCCGGCTACAAACCCCCAGCGCAGTTCATAGACGACATTGATCGAGAATTGGACAATCTGACGCGAGCGGACCAGACCCACCTGCAGGCGTACCGAAAGGCATTGCAAGACCGTACGCCTGGGTATGCGCAACTGTCTGTTGCCAAGCAGCACGTGAACCGCCTGTTGGAGGTCCAGCCGGACTATGCTCCTCTGCTTAGCCTGCAGCGCGAGATTGCCTCCGAGCAGCGAAAACTCGACAAGACCATCGTGAACGCGCAGGTATTGATGGTAGAGGCGCGCTACGACCAGGCCCTCGACTCGCTGGGTCCCTATGCCGCATTCGCTTCCGAGATGCCCCGCGTAGATGCCGTGATCAACGCGGTGTTCAAGTATCACTATGAGAACGGACAAAGACTGGCCGCGCGTCAGGACTGGGAAAAGGCAATTCTGGAGTTTGGCAAAGCGGCTGCCATCCGGCCCGACCGCAAGGATGTCCAGACAGCCGCCGATAATGCCGCCACTCAGCTAGAGGCACAACACAACCAGCAGGCGGCAAACGTCGCGGTTCAGAAAAGCGACGACTACGCGCAGAAGAACCAGTTTGTCGAAGCCTACAACGTACTCGCCGACCTGCCTGAGAAGCAACGCGCCCTGGTGACGTCACGGCTCGCGGCGTTGTCGCACGACTATATCGGCGCCGCTGTGCGGCGCGCACAGAAACTCCAGGATTCGCACCTTCCGATCAAAAACGCGACCGACGAGAATGCAATGCTGGAGGCCTATGTTCTGTGGGATCGCGCCAGTTCTCTCGCGGATGACCCGGCCATCACCGTGAAACGCGATTTCCTTTCGGCCAAGATCAGCGCTTACTACCTCGACCAGGCCAATCGATATCTGCAGAAACCTGCTGGATCCAGAGCCGGGGTTGGATGGCTGTATTTGAAACAAGCGGCGCGCTACGGGATTACCGAAGTTGACAGTTTGAAGGATCAGATGGCGCGTTACGAACCGCTCTATCAACGCCGAGCCCAACTCTCGGTCGGCATCGTGGTTCGAGATCAGACTTCACGTCGCGACAGCCATGGTTTCGCCGACCAGCTTGCGGACGCGATCACCAGTGGCCTCGATTCCTCCGAGCCGCAGATTGCGGTCGTGCGTGATTCCACGGAGGCTGAGCAGGCCCAACAGCCGGATTTCACGCTCGTCGCACAGGTTCTGGAACACCGGGTGGTCAAGAAAGCGAGCCTAGAGGCTCCGGAATCGAAATACCGGGCCGGCACGCACGAGACGAAAAGTCCGGCTTGGCTGCAAATTGAAAGCGACTATGAATCCGCTCAACAACAACTCAGCTCGGCGCAACATGCGCTTGCTGACGACGAGGCGCAACACAAGAAGAAGCAAGTCATCGCCGATGCCAATGACGCGGTCGAGCGGGCGCAGAAGAGCGTTGACGAGTTGCGACACAAACTCGAGACGACGGAGCAGAGCCGCGTCGAGACTGTAGTTGAGGCTTATCACTACACAAAGAAGACCATTGATCTGACGGCGTCGGCGGAGATTGAATTCCAGTTCCACGACCGGGCGGGTAATTTTGTCGGGCAACCTGCCGATGTACGTAAAGACAAACACAGCACTACAGTTGTTTTGCAGGACGTTAAGGCGGAAGACACCGAAGGAATCACCAATCAGGGCGTGGAACCTGACGGGGCGCAGTTTCTCACGGATCTGGAAATTGATTCCCGGAATGCTTTGGTCAAAGCGGTGCGAGAAAAAGCGTCGGAACTGCCGGTCGCGGTGCTGCAGGCGGCGCGGGCACTGGCGGAGAAAGACGACACTGACGGGGCCGCGGAATTGTATGTGTTGTACTTGAACGCAACTCCTCAGGGTGTATCTCCTGAGCGAAACGAGGCGGTTAAGTTTCTGCGCGATCAGTTCAATCTCGCTGTGTCCGTGGATGCCAAGCTGTGACCAGCGAAGGAACGGCTTCTTGCTAATAGGGTTGTTCGATACCTTCGGCGCCTGATCGGAACTTTCCCGCGAAGGGGCCATGTGGATCGCCGGCTTGGTAGGTGGAAAGGAATTTAGAACCAATGGCGGACAGTCCAAAGAATGCACCGGAGCTTTCGTCTCGTCTGAGGAAGACCAACGAAGAGCTCAAGAACCTGCAAACCTCGGTCAAGACCGGAATGATCAATGTGAAGGTTCTCATGGATTTCCGGACCGCTACCGAGCGTGCTCGCCAGGCAAGTGCAGCTGTACAGCAATGGCTGGATGCCCAAGGAAAAGGAGGAGATCCTTACAAGCTGATGGAGCAGGTGGTGAAACAGCGTGTTGAAATGGCCACTCAGCTGATCAAGGACCTCACGGTTGACCTCGAAAGCCTCGACGTAGACTTCGACACCCCCGGCCTTCCTGCCCTCAACGAGGCCGTGCGCAAGCTTGCCCAGCGCTTGGAAAAACTGTTCCCCCGGTGATCTCTGCACGTTACACGTGTGCGCTGCTTCTAGCGTGTCAGTCTCGCTGCAATTGAGCCTCTTCGGACGGGGCAGAGAGGTGTCGAGTACCTTCGTACTCTTCCCTTGTGCGCTTTTGTGCGCACAATAGATGGTGAAGATAGCGGCAGCGCAAGGGAAGGTCCCACTGCGGTGGCAGACTTTTTCGCAGTTAGGGCATTTTGGAGCCGTGCAATGGCCGAGCTGTTTCTCAAATTTGAAGATCGGGTCTTACAAGAGCTCTTGCTTTCCGGCGGCACAGTCACCATTGGCCGTCAGCCAGATAATGTCTTTCGCATCGACAATCCTGCCGTTTCCGGACATCACGCCAAGGTCTATGCGGAAGGCGATCACTATGTGATCGAGGACTCGGAGAGCTTTAATGGCACGTACGTCAATGGTCAACGCATCACCAAGGCGGTGCTGAAGGACGGAGACAGCGCCACAATCGGCAAACACACAATCGAATTTCGTGATGAGGTACGCGTCGCTTCTTCTTATGAAGCGCACGTCAACGGGCAGGTGCCGAAGGTCGCGCCGCCACAGCTCGATCGCACCGTCGTTCTGGACACGGCAAAAGCCAAAGAAATGCTCGCTCAGGCAGCGGCGGCCGCTTCCCCCGCTGGCCCGGTTGTGGTCCGGAGAGTCAGCATTGCCCCGGGCCAGTCGCCAGTCACTCCAGCGATTCCCGTACGTCAAACTATTGGCACGCTAACGATCGTCAGAGGCCGGACGGACCGGCAGCAGTACGTTCTGACCAGTAAACTGACCCTGATCGGAAGATCGAAGATGGCCGGCATTCGGCTAAAGCGGTGGTTCGCCCCCCGCGTCGCAGCTTTGATTTACCGAGGCGAGGATGGCTACTTCATCGCTGCTTCCGAAAACAAGGTAAAGATCAAAGTGAATGATACCGTGCTCGAGGGCGGCCAAAAACAACTCGAAGCGGGTGACGTAATCGAAGTCGCGGATATCAAGGCTGTTTTTGCTACATAACTGGGACGCTCGGAGCCAACCCTTCGATCCCCAGAGAACAGTTCGATTTTCAGACTGCGCGATGGAGCGCGCAGTCAAGTTCTAACCGATTCGGTAACCACAACACTGCTAAGTGACCATTTTCAGCCACAGGATCGCCAACCATTCGCCTTGCAAGGTATCATCGAACCGCCTTGGCCGCAGCGGGGATCGAGCCCGAAAAGGCGATGGTGCGAGCCGTGGCGCGCTGGCAGGCGCAGGAACAGGAGCAGGCACTCGTTGATTTCAAAGTAGCGCTGGTCGGGGAGCCAGAGTGGGGAAATTCGAGTTGGGTCAAGGCGCTTTACTCGCCTCTGGTCGCACAAAGCATCCAAGGGATGCAGGCCGAGCGCGAGCGGCGAAAACAGAAAACGAGAATTGCCGCCGTTCGCTGAGAAGCGCGAAGAGCTATGCGGCGAATCCGCTCCCGGCGACCGCGCACTTCGTCGACCCCGACAGAATCCTGAGTAACGGCGAACTGTCTACCTACGCGACCTGGCACTTGGCGAACCGTCGGCCGCACGGATGCTATCCAGAAACGGGCTTCGGGGAGATTTCCTCGAAGCCCACTTCTGGCCCGCTTGGCCTTCCTGGTTCAACTTCCGAATAGCCCATAAGTCGTCCGGGGCTTCTATCGTTCTAGTTCTTTCGCCATTTGGGCCGCCTTCTGCGGCTTGCCCCATGCCTTATAAAGCTGGAGAATCCATTCGCGGGCACGGCCCAGGTGGTATCGTTCCGCGGCTGCCATACGGTCTTTCCGTGCCGCCATCCCCCGGTAGCCTTCGAGCAGCAGCGGTTCCGCTTCGGCGTACTTCTTCTGTCCAGAGAGGCTCGCCCCCACCAGATTCTCGGCGCGGAATCGTTGCCAGTCATCCGGCTGTATCTTGCTATCGACCTCCATGGCTTCGCGCGCGAGGGCCTCGCTCTCGACAAACTTTCCCTCCGACAGATAGGCCAACGCCAAATTGGCCACCGACGCCATGGTGTCCGGGTTTCCATTACCCAAAGCATGCCGCCGCCCCATCAGAGCCTGTGCGGCATAGGTCTCCGCCAAGGAGTATTTGCCCTGTCGTTGGTACATGGATGCAAAACTCGAAAGAGTGCGAAGCGTGTCGGGATGCTCCGGGCCTAGCACACGCCGGCGGATCTCTAGGATATGGCCGAAGAGTGCCTCGGCCTGCCCGTATTTGCCCCCATTTGCATAGTCGTTCGCCAAATCGTTCATGGAGATTAGCGTGTCGGGATGCTCCTTGCCCAACACGCGGCGCTGGATCTCCAGGATCTGGACGTGGAGCGCCTCGGCCCGCGCGTACTTGCCCTGATCGCCGAAGGCAGTAGCCAGATTGTTCATGACGTGGAGAGTGTCGGGATGCTCCGGACCCAGCACGCGGCGCTGGATCTCCAAGGCTTGGGCGAAGAGTGCCTCGGCCTGCGCGTACTTGCCCTCATCTGAATAGTCCCCGGCCAGGTTGTTCATGGACCTGATAGTGTAGGGATGTTCCGGGCCCAACACGCGGCGTCGGATTTCCAGAATCTGGCCCGCGAGCGCCTCGGCCTGCGCGTACTTGCCCTCATTATCGTAGCTACGAGCGAGGTTGTTCATTGACTTCAGAGTGTCGGGATGTTCAGGGCCCAACACGCGGCGCCGGATCTCCAAGATCTGGCCGTTAAGGGCCTCGGCCTGCGCGTACTTGCCCTCATTGTCGTAGTCCAGAGCTAGGTTGTTCATGGAAGTCAGAGTGTCGGGATGCTCCAGGCCCAACATGCGGCGCCGGATCTCCAAGATCTGGCCGTTAAGGGCCTCGGCCTGCTCGTACTTGCCCTCATTTCTATAGTCCGCAGCCAGGTTGTTCATGGAAGTCAGAGTGTCGGGATGCTCCGGGCCCAACACGCGGCGCTGGATCTCCAGTGCCTGGCTGCTGAGCGCCTCGGCCTCGGCATACTTGCCTTGCAAGTAGGCAACCCGCCCAAGGCGACTCATGGTCTTGAGAGTCTTCGCGTTTTCTGCTCCCATCACGCGGCGATCCAATTCCAGCGCACGCTCGAATTGTTTGCGTGCCTCCGGGTATAACCCAAGGTCCACGTACGTCTGCCCAATGGTGTCCCGAATCGAAGCCTCCACCTCGGGTTGCTTGGCAAACTTGCCCTCGATTCGTTCCGCTGCGCGGTCTAGAGCCGTGCGCACCATGAGGTCGGGATCGGGTTTCGTGCTCGACCCCGACTGGGCAGACGCGCCAGCCTGTGCCAACAGATCGTTCTGCAGGAAATCATTCACCGCCTCGGCCACGGCCGCTGCCCGGTTGGCGCGGATGCTCTGCCGGATGCTGACTACGGCCGCCACAACCAGCACCAGGGCGAACGCACTTGTAGTCGCCAGCACCACCCGATAGCGGCGGGCAAACTTGCGCCCCCGGTACGCCAGCGAAGGCGGAACCGCCAGCACCGCTTCGTGATTCAAATGCCGCTTGATGTCCCCAGCAAATTCCGAAGCCGAGCCATAGCGGCGCGAGCGCTCCTTTTCCAGAGCCTTCAAGGCAATCGAGTCCAGCTCTCCGCGCAGCTGTCTTGCCAGGGCTTGCGGTTCCGTCTGGCGTTTGCGCGCCACCTCGGTTGACGTGGCCGGATTCTCCGTGCGGATCTTGGTGCTCGGCTTCGGGGGATCTTCCTCGCGCAAGCGCCGCAGGAATTCCTCAAACGCGATTTTGCGCAACTCAATCGGCGGCGCACCCGCCAGCAATTCGTAGAAAATGATGCCGAGCGAGTACACGTCGGTACGCGTGTCAATATCCTCACCCGATGAACCGGCCTGCTCCGGGCTCATGTATTCCGGAGTTCCAACCAGAGCTCCGACGCGCGTGTATATCGTATTCGCTGTCAGCCTTTGGGTCAGCGCCTTGGCCACGCCAAAATCGATAATCTTCGGCGCCGGCCGGCCATCCACCTCGGTGACGAGGATGTTTGAGGGTTTCAAGTCGCGGTGGATGATAGCTTTCTGATGCGCGTGTTGAACCCCCTCGCAGACGTGCATGAACAGCTCCAACCGTTCGCGGGTTGTGAGTCTGTGATTGTCGCAGTAGGCCGTAATGGGAACACCGGCGACGTACTCCATGACGAAATACGGCGCGCCCTGTGGCGTGGAGCCGGCGTCGAACACTTTGGCAATGGCAGGATGGTCCATTAGAGCCAAAGCCTGTCGCTCGGAATCGAAGCGCACGATCACTTCGCGGGTGTTCATCCCAGCTTTGACCAGCTTGAGAGCGACGCGGCGGCGTACCGGCTCTTTTTGCTCGGCCAGCCAGACCTCGCCCATGCCACCTTCCCCGATTCTCTGCAGCAGGTGATACCGCCCAATCACCATCTCTACGGTTTCACCGGCGTCCATGCTCCGAGTAGTGGCGGACCCACTGTCATTTACACCATTGGCGGCGTTAGGAAGCTGTTCTTGAGGAGGCATCTTGGCAGAACCCCCTTTTAGAGACCAAAGTACGTACGCAGTATATAGGCAATCGGATCGTTGACCCTTCAATTGCGGAGGGATGGTGTCGGTCTCAAACCGAAACCCGGAGGGATGGCAGGTGTGGCAATGGCGTGCTGGCGTGGGGGGCGCAGTTCCTCGCGTTCCGCGCGTTCGACACGAAACCACATGTCTGTTGGCCGGATGGTCGGCTACTCGGAAACAGTGAACCAGAAACGTAGTTGTCGCCAAAAAGAGGAACGTCCGCTAGTGAGGCAATAAATATATTTCGCTTTGTGTTCGCCTAGTGGTTAGGTCGTGAACAACCACAGGTGTGAAATCACAGGTGTGAAATCTTGGGCCGGTTTGCTAAGTGATTGATAATGATGGTGGCCAGGGACGGAGTTGAACCGCCGACGCCAGCCTTTTCAGAACCGTGGTTTTGAGTATTTACAACGCCTTACAAGCCGCCGAGAACTGCCTTAGTACGCCGTAAGTCCTGTAAAACG
>Ga0187782_10004099_pt1 | contig 10884 bp, 15 predicted proteins | sample 0715_SJ02_MP15_2_FD_132454 | JGI IMG/M metagenome (GOLD analysis project Ga0187782, IMG submission 132454) | Tropical peat soil microbial communities from peatlands in Department of Meta, Colombia - 0715_SJ02_MP15_20_MG | ecosystem: Environmental > Terrestrial > Soil > Wetlands > Peat | place...
AAAGCGGCAGGCTATGGCTCACCCACCCTGCGGCGCACCATGCGACTACTCCACCAACTTCGCATACTCCCGCAAAACGTTCGCGGTCGAGCGTTCGAATCCAATAATCCGGCGGCACAGGAAGAGGGTCGGAATTCCGATGGCAAGGGCGATCACTTCCATGGCAATAAACTGTATCTTCCGGGTCAGGTCAAGGCTAGCGAAACCCAAGGGCTGATGGGGAAAGCTAAGCACCGCGTTAAAGAAGAAAACCGACAGGAAGTCGGCAAGAATAGTGATCGCTATGACGACAACCGGCAAATAGAACAGTGCGATTACCAGTCGCGAGAGCCTGGTCCCACCCGGCGACCGATCTTCATCCAGGGTAGAAATGACGGCATCGTATTGCGTCATGGTCGTAAACAACAGATATGCGGAAACTCCGTAAAACACGAGCTTTCTGACGGGTAGAGGAAGGTCCTTGGTATCGCCCAGCAGAGAACCCACCAGGTGATTGTGTCTGCGAACGGAAAGAAACAACCAGATCGAGCAAACGAAAAGAGTGAGGGAGCCGAGGACGGCCATGTCGCTGACTCCAACCCGAATACCCAACAGCGAAACCGTAATGACGCGGCTCTCCACAAACTGCTGTAAAGCGTTTCTGAACGCCTCGTGTGTAACCTCGTTTTTCGGGAAAGACTCCGCCAGCGGAAAGTGACGGTACCACGAGAGATAAGCATTCCACTCGGTGATGAAGATTGCCAACGAGGCGATAGTGGACACGAGAAGCGCAAGGCGCGAGCGTTTAACCGCTTCGGCTGATCCTTGAATACGAAACTGAAGAACTGCAAACTCCTCTCCGCTGAGGGATGACAGCGCTGCGAGAGGGCGATTTGCGGGCATTCCCATAGTGGGCGCTCCATTGGCCGAGGACGGTACCAGGGCTGGTCTTTTCTATCTGGACCCTTCCACTGGCAACCGAGCCGTTATTTAATAGAATCCGGGAAAAGTCAAGTTCAACAGCGTCCGGCTGGTGTGGTGCAGTTTGACAAGGAGGCGAGCCAAAACGCGCGATTGCTGTGGCGCAAAAAACGCGCCACTTCGCGCGGCTCGCTCAGATCCTTCACTGCGCAAAGGACGCTTGTTCAGGATGACAAGCAAACTGCACCACTACCAGCGACCCGGCCGGACCTTTCGCGTACGGCCGTCAAGACGTGTTGTCCATGATCACGTGTTCCTGGGCCACGAAGTATGCCACCTTGCTGTGGTCGATGAAGTTCTGTTCATCGGCGGTCGAAGCTTTCCACTCGGGAGACTGGCGGGCTGCCAGCAGGGCTGCCATGTCGTCGAACCACAGCTCGGCCATGCCGTCGTAATCCGGCATGCGTTTGTCTCCGGGCACGGAGATGCGGTGGCTTTGTACGAGCCGGCGCAGCCCTGGAATCCGCGCCCCGATTGGCCCATGAACGTGCCTCCAATAATGAAAGAACTCCTCGTCGGTGCACTCGGCCTTCCTGGTGATGCAATACACGACCTTGATCATGGGTCCTAGAATACCGAAGCCGAACCCCTGCCTGCTTTTACTTTGGAACTTTACCGTCCACAACTTCGTAATGCGGAAGCAGAGGATGACATGCAAAAGATTCTTCTGTTTCTAGGATTGTTGACGGCGGCGATGACTTGTTCGGGTCAGTCGGACACGCGCCCGGAGATTCTGGTTCTGGGGACATATCATATGGCTAACCCGGGACGTGACATCCACAACATGCAAGCCGATGATATCCTCGCTCCCCAACGACAGAACGAGATCGCCCAGTTCATCGAGGTTCTAAAAAAGTTTCACCCCACCAAGGTTGCGATTGAAGCCGACGTCGGCAGTTCGCGCGTGGCGCAGGAGTATTCCGACTATCTCGCTGGGAAATATACGTTGTCCCGCAACGAAACCAATCAGATCGGGTACCGCCTCGCCAAAGAACTGGGCCACAAGGCCGTTTATCCGGTCGACGAAGAGGGCGATTTTCCCTGGGGGCGGCTGGTGAATTACGCAAAAGCTAACGGACTGGCAGAAAAACTGGAGGCTCAGGAGGCAAACTCAAGCACGCAAGTCAAGGAAGAGGGCGATTTTCTGCGATCGCACACCGTGCGCGAAATGTTCGAGTACCTGAATTCCGACGCGATGGTGACAAAAAACGTCGCTGTTTATTACGCCTTTGTACCCTACGGCGATCCTCTCGATTACGCCGGGCCCGATCTGCTGGCTATGTGGTATCAGCGCAACATTCGCATCTATCACAACATCGTCAAGCTGATCGACTCTCCGAACGAGAGAATTCTCGTGATCTATGGTGCTGGTCATCTCGGCTGGTTGCAGCAGGACGCTGCCAACGACGCGAGGGTTCGATTACGAAAGCTGGCGGATTTCATCGGACAGCCGTAAGGCGTCTGCCTGAACTATGAGCCCGGGGCTGCGAAAGACAAACACACCGGCCTCGCATCCCGGAGGGCCTTATCACTGCATGGCCATCAACTGATCCCACGGGGTTCGCAGCAGGAAAAACTCGTTGATGGGGCGGTCATCCTGGAGCACAGGCGTTCCCGGTGCGAGCGCGATCAAGGAATCGGGCGTAACCTCATGGGAAACGAGCGCGTTCAATTGCGCTTCGGGCGAGGGCGCCGGCCCCCATTCCATCATGTCGGAAATCGCAGCCGCAGGCATGCGCGCCAGCAGTTCCGCAGCACTGCGATTCGGAATGGGGACGTCACTCGCCAGAAGATGCCAGCCCCATCCTGCAATCCCGGGAAAGACGCGCACGTAGGGAAACGAATTCCTGATCGCCCGCGCCGCCGCCGCCTGCGTCGGCGCATCAGCCTCCGGCAGCCATTGCTGCAAAATCCCTCCCGCCTCCAGGCGCTGCCGGGCAACCGCATAGAACTCCTCGGAATAAAGCAAACTCGATCCTGCCGTCTGCACGGGCGGAGGAGGATCCACCAGAATGGCATCGTACTTGGCGGGCGAGCGTTCGAGGAAGCGCCGCCCGTCATCAATGACCACGTGCGCCAGCGGCGATTGCATGATCTGGTCCGCATCGGAGTGAAAATAGCTGAACAGCTTGGGAACGCTGGGAACCAGCTCGACCGCGGTGGTGGGAATGTTCCAGCTCAGGGCGGAGCGAAACGTGGTTCCCATGCCAAAACAGATGATGAGCGCGCTGCGTGGGGTGTGGTCGAGCGACGACAACGTTAGATGGGCCATCATCTTGGTAATGGGCGTCAGCTTGGTCATTCCCATTCCATTCACCAGAAGCCGCCGCTCGCCGTCTTTGCCGTAGGCAATTACGGTTGCAGTGGAGTCGCGCAGAACTCTGCGCACGGGGAACTGGGTTTCGAAATTGTTGCTCCCTCCCAGCACAAGAACGGATAGCAGCACCAGGACATAGGTTGCAACCCTGCTGAGTATTCTGGCCCTGTCTAAGCCGGTAAGGGCCACGGCGAACCACGGCAGCGCCAGCAACAGCGCCGACCAGCGCTCGCCTGCCAGGGGCAAAAGCAAGAACCCGCACAGCAACGGTCCAATGATGCAACCAATCACGTTCACCGCATAGGCGCGCCCGGCGCGGTCGGGATCGCCGCCCGACCAGCGATCCACCAGCATGGGCGTAAGAAATCCGATCATCCCGGCAAACGGGATCACGCCCACGAACACTCGTGCAACCAGATGTATCGGAATACGACTATCGGCCGTGAGCAGGGGCAGCACTCCCAGCACAGTCAGAGAGACCCACGTGAGCCGGCTTTCTTGCTTGTGGGTTCGGCTCCAATAGCGATAGATCTGCGATCCGGCAAAGGTGGCCAGCAGGTAGGCCACAAGGATCATGCCAAAGGAGTAAACGACCGGGCCAACATAAGGAGTGAACAGCCGAATCCAGATCATTTCCATTCCCATCGTGGCCAGTCCTGTGGTGAACAGCAGCAGCAACGCGCTGCGACTTTGATCCGGTTGGGCGCTGAGCGGCGTTTGGGAATCTTGAGCCGGCGCAGCGCGAAACTTCAACGACACGGCGAAAGCCGAAACTGCAATGGCTGCGTTCAAAGCCGCGCCCATGAGCAGGGTCCGGTGAAAACCGTAAGGTTCGATGAGCAGCAGTGGCAGAAACGAGCCCAGCACTGCGCCCAGTACGTTGGCAAGATACAGAAAGCTGAACGAGCGCCGGGAGTCTCGCCTATAGTGCCGGCGAATCGCGAACATGGCCACGGGAATGGTCGCACCCATGCAGGCGCAAAAGGGGACCATCGCCGCCGTCAGCCACGCTCCCGCAATCAGATAGTAAGAAACCGAGGAGACCGCCGCCCGGTCCGCCAGACTCGCCAGCAAACGATGCCCCCAGGCGAGTTCCACCGGAACCACCAGCGCCGATAATCCGATCATGAACTCGAGCGCCCCATAGAGGCGCAGCGGATGAAAGAGGCGCAGCGGATGGACCGGCATGTGGTCGCCATAGCGGCGCATGGTCACGCCCGCCAGCCAGGATCCTGCCCCCAGTCCGGCCATGAATACCGACAAAACGATCGAGGTCAGAGCGGTCGTCACCCCGAATTGCGCCATAGCCAGCCGCAACCATATAAGCTCACAAAGAACGCTGCAAAATCCCGATACAAAGAAGAAACAGAAAAACCAAACCATTCGAATGAACCCTTTCGCACTTCGACATTTATAGTCGGATCGAGGGATTGAGACGAAACTGATCACTGCTGAATCGCAATCTAGCACTATACTCGCCCGATCACATCAGCGAACTGTGAACGGCAAGGTTCTGCATTCCTAAGCGGCGAGACGCTTACAATCGAGGACGGGCGCTGAAGAGTGTGTGGATCGCCCGAATCCAGAGTTTCAGTTAAGCAATTCGCCAGTGTAGTAGTTTCCTAGCATAAGCCCGGGCAATCGTGAGCGGATGAGTCGCCAACGTGCAGATGCGGCCCAGAACGCTTTGTGGCTGGTGGAAAACTCCGAGCTGCGCTAATACCGTGGCCCGGTCGTAGTAGATTTTTTCTCCCGCCAGCCGGTCGTCGGAATCGAACGTGTAAATCCCGCACAGCGGAAACTCGATTCGCCTTCCGGTTGCCGGAAAACCGCGCCACTCTCCGAGGTGTGTACCCCGAATCATGACCTCCAGCAAAACCGCGTCGTCTGTTACGTGCCGGCGCTGTACATCAATTTTCAAATCAGGGAGGGCCTTCATCAGCGGCTCGTAAAACCGCCGGACACCTTGCACACCCTCATAATGGTCGCCCCAGGCCTCATCGTCGTATCGTGCAACAGCGCCAAAGGTGCGAAGAACACCTTCAAGGTCATGTTCATTTTCCAATCGAACATGTTGCTCAACGACTGCTATACGAGTCGAACGCGTGCCTTGTGGAAGCGATGCGCTTGCCATGCGCACCTCCTAACGGCGTTGTGACGCTGGGACGATGATCCGTCACAAATACTACCATCGGTTTTTCGAAAGTTGCGATGGTTAGTTGTCAAGTGCCGCAGTTTGCGCCGCCCGGAGCAATTTCCTGATGCCGGCGCGGGCGCTACAATCATTTCCCTATGCCGCAGTGGGCGACTCGGTTGGGCATTAACCGGAGGGCTCTGATAAACGCCGCACGCACGGCGATAGCGGCGGTGGCGGCGATGCTGTTGGCGCGGGCGCTCAGGATGCCCGAGTTCTATTGGGCGCCGATTTCTGCCATGGTAATTCTGCTCTCGACCATCAATCCGCTCACTCTCGCCTGGCAGCGCTTCGCAGGGACCGCCTTGGGAGCCGTTCTCGCTGCGCTCCTCGCCACTTGTTTTCAGCCCAACTGGATGGTGTATGGCGCGGGCATTTTCATCTGCGGCATCGCCTGTGCGCTACTGCGAATCGGGAGCGCATACCGCTTTGCCGCCATCACATTAAGCATCGTTTTGCTGATCGCTCACATTCGTCCGCCATGGATCGTCGCCTTGCACCGGTTTATCGAGGTTTCACTGGGAATCGCTGTGGCTCTGCTGACAACGGTGCTGTGGCCGGCGCCGGCCGGCCGGATCAGATCGTCTGGAAAAGTCTGAGATGCCAACTGGGACCACGCCCCGCAACTATCTCAAGCCATCCGAAGGGCGTGACCGAGACGACGGCTGCCTCGATCCCTGGTGGAACGAGCTGCGCACACTCGGCGGCGGGAATCATTCTGCGCCCCGAAACATCCATTAGAATCGACAGGGGAATAGGCCGCTACGGTCCACGACCGATGAGAACCACCATGAAAGTCGGAGTTCTGGCTTTGCAAGGCGATTTCGACGCCCACCGCCGCCGGCTCGAGGAACTGGGGGCTGAAGTTTTGCTCGTCAGGAAGCCAGAACAACTGGACGAGATTGACGGCCTGGTAATCCCCGGCGGAGAGTCAGGAACCTTCCTTAAATTGCTGGGTGAGGCTGGCTTTGAAAAGCTGAAGCAGTTTGTTCGCCGGAAGCCGACTTTCGGCACCTGTGCAGGGGCGATTCTGCTGGCCACCGAGGTGGAGAACCCGGAGCAGGTTGGCTTGGGCGCGATCGACATGCGCATACGCCGCAACGCTTACGGGCGCCAGATCGACAGTTCAATCCGCGAGGGAAAACTGCTGTCGGCGAGTTTGGGCAGTGGCAGCGAGTCGCCGCTGGAAATGGTGTTTATCCGTGCGCCAAAAATCGAGCGCTTAGGCGCTGGCGTCGAAGTGATGGCGACGGAAGGCTCCGACCCGGTGGCGGTGCGGCAGGGAAGTGCAATGGCGGCAACGTTCCATCCGGAGTTGTCAGAGGATAGGCGGGTGCACCGGGCGTTTTTGGAGATGGTTCAGGGCCGCCAGCACTAATCTATTTTGTTGGCAGGAATTCGATTTTCACGTCGCGTTGGGCAGGTCTTAAGTCGAAGTCCGCGGTCACAAGCACGCGATCGGGCGACTCGGTGGCGACCGAGACGCCGAACGCATCAACGTAGGGAATGTGCCGGCCGAGGCTGATCAGCGCAGCCTCTACAGACTGATTTCCGTCCGCCGGGATTGGCTCCATTCCAAAAGCGGTCAGACGCGAAAGCGCAAGGTTCATTCCCCGTCGGCCGTGCTTTTTGCAGACTATGCCGGCAATCTCTCCCCAGTGGGGCGCAGCAATAACAGCCTGACAGGTGCCTTGCAAGTGACACTTGATGATTTCAGCGACGCGCTCGCCGCCCGCCTCATCGTCGAAGTAACGAAGGACCGCACTCGAATCGAGAACGTAGGTCACCATTTATCTTTGTTCCGCCTGCGTTCTCGCTTGAGTTCGTCAGAAAGGGAAGGCCCGCCGCGAAAAAGACCGCGAGTCTTGTCAACGAGCTCTGCGGAAACGGGCTCAATGATCAGACGCCCCTCCTCCTGCGTCACCGCAATTCGCATTCCTGGCTTGATTCCGAGCGAGGCCCGCATCTCGGCCGGAATCACAAATTGCCCCTTTGTGCTTACCGATGTAATCTGTCGCTGCATGCTTACATTGTACCCCAAGGTAAGACGATATGCATGCCGCAAAATGCTCTTGACACCGACCGTCCCGTAACTGTATGGTTACATGTGATGCGGAACCGTTCGGTTACATATTCGCCGGCAGCTACCTTCCAGGCCCTCGCGGACCCTACGCGACGCGCCGTGCTTGAGCTGCTGCGCCGGGGCAGCCGGCCCGCCGGCGAGATCGCTGGAGCTTTTCCCGTGTCCCGCCCCGCCATCTCCAAACACCTGCGGCTGCTGCGGCGGGCGCACCTGGTGCGGGAACACCGGGAAGGGCGGCATCGCGTCTATCAGCTCAATCCCGAGCCGCTGCGGGCAGTCGACAACTGGCTTGAACACTACCGCAGTTTCTGGACCATGAATCTGGCCAACCTGAAGAGTTTTGTAGAGACGGAATACGGCAACGAGACCGGGCAGCATCGTGCTGGGAAACTTGCGGCCCAAAAATCAAAAGGAGGCATGTAGCCATGAAATCCGTTCGCATTGTATTTTCGTTCGCATTCTTGCTGTTGGCAGCCGCGGCGCTGGGGCAAACCGCCGCGCAGAAGTCATTCGACCAAATCAAGTCGCTCGCCGGAACCTGGGAAGGGAAGAACTCGCAGGGCGAACCGCTGCAGGTTACGTTCAAATCTACTGCTGGCGGTTCGGCCGTCATGAGCGAAATCTCCGGCCACGGCGAGGACAACATGATTACCATGTTCCACCTCGACGGGCCCGACCGGCTGCTCATGACGCATTACTGCGGCGTGGGCAATCAGCCGCGCATGGTAGCCAGCGTGTCGCCTGATGCGAAGACGATCAGCTTCAATTTTCTCGACGCCACCAATCTCGCAACCCCTGACGCCGGACACATGGAGCGCCTTGTTGTCACCGTGTTCGACGCGAATCACCACACCGAAGAATGGCACTTCGCCGATCATGGCAAGGGCATAAAAGAAGTATTCGACTTGCGGCGAAAAATGTAGGCTGCAAGCCAGCAAGGGAGGTCATCATGGCCACGAGCAGAATCACTCCCGATAACGACGTGCTCATCAGTGAAATCGAAATCGCGGCGCCTCGCGAGCGTGTTTTTGAGGCGCTGATTGACCCTCGACAGGTCCTGTCGTGGTGGGGTCAGGCGGGCATGTATCGCTGTGCCGAGTTTACCTCCGACGCGCGCCCGGGAGGGAAGTGGCGCGCGTCAGGCTCGTCCACGGAGGCAGGCTCATTCAACGTCTTCGGCGAGTATCTGGAGGTTGACCCTCCGCGCGCGCTCACTTACACGTGGGTCGCCAGTTGGACCGGCGACGCCAAAACCACGGTTCGCTGGGAACTGGAGCCGACGCCCAAAGGCACGCTGGTACGCATCCGACACAGTGGATTGGCGGCGCGTCCTGAACTGGCGCAGAGCTATAGTGGCTGGCCGCGGATTCTGGGCTGGATTCGCGCGTATATCGAGGCCGGCGAAACGGTTGAATCGCGCAAGGCATCCTGAAAGGGCGGCTGGGATCCCCCGCGATTCGTGTGGGATCAACCCAGGGAGATGAAATGGCAAGCGCAATCGTCTCATCCGACAATGACGCGGTCGTCACTGAGATCGAAATTGCGGCCCCGCCGGAGCGTGTGTTTCGCGCGATCACGGAGCGCGATCAGGCGATGCAATGGGGCGGGAGCAAGGATTTCCAGATCACTTTCTGGGAGATGGACGCTCGCCCCGGCGGCCAGTGGCGCTACATCGCAAGGGAGCGCAAGCAAGCGGGCGTGGAGTTCGATCACCATGGGGAAATCATTCAAATCGATCCGCCCCGGCTGCTCGAATACACGTGGTTCGCCAGTTGGCACCCTGATCCGGCGCATCGCACGGTGGTGCGCTGGGAGCTCACGGCTACGATGACAGGCACGCGGCTGAAAGTCAGACACAGCGGCCTGGCCGGGCAGAAGGGCCTGGCCGAAGGCTACAGTCAGGGATGGCCCGGCCTGGTGCAGCAGATCAAGGGCTTCGTGGAGAAAGGGTAGGGAACAAATTCATGCCGACAGCGATCGTCACCACGAACAACGACGCGGTTATCAGCGAAATTCACATTGCCGCGCCCCCGGCGCGCGTATTTCAGGCGCTGATTGATCCCAAGCAGGTCATGTCGTGGTGGACGAGCGAACAATGCCACATCCAGGACTTCGCGATTGAACCACGGCGTGGGGGCAAATGGCGCTACGACACTGAACAAAGCAAGCTGAACGTGAACGGTGTGAGCAAGTTCCACTGTGAAGGCGAGGTGCTGGAATACGATCCTCCGCGCACGCTGGCCTATACCTGGATCGCCAACTGGCACGACGACAAATCGCGGCGCACGGTGGTGCGCTGGGAACTCACGCCCGACGCAGCCGGCACGTGCGTCAAAGTCACGCACAGCGGCCTGGAGCAAGAGCCGCTTGCGCGCAAGGATTACAGCGGCGGCTGGCCGGGCGTGCTGGAGCAGTTGAAGAAGTTTGCGGAAGGGAAGTAGCGGATAGTCCTGAGTCCCGAGTTGCGAGTTTGAGCCTTCCCCCAGCAAAGGGGCTGCTACGAAAACGGACCCCGCGCGAGAGCGGCGAGACCCATCGCCTCCGCTCAGGGCGGCTTGGGCACCCGGCGCTTTACGTTGACAGCACATATGTGCGGGACTAAGATCGTCTCACCTACCGGCGCGACGTGCCCGGTGGTGCTCTACGCAGATCCATACAGCGTTAAGTAGTCTCGAAGGTTCTTCCCCTGAGACAAAAACCTCGACGTGTTGGACGGAATGCGGTGGTGTATCTCTGCCATCCGTCCGCCCACGCAATTTACTTAGATTCCATCCCGTTGCGGATGAATTGGAGGACCTATGACCAACTTACACGCAGTGGCGACCCGCCATCACGGGCGCATTAGCGTGCTGATTGGCGCGGATTTAATAACCACCTGCGATTCTGCCGAAGTCATCGACTGGTATCCCGGCGGAGATCGCGTCTACATCACAGACCCCGGGGCCGCGCAGGTTTTCATTTCGGAAGTCACGCGGCCGGGACCGTGCGGCGAGATCATCATGCCGTGGCAGCGCACCGTCGACATCTTCGACGAAAAACACAAGACAGTGGAAATCTTCGTCAACGAGCAAAAACGGCTCACCGTCACAGTGGAGGATGTCAAGCTTGAATATGATGTCTACAAGGTGATGGTGCATCCCCAGAACATCTACCACATCATCCCCGACGGGCAGATCGTTCCCAGGATCTACCAGAAAGTCTTCGGGCCTGCGCCGTATCGGGCTTGCGTCGAGTACGTTGAGAAGCAACCGAAGGCAGCATGAATCACTAAAGTTGATGCATCTGTAGAACTCCCACCCTTGCAAACAACGCAAGGGTGGGCCACCCGCC
>Ga0187782_10004100_pt1 | contig 10881 bp, 10 predicted proteins | sample 0715_SJ02_MP15_2_FD_132454 | JGI IMG/M metagenome (GOLD analysis project Ga0187782, IMG submission 132454) | Tropical peat soil microbial communities from peatlands in Department of Meta, Colombia - 0715_SJ02_MP15_20_MG | ecosystem: Environmental > Terrestrial > Soil > Wetlands > Peat | place...
CTGTCAAGCTTGACTATTGGAACAATTGCTTTTCCAGTAAGATCCCCTGAAATCAACAATAAGTCTACATTGAGCTTCTTCGCGGTCGAGAGACATTTAAGAAAGAAGACTTCGCTGCTGTGAAGATCGGAAGCAAACAGTACCTTCGTTTCAGCCAATCAACTTACCAGTTCAAATTCCGTCCTTTAGACCCCATTTAAGCTGTTGGGTAATCTTCGCGACTGCAACCCACATCAAGGAGCTTAAAAAGCTCCTAACGCCGGTTCGTGCGCATCTGCAGCCACCGTAGTTTGAAAAGACTCTTTCAAGCCAGTATCACTATTCTCCCGGGTTTTGGTTTGCTCGACGAAGGTTACCTTAATTGAGTTGGAGCGCGTTGGTTTGGACGAGTTCGTACAAGAGTCGATCAATTGAATACGTTACCCTAATCTACGTTGTCTCCAAAGCTAGATGATCTAGTTGCGCACCAATGGAGTTCCGGTAAAGCAATAGTCGAGCGAAAAATCCGAGAGGATAAATAAACAAGGGCTTTGTGTTGGCAGCGGGAAGTATAGTTGCCGTCAACTGACCAGAAGCAGTATGTGTATGGTGTCTTGGGCGCCGGAAGGCAGGGTACTGCCGCGGCGTATGACATGGCAAAATTCGGGAATGCAAGCAAGGTTCGAATAGCAGATGTGGATCTGAAAACCGCAAGGGCTTCGGCGGAACGCGTGAATCGCCTATGTGGGCGCTTAGTTGCCGAGGGCACGGCCGTTAATGCGACACGTCCCGCGGAAGTTGAGAGTTTCTTGAAAGGAATTGACGCGTTCCTAAGCGCTGTTCCGTACTACTATAATCTTGAGATTGCAAGGGCAGCCATACGCGCCCGCGCAAACATGTGCGATCTTGGAGGAAATACAGACATTGTTAGGAAGCAGCACCTCCTTGATCGAGAGGCAGAAGTGGCGGGCATATCGATTGTGCCTGATTGTGGCGAATGCCCGGGCCTGTGCATCACGATTGCGTGCTATGCAATGAGCCTTCTCGATAAGCCGAGCGAAGTTTACATATATGATGGCGGCCTTCCAACAAAACCCAAACCTCCTTTCAATTACCTCCTCACCTTCCACTTCGACGGGCTAGCCAACGAGTATTCAGGAAGCGCCGTGTTCCTTCGCGGAGGTAAGATGGTAGAGGTCCCATGCTTTGAGGAACTCGAGTACGTGGAAATCCCGGGAGTCGGTCGGCTTGAGGCCTTTACGTCGGCAGGTGGGTGTTCGACGTGCCCATGGACTTTCATGGGCAAGCTCAACGTTTTCGAGAATAAGATTCTCCGGTATCCCGGGAATTATGTTCAACTGAAGACAATGAATGACTTAGGGCTTTTCAGCGACAGGGAGATCGATGTGAATGGCTCCAAGGTTAGCCCGAGGCGCGTTCTTCAAACCCTGTTCGAGCCGAAGATTAGGCTCCCAGGAGAAGAGGATGTCGCTATTCTACGTGTCAAGTGTTTGGGTGAAAAAAACAACCAAAAAGCCGAGGTCGTTCTCGACATTGTGGACTTTTACGATAAGACGACAGGGTTTACGGCGATGGAGCGCACAACAGGTTGGCATGCCTCAATCGTGGCCATTATGATGGCTCGAGGAGAAACGCCGCGAGGAGCTAAACCACTTGAGATAACTGTTCCTGGTTCGTCGTTCGTGCGGGAGATGAAGAGGCGTGGGATCAACCTAACGGAAAAGGTCCGTTTCATCTAAACCTTTAAACCAAATCCATCTCTGCCGAAGAAATCACAGACACTACTTAGGGCATGTTATGAACTGGGGCTCACAACGCATAAGTCATGAAAACGATTTGTTCTCTATTCAGCTAGGTCGTCAGGCAGCTTGTACCAAGCAGATTTCTCGCCAACGCGAGCGCGCATTTTCCATTTCATTGATTTTGGTTCGTCCTCAATCATTTTGGAGAGGTGTTCTATTCTGTCTCTCACCAGCTTTCTTTCATCCGGTGTGAGTTGAAGTTGTTCCAACATTACCCGCATCTTGTCGAGAACGGTTGTGAACGTTTTCCATATGCCCCAATCATCCGCGCAAAGCTTTGCTATCCGCAGTCCGTTCACTTTTTCAGGTTCATCTGACGTCACTACGTCGTGGTCCAGTAGCAGGGCCACCATGTCTTTGATGTCTTTCTCGTTGGTCTTTACGACTTGAAGCTTAGTCGCCAAGAGGTCCGCAAGGGACAAAGTTTTCGCATCGATCTTAAGTCTGTCCTTAAGTTCGATCTTGTGACACATATCAAAGTAATCCAAGAAGATGTCGATTCTTCGCTTGTTGGGGATATCGAAGAACATCAAGCGGGTTGAACCGCGGAGAGCGTTAAACATCTTGTTCTCCTCATATCCCATCGACATGAAAAATTTGCGGAGGGTGCGTGACTCCTTCTTGAGGCCCACGAGGTCGATGTCTGGATATGTTCTGGCCACAGCCCGATGCTTTGCACTAGGGCAGCGGATTCCGAAAGCCGTCCCTCCCAACAGTCGTAAAGTAAGCTTCTGCGAATCAGCTGTCGAGATTAAGCGCTCAGCCTCTTTCAGGACATCTGTCTCAATCATTTGACTAATCGCGCCTCTATCATGTCTGCCGACGACGGTTAAAAACTGAGATGATGCTGGAGTTTGTGCACTTCAAAAGATGCGTGCAGCAAAGAACAAAACTTGGAAACGACCCAACGAAATGCGCTTGTGCACTCTTCAGGCTCCTTAGGGGTCAGCAAGTAAGTCGCCTTCGCCAAAGGAAGTTGCAGCACACCAGGAAAGTTTAGACTAATTCAACTGGCTTTTGGCTCGCCAAGCGAATTGAATCCGATTAAAACAGTTCCAGTTTCAGGGTCGCCACGGGGCCACTTCGCCCTTCCCTTAATGTAAGCGTCGGCCTCCGGAGAAATCGTGGCTGATACTACGTCGCAAACTCCATCGACTTGTTCGACCTCAGGAAAACCTTGTGGCCTGTACTCGAATCTAGCTCGCCTTTCCCTTATACTGTTCACCTTGTCTCTGAAGAGTACGAAACCATTGCCGAGAAATATGGCGTTGGAGTCTGAGCGGAGTTTCGCTATCGCGTCTTCCTCCCATACCTCTTCTCCCAAGACGTCCTCGCCAACCGCAAGAGTCAGAATCGGTCTCGGCGGATGTCGCAGGGACGGCGAGTGGTTAATGCAGACAACAAAGCCTCTCTGCAATGCGAGCGTCGCTCCAGGATTCGAGAACTCAATGCCTATCGCAAGGCCGGCATTTCTGTTTGCGTTCGCTTCTAGATCGAGGATGATTTTCTTATCGCGGTCCTCGACACCCCACACATCGATAATGCCCTCCACGGAGCGAAGCTTGCGAATCACCGTGTAAAGAGGGTCCAACTGCATTGTCCACGCAGAGAAATCGCTTTACTACGTGAGTGGCCATTTGAGAAGATTGGCTTTTTCAACAGCGACAAGAACCGGTGTCAAAACAATCGCGCACACTATGCCCACAAGGAAGCGTACACCAGCGTCGAGAAATGTGTAAGGGATGAACATGGCAGGAAGCATCGCGGGAGTCAGGCCGAACACAGGTCCCGCCTCTAAGAGAAATATGAGGTTTCCCGTAGCTCCATCCATCTCCGTGCCGATGAGAGCAATCAGGCCTATAGCAGGCATTAGGGCTTTGACGCTCACACGTTCACTCAGACGGCGATTGGAGAGCCTGAAAACAGGGTACACTAGGATTAATGCAATCGTTTTGTCCCAATTCGCGTACAAATACACAGCGGGCCCGGCCGGGTAAACAAGAAAACCAAGCAGTATGAGAAACATAGTCGCGGCAACTGGTTTCCATCTACGTTTCATGAGCATTCCTGCACCGAAAGCTCCGATGACTCCGGGTATCCAAGTCGCTAAGCCTAACGCTGCGGTTGAAGGCCAAATAACGCTTGAAATGATTCCCGCAATCAATGCGGCTAACGGGCCTCCCAGAGAGCCTAAGAGAATGCCTTCAGATGGTTTCAGCATGACGGCTGCAGACGGGCCATATGGAATCAACGGGATTGCAGCGAGGATAATGTCTAGAGCTGCGAGAGAGCAAACAAGTGCCACTAGCTTGCTCAACGGGACTTTTTTCTCCTGCAATGCGATGACCAGCCTCCTCGAATCTTTCGTCCTCTTTTATCATCTTTCTGCAGAACTAGCGAACATAGTCTCTCTGGGAAACGTTGCGTCGAATCAACGAGATATGGAGGCCTCCTCAGGCAGGAACCAGTTGCATTGTCTGCTTAAGTAGCGTTGGATTAATTTTTCCGGAAGCGTGGGTTACCCCGGTTCTGATGTTCGTGACGGCAAAGGTGGCTGGCGCGAAGAGGCCTGGGTCGATTTTGTAAAAGTCGAAGCTCGCTGCTTTGAAGACCTCATAGAACGGCCTGCCATAATCCTTCGACGCCGATGACGGGGCTCGATGAACCAGCTCCTTAAGTTTCGTGTCGTCATCAGAGTCCACTGAATAGAATGTCACTCCGCCATATGCAATTGCATCGTTCGTTCGCCCCATCGCCTTTGCGGCCCTTGGATGTATTGGAGCGATGGGCGCGTACCCAGATCCGTAAAGGATCTTTTTAGGATCAAATCCCAGTTCCGTGAGTCTATGAATTCCCGATTCCACTATTCTGCCCGAAATCTGAACAGATCCTGCCATGGATGAGGTAGGCGCGACTAAAGTGTAGATCTTCGATGGTGTCGTTTCGCATTCTTCAGCAACGTATTTGACGGCCTCCTCTGTGGGATAGTGATCGGCCTCAAGGACCAGCACCGCGTTCTCAGATTTCTCACTAAAATCAATCTTCTCGTAAAGTTCTTTGGGTTTAAGTGCAATTGCCCTAGCTGGTCCCGACCCCATCGCGAAATAGTCGGAAGTTTTTATTTGCCATCCGGCGAACTGAGATCCTAGTGTTGCCAAGGCCGGGAAATCAGTTTCAACGTGAATGCTAGGGAGCGCAACATCCTCGTAACTCATCGTCGTGACTGATGTTTTGCCTAGGCCTGCCAAGCATACTTCGGTCATGAATCGGCCTGCTGCAATTCCTCCTTTGGCTTTGATTCCAAGATCAATGAGCGTAGCCCCCGTAGGGTGTTTCTCAGTCAGTAGCCCTAGCTCTTCCGAGTGTTCGATTCCCCACGTTACGAGGCTCACTGCCCGCGCGTTCAGGCTCTTGAGCAATCGAGTTACACCTCTAAGTATTGTTCACACCATTTCAGATGGGGATTGGAGCTGACTCGGACTGATACCTTACCCTTACCATTTTCGTTCATGTCTCCCGAGAACGCGTAGAACGGGCCGAGGATTTTTTCGTCTATGAACTTGGCCTTCTCTTGGATTTCTTCGAAAGCAAAACTCGGCAGAATTCCTGGTAAACGACCAGAGATGATGACCTTACCACCTCTCATTTGTGCGCCGGCTCTGCCGACGCAGTCTCCTTCCGCGAGGATGGTTCCGTTGCTCATGTGGATGCCGGGAAAGAGCCCAGTGTTCCCGCTGATTCTGATGTTCCCACTTGTCATCCAGCATCCGGCCTCGTTGCCGGCATTTCCGTGAATCATGATTGTCCCTCCTTTCATCCCTTGATCGGTTCCGCGATAACCAGCGCCCACGTAATCGCCTGTGTTTCCCTTTACCTCTATCCGGCCTCCTTTCATCTGCATACCGGTCCACGAGCCGGTGTTGCCGGTAACAAGAATCGAGCCGCCTGTCATATCCTCGCCGACATACATGCCGGCATCTCCTTCAACTAGCACTGAGCCGGATGACATTTCGAATCCGATTTTTCGAATCTTCGATGCGTTACCCACCACTCTTATTGTTGTTTCCTCACTGCCATTGAGTTTCTCCGTGACTCGGAAGATATCCTCTAATGCTAATTGCCTATTCCCCTCCCACATCTTGATTGCCTGGATTTCTTGGACACATTTCCCTGCGAGTTTGTCAGGGGACAATTCGTCAGCTACAACTGGAAGGCGTAGGCCTCGTTTGATTGTGAGAATTATTTCTTTCAAGAACTAGACATCCGCTTTTACGTTGATTCGTGACGAGTGAGCTAATTCTGAGTCAGCCATCGCGTAATTGTCCATCTGCACTGAGTAGTACTTCGTGAATGTCGTTCGTAAGTCAGATTCCACTTTCGACCTGAGGCCTTCGGAGACAGAGCTGTCGACCCAATATGTGCGTCCCATCGGTGTCTCAACCATCTCACCGTTCTTAACGACAATTCTTCCGCCCTTGATCGTAAATGCGGCTTTCTTCAGGGCCTTCCTGACGAGTCGGAAATCGCGGGAGGGGTCAACCTTCCTCGGATCGATGTTGTATACGGCAACGTCTGCGTCTGCGCCAACGCCGAGATGCCCTTTCTCTTTCAGGCCGAGAGCCTTTGCTGTGCCCGCCCGCGTAACCACAGCTATCTCTGAGAACGAGTACTCTCTGTCAAGATCTGGCAAGTCGAGCTTGTTTCTCGCTATTCTATTGATTCTCGCTAGCGATTTCTCCCTCGCCTTCCGGCTCATCAGCCAGGAAATGATCTTGGGATACTTTGTAAAATCTCCGCCGTTAGGGTGGTCTGTGGTCATGTAAACGCGCCACGGGTCTTTTATGAGGAGGGCAAGTTCGAGGCCTATGCCCCATTGGATGGCGTTCACATAGTTGTTCCGTCTGTATCTATACGGCACGACGCCGGAACCCGTCTCAACCTCAACGTCTGAGTTCAACCACTTGTTCCCTGAGAGTTGATAAAGCATGTACTGGAATGCGCCGTCTGCGGTCATCGTTGTTGTATTCATGAATACTATCTGACCCATGTCAACTGTTACGTGGTCGTGCTTGTTCACGTAGTCGGCTATTTCGGGCGCGCCCGATCCCACATTGTGCCACGCGGATCCTGTGCGGCCAGTGAACTGGACGTGTGTTATGTGTATCGACGGCTTGTTTTCGTTCCCAAGGCCTCTCACGCTGTCCATCGTGTCGATCGTGGTTTGGTAGTTGCCGATTTTTGCGAGGTCATTGGTGTGGACGTGAATTGTGTGCGGCAGATGTAAGAGTTGGTTGACTTTGCAGATGCCCCGGATGATTTCTCTAGGGGTCAGTTCAAAATTGGGGACTCGGTCGTCCAGCCCAACTAAGCTTCTTCCCCATTTCCATGCCTCGACGCCGCCGGGATTCACTATCTTGATCGCGTACCCTTTTGTTGCGCGTAACATCCAAGCAATGTAGGCCGCGCATTCCTCAACGCGACCTTGTTGAAGATACTCTATTGTGTGCCAATCATTTCCGAAAAGTGGAAAACACCCCTTATCCACAATCGGCGTGTCGTCAAGTTCTTCGTGCGTGTGCCTTGTTTTCATTAGCGGCGTTGCGGGTTCGAAGACAGTTGTATAACCCAGCTTGGCATATCGATACCCTGTCGTATACGTTGTGGGGATAGAATGTCCTGTTCCCGCACGAGTAATCGACGTGTGCTTTTCCACGTCCTTCTCGTGATCTTCGGGTCTAAGGATTCTGCCAGCATTGACCTTGGCTCCCGCTATGTGCGAGTGGATGTCAACTCCTCCTGGCATTACGATCATGCCGGAGGCGTCAATTATCGTGGCTCCATCGCTGACACCTTCCACGACTTTTCCGTCTCTAATGCTAATGTCGGCCTTCTCGCCTTCAATCCTATTCAGCGGATCATACACGAACCCGTTTCGTATGATTAACTCGCTCAAGGCTATTGTCCCGTCTTCAATTTCTTAACGTGTGATAGAATATCCTGAAGAATCTCTACGTCGGAATGTACTCCTGGAGGCGGCGGGATAACAGGTTTTGTCATTATTGCGACACCGTCCATTCGATATATGACGCCTCCTGTCTCAATGCCCACGAAACTAGAGGGGAATACAACCTCGGAGATCAGGGCTGTAGGTGATGAGTGCGGGTCGATTGAAATCACGGGTATCTTCGCCAGATTCCTAGTGGCTTTCGCGGGGAAATTTGAAGCGGCATCGGCACCTATGACCACAGCCGCGTCGCAATCCTTCCTAGCAAGTATGTCGATCATAGTCGTGTCGCCGGGGTTATAGCGAGGATATCCTTGGCTCATGTCGACCCCGTATGGGAAACCCGTGATCCAAGCCGACACTTGACAGGCGCCGGTAATGTCGAAATGCCCTCGCATCGGAAATATGAGAAACTTCGTTCGGGCATTCAGGTCTCGGACTAGAGAGAGAGCAACGTCTACGTTCCTATGCCTGCCCTCACTTGCTGTGAGGCCGAGTCCGAAGAAGAGGACACCGAATTCGCAACTTATCATGAGTTCAGCGAGCTCTTCAATCCGCTCAGCCGGGACACCAGCAACTACATTCTGCTCAAGCTCATCTCCTCTAACGGCCATTCGAAGTGCGCACAGCAATTCGTAATCGCCGTTAGGCGTAACCTGTATGAATTGATCAGCCAGCTTAGCGCTATCAGTCCTACGCACATCTACGACAACCATTCTCCTTTCCTTTCTGGAAGATCGAAATCGTCCCTTGCTTAACGCTGAGTACCGCATGATGTGATGTGGATGAGAATGAACCGGGTTTGATCCCCAGTAAATGATCAAGTCCGCTTGGTGCATTGCCTCTCCGAGAGTACCGGTACTCATACCCACTTCCTGGGAAGCCAGAAGCGACGGGCCGTGACAGAACGTTGCCGTGTTGTCGATGACGCCCCCGACCCATTCCGTTAGTTCAAGTCCAGCCCTAACGGCCTCGTTGCACGTCGACCCCCAGCCATATAGGACAGGGTACTTGGCGTTCGCCAAGATTTCCGCACTTCTATGAACCGCGTCCTCATAGCTTGCTTCGCGAAGTTCGCCATCTTTCCGTATGAACGGGGTTAAGGGGCGTTCTATGTTGCAACTCAGGAACTTGCTAGACGAAGACGAGCAACCGCTTCGTGCGGTCAGCACCTTTCCGTCCTCAACCGTGACTTCGAGATCGTCGCATGTGGATCCGCAGAAGGGGCAAACTACGTTTGAAATGATTTTCTTTGACAATGTAGTCATCCTCGCGTTACCTGTTCGACAAGAGTTTTGACATCCAAGATCTTGTCGTTAGCGGCAGCTGTCACTTCCGCTTGAATCCCTTTGAACGGCGGCATACCCGTTCCATAGGTTTCCGTGGAAATCAGCATGTTCGCCCAGGGTCCATACGGCATGAATATGACTCCTCTTGGCAACGGTTGTGAAGCGATAACTGCCCTCACGATCACGCTTCCGGTTTCAGTCGCGACTTTCACGTTCTGGCCATGAGTGATTCCCAGAGCGCCTAGATCTTCTGGACTCAACTCACACACCGCCACGTTTCGAAGGTACTCTTGGGAAAATCTGCCGGCTTCCCTGCTCTTTGCTTGGGCTAGGCTCCTCCCGGTCAGTAACGTTACATTCAAGCTTGGAATCGCAATCGCCCCGATTGGCGTGGTCGCCTACGGCGTTCAAATGAAATAATCCTAGGGTAGTTACCATATATACAGAATCTAGCCTTACGCGTCTCCGGTCGCTAAGCTAGGCAGTTCAGATGGCCCCTTCAGTCAACAAAAGAACCACGTGGATCGCTGTCGTTTCAGTGCTGGCTTCGCTGCACATAGTTCTCTCACTTCTCCCCGGCCCCGTAGGATTCAGACGTCCGAGCATAGTGTTGGAGCCTCTCGAAGGAATGATCGGTGGTCCATTACTGGGTTTTGCTGCCGCGACAGTCGGTTGGATCGGGGGAAGAGCCTTGCGGCCGGAGGGGTTCTACATTGAGAACTTCTTCGGGTTCGCTGAAAGCGTGGGCGCGCTGGGAGCAGGATTTCTTGCAACGAAAAGATGGTGGATCGTCGCGTTGGGCTACGGAGGTATGCTAGTCGCTTTTCTCGTATGCCCCTTTGCGCGGCAGGTACCATTGTGGACACTCTGGGATACGTATCTCGGCTTCTTCGCAATCTTCCTAGCTGCTGCTGTTATCAAGAGGACCGACTTTAGACTTCCACGAGCCAAGACTCTCGTTCCCTCCATAGCCCTAATCACATTTGTTGCTGTTGAATTGGATGCGATGGTGCGGATCTTCATGTTGGCTGATTTGGGATTGTACCAATTATACGGCCTGCCCGCAGGCGCATGGTCCGTAGTGTTCATTGCAGGCGCGTTTCAGACCCCGGTAGAAGCCGTGTTCAGTGTACTCGTGGCCTCAGCCGTGGGGGTGCCTGTCTTAATCGCGTTAAAAGCATCCAAGATTCTTGATTGGCCGATCTAGTAACATCTTTCGATCTTAACTTTGACCGCCGTCGGGTTTGCTTGGCTTCTCTAACATCTTTCGTTTCTTTAGAGTAGCCCCCTCACTATCGTGAGGCGTCCTGATGACCATATCTTCGGCTTTCTCAATCTCCCTGGCCTCGTCTGCGAGTGTCGCTGCTTCTCGCAGCATCTCATGGGCCGCCGCCACTAGCTGAGTGTAACGTTCCCATTCCTTCACAACAAAGCATCCTTCGCCTGTCAGATCTGCAACTCTCCTAGCGATCTCATGGGCCGCGATCGCCTTCGCTCTTGCGTAAGGGTTGTTGAGGCCGGATGACTCAACAGCCTTCTCCTTGTTCACGACTATCCTCGGAAGAACAGGATTAACGCCTTTCTGGATTGATTGAATTACTCTATCGATCTCCTGCCAAAGTACGTTGAGAACACCAGTAACAGCGAGTATTTTGAGAATGTCCGCGTTGAAAAGAGCCATTTCAGAAGGATCAAGAAACTCTCTCCGAGCTCCTATCATCGAATCCGCTTCCACAATCAGGTAACCCGCGCCCGATTTCTCAATGTCCTGAACTGCTTTCCTTGC
>Ga0187782_10004101_pt1 | contig 10878 bp, 8 predicted proteins | sample 0715_SJ02_MP15_2_FD_132454 | JGI IMG/M metagenome (GOLD analysis project Ga0187782, IMG submission 132454) | Tropical peat soil microbial communities from peatlands in Department of Meta, Colombia - 0715_SJ02_MP15_20_MG | ecosystem: Environmental > Terrestrial > Soil > Wetlands > Peat | place...
ATCGTGTACGAGGCGAAAACCGGCAAGCGCTACGGAGTGAACGCGAGCGGATGGGCGCCGCGCGGGCTGACGCCAGAATTCCTGCGCGCGCACGACATGGCGAAAATGCCGGACCACGGGATTCAGTCCGTTACGGTGCCGGGGGCGGTGGAGGGCTGGGTGAAACTCCACGAGAAATTCGGGCACCGGCCGCTGGCCGAGGATCTTTCCGCGGCGGTGCGCATCGCGGAAGAGGGCTATCCGGTGACGGAGTGGGTAGCGATTTACTGGCAGCACAACGTGCTCGATGCGCATGAGGATCCCGCAGCGGCAAAACTCTACCTGCCCGAAGGCCGGCCGCCGCGGGTGGGCGAGATTTTCCGCAATCGCGAGCTGGCTGCTGCGCTGCGGCGAGTGGGCGAGCACGGCCGCGACGGGTACTACCGCGGCGAGACGGCGGAGAAAATTTTGGCTGCCGAGAAGCGCTTCGGCGGCACGATGACCGCAGACGATCTGGCCGATTTCTCGGCGGAATGGGCCGAGCCGATTTCGACAAACTATCGCGGCTGGACTGTCTACGAAATGCCGCCGAACGGTCAGGGCATCGCGGCGCTGATGATGCTGAATATCCTCGGGAAATTCGATTTCAGCGGAGCGAAGCAAAACTCGGCGGATGTGCTGCACACGGAAATCGAAGCGAAGAAGCTGGCGTACGCGGACATGCTGCATTACGTGGCCGACCCGCGCTACGCGAAGGTGCCCGTGGCGGAACTGCTGAGCGGGGAGCACGCGAGCGCGCGTGCCCGGCAGGTGGACGCGCGGCATGCCAGTTGCGAAGTGGCGCCGATGGAAGTACACGGCGCGGCTGCGGCGGACGGCCCCGCGCCCAGGCTGCCGGTCGAGGCGGGCGATACCACTTATCTTTCCGCCGTAGACCGCGAAGGCAACATGGTTTCGCTGATCCAGAGCAACTACGACTATTTCGGCTCCGGGATCGTGGCGGATGGCGCGGGCTTCGCGCTGCAGAATCGCGGGGCGCTCTTTTCGCTCGAGGCAGGGTCGCCCAATTTGCTGGCAGGCCGCAAGCGGCCGCTGCACACGATTATCCCGGCGCAGATGGAGAAAGGAACGACGCGAGTCGCGTTCGGGATCATGGGCGGGTGGAACCAGTCGCAGGCGCACGTGCAGTTCGTGGTGAACCTGGTGGACTTCGGGTTCAACATCCAAGCCGCGCTGGAGGCGCCGCGGTTCACCAAGAGGACGTTTGAAGGCTGCGACGTGGAGATGGAAGACGGAATTCCCGCCGCGGTGCGCTCCGAACTGGAGTCGCGCGGTCACAAAATCACCGTGCATGCCGGCTACTCACCAACGGTGGGAGGCGGGCAGGCGGTGATGCGCGATTTTGCGACGGGAATCAATTACGGCGCGTCCGACCCGCGCAAGGACGGCGCGGCGATTCCGGAACCGGAGCGTTAGCACCGTCACCCGCGGTGCGATTGCGATGGCCGCGTGCAGGTGTTAGGCTGAATCCATGCGAGGGACAGAGAAGCCAGCAAAGCAGAAGCGGGCGGCAAGAGAGATCGCAGAAATTATGTACGCCGCCTTGCAGCAATTCCCCGAAGAAGAACAGCAGGCCAGAATCAGGGCCATCGAAGACGTACCGATTAGCCGCCGGCAGACGAGAAAAGCTTCCAAGCCCGGACCCACTCGGAAGAGCCTTCGTTCACGCCGGATTCCCGCAGGAGCGTAGCGAAGGCGCGTTGATCGCGCGCGCGGATTGCGGCCAGCAATTTCGCGGAGAGCCGCTTTAGCTTGCGTTCCTTAGCCGCTGATTCTCTTCCGACTCCGCGCGCGAGGCGCTTTTGATCTTCGATTACCTCACGCACTTCCGGGTCGAGCGGCTGTCTGTCGTCCCCCATGGCAGCGTGCTCTCACCGGGCTGTAGCCTAGCAGATATGGTTAAGCTTCCTAGTAAGATTTCTAGATGTGTAAGAGAGAGTGCTGGCTGCGTTTAGCCCGGCTTGACGCCCCGTCTGACCGCCGCTTATTCTGAGTTCAGCTTGAATTCGCGGTTGACTGCCATGAAGCAAGTCTATCTGGACCACAACGCGACGACCCCCGTTGCGCCGGAAGTGCTGGAGGCGATGCTGCCGTATTTCGAGCGCGAGGCCGGGAACGCAAGTTCGATTCACTCATACGGCCAGCGGGCGCGCGCGGCAGTGGAACGGGCGCGGGAGGCTGTTGCCAATCTGGTCGGAGCGCGACCGGCGGAGATTGTTTTCACGAGCGGGGGCACGGAATCGGATAACCTCGCCCTCTTCGGAATTGTCGCGGCCGCGGCGGGACAGGGAAAGCATGTGATTACAACGCAGATTGAGCATCACGCCGTGCTGAACACCTGCCAGGCGCTCGAGCGCGACGGCATCGAAGTTACGTACGCGCCCGTCAGCGGGCAGGGCATTGTCGATCCCGACGACATACGCGGCGCGCTCCGGCCGGAAACGGCGCTGATCACGGTGATGCATGCGAACAACGAACTGGGGACGGTGCAGCCAGTCGAAGCCATCGGGAAAATCGCCGCCGAGGCGGACGTGTATTTCCACACGGACGCGGTGCAAACCGCGGGGAAGATTCCGGTTCGCGTGGACGACATCGGCGCGGATTTGCTGTCGATTTCCGCGCACAAGATTCGCGGGCCGAAGGGCGCCGGGGCGCTCTACGTGCGGAAGGGCACACGGTTGCGGCCACTGTTCTACGGCGGGCATCACGAACGCGACCGGCGGCCGGGGACGGAAAACGTGCCGGGAATCGTGGGGCTGGGGCGCGCGGCGGAACTTGCTGCCGCGAATCTTGCAGCGGATGCAGCGCGAATCGGCGCGCTGCGTGACCGGTTCGAGCGGGAACTGGCGGCGCGCGTGCCGCACGCGCGGATCAACTCGGCTCAGGCCCGGCGGACCTCGAATACGTCGAACATCGTGTTTCCGTTCGTGGAAGGCGAGGCGCTGGTGATTGCGCTCGATCTAAAGGGGATTGCCTGTTCCACGGGCGCGGCGTGTTCGGCGGGCGCGGTCGAACCGTCGCATGTGCTGACGGCCATCGGACTGGCGGCGGATGAGGCGCGCGCGAGTTTGCGCTTTAGTCTGGGGCACGACACAACGGACGAGGAAATTGATTACGCGCTCAGCGTGATCCCCGGGGCCGTGGAGCGGCTGCGCGAGCTTTCGCCGATGTATCAGAAGTAAAACCGAGGCAGGGAAGCAAGGAAGCAAGGAACACCCCGGAATCACGCTGAGGCCATCTGAATCCACATGCAGGAAAGAGGATCCGGCGGTAGGAAATGAATACGACGTCTAGGAGCGGGCCGATTGTCGTCGCCATGAGCGGCGGGGTGGACAGCTCCACGGTCGCGGGACTGCTGCACCGCGAGGGCGCGCGCGTGATCGGATTGACGATGCAGCTCTGGAACCAGCGGCGGCTGCCGGAGCTGGCGGGCGAGGGTTCAGTGGCGCATCGGTGCTGTTCGCTCGATGATGTGTATGACGCCAGGCGAGTGGCGGAGCACTGCGGCTTTCCCTATTACGTGGTGAATTTCGAGCGGCAGTTCGAGGCCGCGGTGATCCGGCCTTTTGTGGAGGATTATCTGGCGGGGCGCACGCCGATTCCGTGCGCGCAGTGCAACACGGCGGTAAAGTTCGACGAGTTGCTGTCGACGGCGCGGCAGATTGGCGCGGAGCGGCTGGCCACCGGGCACTATGCCCGCGTGCAACGGAACGAGGCAACCGGGCGCTGGGAGCTGTGGCGGGCGCGCGACGCGGCGAAGGACCAGTCGTATTTTTTGTTTGGGCTGACGCAGGAACAGCTTTCGCGCACGCTATTTCCGCTGGGCGAGCTGACGAAGGGGGAAGTCCGCGAACTGGCGCGCGAACTACGGCTGCCCGTGGCAGAGAAGCCGGAGAGCCAGGAAATCTGCTTCGTGCCATCGGGTGATTATTCGCGGTTCATCCACGCCTATCTGGAGGAACAGGGGAACGCGGCGCCGGAAACGGCGGGCGAAATTGTGACCACGGACGGGGAAGTGGTGGGGGCGCACACGGGAGTGCACAACTTTACCGTCGGACAGAGGCGCGGCTTGGGACTGGCCACGGGCGAGCCGATGTACGTGGTGCGCATCGAGCCGGCTGCGCGGCGGCTGGTGGTGGGAGAAAACCGCGAGCTGCTGCGCGAGAGCAGCGAGGTGGCCGAAGTGAATTGGATTGCGCTGGAGCGGCTGGATGCGCCCGTGCGGGCGGAAGTGAAGATCCGGCACAAGCACGAGCCGGCTGCGGCCTGGCTCGTGCCAATCGCGAACGGGGATTCTGATTGGGGGGCGCGCGTTCGCGTGCATTTTGACGAAGCGCAGCGGGCGATCACGCCCGGGCAGGCGGCAGTTTTCTATGTGGGCGAGTGCATTCTGGGCGGCGGGTGGATTGTGAAAGAGCAGACCGAAGGCCATTGAGTGCGAGAGGCCGCGTGTGGTGGGCGCGGCCTCTCGCCTTTTCAGCGCGAACTTCGAAGCGGATGACGGAGCGATGCGTGGCAGGCGAGGCGACGGAGTTGGCCGGAGAAGCGTGGGAGGCAAGGCAAGAGGCGCCTGGACAGCGGCGCCACTCGCACTCAAAGGGCTTCGCGCTGCCGTTGGCAGGGCGGGCGTTCCCATCGGGCGGACAGATGCAATAGACTTCACGGATGCGCGACTGGCCTCACGCTCCGGCACACAGAATCTCGGATGCTGGGACCTATATGGTTACTGCTGGCACGTACCAGAAGGCTCCTCTCTTTTCCTCGGCCGACCGGCTCACGCTGCTGACTGACGCCCTACTCGGAACCGCGGAAGAAATGAATTGGAAGCTCCAGGCCTGGGCCGTATTTCCGAATCACTATCATTTCGTAGGGGACAGCCCGGAGCCAGATTGCGTTGCTCGACTGGTGCGAGCTCTGCATGCCGCGACAGCCGGCGCACTCAATCGAGAAGAGGGGACCCCGGGACGGAGCGTGTGGTTTCAATACTGGGAGTCGCGGTTGACATATGCAAAGTCGTATTTCGTGCGGCTGAGTTACGTACATCAGAACGCGGTGCACCATGGGATCGTTCGCGTTGCCTCGGCTTATCCGTGGTGCTCAGCCGGATGGTTTGAGCGACGAGCGCCGAAATCGCTCTATCGCAGGATTATGGAGTTCAAGCCCACGCGGCTGACGGTCCCGGATGAATTTGAGGTGGACGGTTCGGCGCTGGGGCTGGGACCGTAGCTTCGAGAATCCGCCTGCCGAATTTGGACGGCCTTCCACCTAAAAAGGCGAGAGGTGCCTGCAGGGCGGCGCCACTCGCACTCAAAGGGCTTCGCGCTGCCATTGGCAGGGAAGGAGCGGTACAGCGGGGAGGCGCTGGGCTAGATGAAGAGCTCTTCTTCCGAGGAGGAGGCGCGGGAGCGCTCGCCCTTGGGGGATTTGCCGCCGGTGAACATGTCCAGACCGGCCTTCAGGCCGCGGAGGACCGCAGCGACCTGGGAGACCGGGCCGGTGACCGACTTGCGAACCTGGGTGTGCGCTTCTTCGAGCGATTCGAGCACGCCGGTGATGACCTGGTCGGCGCGAATAATCTGAGCGCGCAGCAGTTCCATGCCCTCGCCAATTATGTGGTCGAAGCGGTTGGCCTGATTGCGCGCAATGTGGACGATCTCCGCGGTGTCGGCCACCACGCTGGAGAACCGCTGGCGAGAATCCTCCAGCAGAAAGTTGGTTTTTTCGAGGACAGGGAGCAGCTTGGTGTTGATCTCAGACGAGACGCGGATCATGTGATCGCTCGTCTTCTTCATGGCCAGAAACATGCCGGCCAGAATGAGCGCCTGCATGATGATGGCGATGCTCGCCACGATCACAAAGAATGCAACCCAGGTATCCATAGCAGTATCCGAACCGGCTCCCCGGCACCCGTCCGAATTTTCCGGCCCCCGGCGCCGCCTGCGTTAGTTCTTGGACTTGGCCTGACGATAGGCCCCTTTGCCCGCCTCGATAGCGTCGTTGATCGTGTCGCGTCCGGTCTCGACGATGTCGCGGCCACGCTCGACCAGATCGTCCGCGCGTTCGCGCAGTTCGCGGGCCTTGCGCTGCGCGAAGTCGCGGCCTTCGTCGGCGCGGCGCGTGAGATATTCGCGCGTTTCCTCGCCGGATTTGGGCGCGAAAAGAATTCCAAGCAGGGCGCCAATGCCCATGCCCACGAGGAAGTAACTGACCTTGTTTCCGCCGTTTTCGCTCATGGTAACCCCCAGGCTGGTCACGCTAGCACGCCCGATGGAGCGATGCAAGCAAACCAGGTGCAGGCGTTCCACAGGAGCGAAAGTATCAGCATAGGAGAGTCCAAAGTTGACCGGCGGTCAGGTTCGAGAAAGCGGAGGAAAGGAGACAAGGAAGCTAGGAAGCAAGGAAGCAAGGAGGCAGGGAAGAACGGGAAGAAGAGCCGAGGGAAAAGCGCGCGTTCGCAAATGGGCTCTCCCCGGTCAGCCGGGCTGGCGGAAGTGTGAGGAAAGTTTTTCGGCTTGGGAGCGGCCAATTACGGCTTGCAATTCTTCGAGCGAGGCCTGCTGCACGCGCATGGGGCTGCCGAAATGCCGCAGCAGTTTCTCGGCGGTGCGCGCGCCGATGCCCGGCACGTCGAGAAGGGCTGTACGGCGCTGGCGAGCGCCGCGGCGGCTGCGATGGAAGGTGACGGCAAAGCGGTGCGTTTCGTCGCGGATGAGCTGGACGAGCTGGAGAATGGGGGAATGGCGGTCGAGCTGAACCGGGTCATTCTCCTGGCCGTGCACGTAGAGAATCTCTTCGCGCTTGGCGATGCTGGCCAGCGGCTGATTGATGATCCCGAGTTGTTCGAGCGCTTGGGCCGCGGCATGGAGCTGGCCGACGCCGCCGTCAATCAGAATCAAGCCGGGCAGTGATTTCTGCTCGTCGCGCAGGCGACGGTAGCGCCTTTGGACGGCTTCGTGGATGCTGGCAAAGTCGTCGTTTCCGGGCACGCCGCGAATGATGAATTTCCGGTATTCGCCTTTGCGCAGTTTTCCGTCTTCCCAAACGACCAGGGAGGCCACTTTGTCGGTGCCCTGGATGTGGGAGACGTCGAAACATTCGATGCGCCGGGGCTTTTCCGTGAGGTTGAGCGCGGCTTCGAGCGCTTCGACAATGGCTTTCGAGGAGGGCCGCAGGACGCGGAAGCGCTGGTCGAAGCAGAGCCTGGCGTTTTTCTCGACGAGTTCGACGAGAGCACGCTTGGGCCCGCGCTGGGGGACGAAGATTTCCACGCGATGGCCGGCGCGGTCCGTGAGGATTTCTTCCAGCAGCTCGCGGCCCTCGAATTCCATAGGCACGTGGAGAAAGCGGGGCTGATAGGCGGAATCGAGGTAAATCTGTTTGAGGAGCGCGGGCAGAAATTCCTGGGGAGCAAAGACGTCCTGGTTTTCCCAATAAAAATCGCGGCGGTCCAAGACGCGCCCGCCGCGGAGGTGGAACAGGTTGACGCAGACGACCGGCGGCTCGGCATACCAGGCGAGCACATCGGTATCGTCGCCCATGGCCGCGGCCATTTTTTGGCGCTCTTCCACTTCTTCAAGCGTGGCCAGCAGATCGCGAAGGGCGGCGGCCTCCTCAAAGCGCTCGTCATTCGAGGCGCGGTGCATGCGTTCGGAGAGCCCGGCACGCAGCTCCGATTTACGGCCGTCGAGGAACAGGCGCACGTCGCGGGCCGCTTCGGCGTAGCGTTCGCCGGTAACGAGCCCAGGAACGCAGGGCCCGTGGCAGCGGTGGATGTGGTATTCCAGGCAGGGGCGGTCGTGAGGGCGGGTCAGATCCACGGTGCAGGACGGCACCTTGAACCATTTGTGAATGAGTTTGACGATGCGGTAGGCGAGACTGGCCGGAAAATAGGGGCCGAAATAGAGGGAGCCGTCTTTTTTAAGCCGCCGGGTGACGTAGACGCGCGGATATTTTTCGCCGGCAGTGAATTTGATGTAGGGATAGGTCTTATCGTCGCGGAGGAGGATGTTGAATTTCGGCTGGTACTGCTTGATGAGGTTGTTTTCGAGGGCGAGGGCCTCGCGCTCGTTGTCCACGACGATGTAGTCGAGGCCGGCGGCTTCGCGCATGAGCGCGCCGGTCTTGGGGTCGAGGGCGCGCGCCTCGGCGAAATAGGAGCGCACGCGCGAGCGCAGCGAGATGGACATGCCCACATAGAGCACGATTCCCTGCGCGTCACGAAAGAGATACACTCCGGGCTGGGCGGGAAACGTCTCGGCTTTTTCCTTGAGGTCCACGGCGCGGAAGCGCTGCGCTCCGGCCGGCCGGAGCAACAACGATGATAACAGAGCGCATCGAAATCCTACGGAAGCCATGAAACCGACCGCAACAGTCCGCGCAGGAGCGGGCCTGGCCGCGGCATTGCTCATCGCATGGGTGTGGCCCGCGGCAGCACGCGGGCAGAACGGGCCGCCGAGCAGTTCGCAGGAATCGAGTTCGAGTTCCAGTTCGAGCTCCAAACCTTCCACGCAGACCAAAGGGACGCAGCCGGCCCCGCCTGCGGCGCCCGACGGGAGCGACGCAATATCGCGGCGCATCAACAACAGCGCGCCAGCACAGCACGACGTCGAAGTCGGCGAGTACTACATGAAGCGGGAGAAATATGACGCGGCGATCGACCGGTTCGCGGAAGCCGTGAAACTGATGCCCGACTACGCGCAGGCCTACAGGCTGATGGGCGAGGCCTATGAGAAGAAGAAATTCCTGCCGGAGGCGCGGCAGGCCTATCAGAAGTTTCTAGACTGCAAGGTTTCGCCAAAGGAAAGCGAAGAAATGCAGAAGCGGGTGACGCGGCTCGACGCGGAGATCCAGGATCAGGAAAGGCGGCGGGCCGAGGCAACGAAACCGTAGGGGCCGATGCGGGCGGCGGGACGGGCCTAGTTTCTGAAGTCGAGCGCGGAGAGAGAAGCGGCTTCCTTCAGGATTTCATCGCGCTGGCGGCGAACGGCAGCCGCACCGGCCGCGCCCAGTCGCGCCTCACTTTCTTCCCGGAGTTTCGCAATCGTATCCCGCTCCGAGCCCGGCGTTGCCTGGAGCAATTCCTCCGCGTACAGAAAACAAACGAACACGAGCCGCTCGGGCCGGCCGTGGCGACGCAAGAACTGGCCGTACTCCGCCCAATCGGCGGCCACCGAGGGCGCATCGTTGTACCCCGCATCGACCTGGAGGGCGCGCTGGAAATATTGCACGGCCTGCACGGAGAGGCCCAGGCTATCTTGGAGTTCCGCGTGGTGCACCAGGGCCATGCTTTCCATGGCGACGTCGTGCTCCTTTTCCGCGAGCGGAACGGCAGCGGCGTAACCAAGGGCTGCCTCGTCGGGGTGGCGTCCGTGCGCAAAGGCGTCGGCGACTTTGATGATCGCGCCCAACTCCAGATGCGACTCGCCGGCGTGCTGTTCCGGATGCTCGGTGACAAGCTTCAAATAGGCACGGTAATGGCGCGCCGCGGCCTGCTCTTCGCCGCGGGCGGCGAGGGCATCGCCCAGGTAGAGCTGGGCATTCGTTTGCGAGGGATCGAGATCGATGGCGCGGTTCCAGTCGTCAACGGCCTCGCTGGAGTGTCCGAAGCGCTGCGCGAGCAGGCCGGCATTCACGAGGGCTTCGACGTCATTGGGATAGTGGGCCAGAAGTTTCTGGTAGCTTTGGTAGGCCTCCGGAAACTTCTCCGCGACGAGCAGCGCGTGGGCGAGCTCTTCCTGCAATCCGCGGCTCCGCGGGCGGAGCTGAAGCGCGCGGGTGAGCGCGTCGATGGCAGCCGGAGAGTTCTTCGCATCCTGATCGGCGCGCGCGATGCGGGCGAGCAGGTTGCTGTCGTAGGGTTCGAGACGAGCCGCGCGCTCGAGTTCCGGCAAACGGCCCTCAGCCGACGCCCAGTAGAATCGCGCCTGGTCCATCAAACCCCAGGCAAGGAGGAGCAGGGCCGCGGCGAGGCGCGCGGCACGAGCCCCGCCGGAGTTTCCGGCCAGCCAATGCGCCGCAGCCAGCGCGCGCCCGCGCACGTCGGCCGCAGGGGTTGCGGCAGGCTGCTCGGCGCGATCGACCAACAGCGCGGAGACGCGGGCATCGCGGAGCTTCCAAACGACGCCGTCGAGAATGAAATGGTGTAGGTTGACGAGAGCGGTAAAGGTCAAAAAGCTGGCGCCGAAATCCACATGGAGCGCGCGGCTCACGATCCACGGTCCGGGAATGAACAAGGCGATACCGCCGGCAACCAGCGTGGCTGCGTAGCGAGCGAATCGCCAGTCGGTGCGGCCCTGAGCGCTGGCCTCGCGGCGCTGGTAGTAGCTCGTAATCCAGATGTACTGCGCCGAGTGAAGTACAGCCAGCATTCCTGAGCTGTAACGCACCTGGGGAACTTCGAGTCCTGAGGTGATTTCGAGTCCCACGGGCAGCACGAACCACAAGAACTGCGAGACAAACAACGTGGCCGGAGCGACCCAGGCGCGTGAATCGGCCGAGCGGCGAATGAACCGCGCGAGCGCCCACCCGCCGGCGCACAGGAAGAAAACGCCGCAAGCCACTTCCGCCCAATGCGCCCATCTGGCGGGAATCCCGAGCGAGAGGATCATCTCGTCAGGCGATGGGCCGGTGTGGAAGCTGAACATCAGCAGCACATAAGACGCCCAGAAGGCAGCGTACAGCGCCTGGCGCTCGCGGCGCTCCGGGGCGAGGCCGGCGCGGCGCGCGAACATCATCAGCAGGCCGAAGTTTTGTCCGGTGTAATGCCACGGGCTCCAGCAGATGTAGAGCGTGAAGAGCCAGGGAAGGAATGCGGGGACGGTGTGCGCCAGAACTCCCGCG
>Ga0187782_10004102_pt1 | contig 10878 bp, 8 predicted proteins | sample 0715_SJ02_MP15_2_FD_132454 | JGI IMG/M metagenome (GOLD analysis project Ga0187782, IMG submission 132454) | Tropical peat soil microbial communities from peatlands in Department of Meta, Colombia - 0715_SJ02_MP15_20_MG | ecosystem: Environmental > Terrestrial > Soil > Wetlands > Peat | place...
ACGATTTTGCGGCGATGCTGGAGGGCGACCCGTTTCTTTTGCTGAAAATCGTGAGTTTGGCCGCGCCTCAATACCGCGCCAATGAAGTCGGCACCTATATCCAGGATGACTGGCACGCCACCAAGCGCCTGACCCTGAATTTAGGCCTGCGCATCAGTGGTTTCGGGACTTATCGTGAGATTCATCACAGTGCCTGGAATTTTGATCCCAGTTACTACGTGGCGGGGGCCAGTTCAACTAATTCGTCGGATTTGGTGGTCGGCAATCCATATAACGGCTGGGTTGATTGTGGTGTGACCAAGGGAGTTCCGGCGGGGTGTATGACGGGACATTTATTTAATCCGGCGCCACGCATCGGGTTTGCATTTGATCCTAAAGGAAATGGGAAATGGGCGATCCGCGGTGGCTATGGAATCTTTTTTGAACATACCAACGGCAATGAAGCAACGACCGGCTCTTTGGAGCAGTACAACCCGCTTACGCAAACCACAACTGTCGCGAACATCATCGGGTACACGAATATCACTCCTGCACTTCTGGGAGGTTCGACCACGCCGTTGAGCTTCGTTTCTATCCCAGATAAAGCGACCTGGCCCTATGTGCAGCAATGGCATTTAGACGTCGAGCACGAAGTTGCAAAGAACACGGTCGCCACCGTGTCGTACGTGGGAAGCAAGGGTACTCACCTCACCCGTGAGTTTGATCTGAATCAACTTCACACCCCGTCTCTCTCACAAAATCCGTACCTACCCGGTGAATCCATCAATTTGAATGGCCACAACGATTGTGGCACCACCTTCGACGCGTATGGCGTTCCGATGGATGCGACTACGCCTGATGGCGCAACCGTGGCCTACATCCCGGGAGTCAACGGCGGCCCTCCCTCGGGACCGGCAGTCAATCTTGGAGTGGCTGCTTGCGGCACGGTCGCAGATCCATTCCGACCCTATAACGGCATCGGAGACATTACGCGGAAAGAGCAGTCCTCTTCTTCCATCTACCATGCTCTGGAGATTGCCGTCCGCCGTAGCGTGGGCGCTCTGCAACTCAGCTTTGCGTATACCTACAGTCATTCGATCGACGACTCGTCGGACGCTGGGGATGTCAGCTCCGTTGATACCTATCACCTGAACTCATACCGGGCCAGTTCCAATTTTGATCAGCGGCACGTGCTCAACATTGGGTACGTTTATGACCTGCCGTTCTTCAAGAATCCTGGGCTAAAGCAGAAATTGCTGGGTGGTTGGGAATGGTCGGGAATTACGCTCATCCAGAGCGGAACCCCATTCACGGTTTACAACGGTGGAGGCAACGGTGTTCCCGGGGACAATGCCGGGTCGGGGAATGGCATCACCACGTCGGGTGCATCCTATCCTGATATTGTCGGGAATCCCTCGGCCCCAGTGCAGAACTTGCCGGGCACCGGATTTGGACCTTACTTCTTCAATCCTGCGGCATTCGCCGCTCCGCGAGGGTTGACTTTCGGCGATTCGGCAAGGAATCTGCTCACGAATCCATTCCGTACGAATTTCGACATGGCTTTGCTCAAACACTTCGCCGTCACTGAGAGCAAGTATTTCGAATTCAGAGCAGAAGCCTTCAATCTGTTCAACCATATCGAGTGGGCTTGGCTGGGCGGCGATTCCGGTTCGGCAGCTTCCAACACGCCCTTTGGCAGCCCCACCAATTCAATCAGCTGCTATGGTGGCACAACCAACAATGCTGGTGATCCATCCTGTACTCTACCGTCACCGGCCGGTGCAGGCGTGGCCTTTCTTCACGCCAACGCGGTACACAACCCGCGGATCTTGCAATTGGCGCTGAAGTTTATTTTCTGACGCGGGTCTGGGCGCGAAGAGTGCGCTCTAGCTGGCGTATTGGTCCGCCTACAGCGTCCGTTTGAACAGGGGCGTGGCAATTGCCAAGGTAATAACCGCAAAGATCGTGAGATAGATCATATCGGGAACGATCGCTCCCAACCCTGTTTCTTTCAGCAGCAGCGATTTGAAGCCATGCACCGCGTAGGTGAAAGGATCAGCAACCGCGATCGCCCGTAGCCACTTAGGGAAGGCCTGCACGGGGTAAATCGAGCCGCTGGGAAAGAACAGTAGCGTATTGAGGATGCCGAAAATCGCACGCGGGACCAGGGGATCCTCCACCCGCACCATCAACAGGAACATAAAAGTGTTAAAGGCAAGCGAAGTAAGCAGAATCATGATCAGCAACCCGACGATAGTGGAGGGATGAAAAACCGTCCCCACGCCCGCAAGGAGCGAACCGATAATGGTGATGACCACTCCGGTCATCACAGCCTTGATGGCGCCGGCGCCGTTGAGGCCGAACACCAATTCGGTTTTCGTGATGGGAGTAACCAGGTAGCCTTCATGTACGCCGCGCGCTTTGTCGTCGATGTAAAGCATGCCGCCGCCGATCATGACCGATACGAACATCGCCAGCGTAATTGAGCCGGGCAGCAGGTATTTCATGTATTCGATGTAGGGGTAAAGCTCGACGATCTGTAGCACGGTCTGCTGCAGGATGCGGGGAGAAACCGTCGGCTGATTGAGCGCATTGGTTATGCTGGTGAGTTCGTCTTCGAGAGTCGAGCTCATGAAGTTGTCACTGTTATCGACAACCAGGGCGATGCGCGGCTGATCTTGTTCGTAGACGCGGCGTGAATATTGCGGGGGAATGATGACTGCACCTTGAATCTTGCCATTGCGCACGTCTTCCATGGCAGTCTTTGGATCGCGGTAGTAGACCGGCTCGAAAGTGCGCATGTTGGCGCGGACGGAATCAAATGCCTCGCGGATTTTCAGGGCTTGTGTGCCGCCATCCTGATCGACCAGGCCGAGTTTGGCGTCGCGAATTTTGCCGCCAAAGGCGTTGCCCAGTACGATGAGCTGCACCAACGGAAAAATCATCGATGCCATCATCAGTGCAGGCGAGCGGAAGAACTTGCGCATCTCGCGCTCAATGATTGCCAACATTCGATTCATGGTTGTAATCCCGGCCTCTGCGGCATAACGAATGCGTAAGCTTTTTGCAGCTCATCGCGCAGCTGGCGTCCGGTGTAGTGAACAAATACATCGTCCAGCGTGGTGTTCTGCACCGAGAGCGACTTCACCGGGACCCCTGCCTGAACGGCAAGTTCGACCAACTCGGTAGTGGTTTGCGAGCCGTTGCTGCTGAGCACGCGATACATGCCGGCAGATTCGCTCTGGACCGAAGTCACCGCAGTCAGCTGCTTCAAGCGCTCTTCCCAGTTAGCCGGAGGATTGTCGAATTGCACTTCGATGACATTGGATCCGGGCACGCTGGCCTTCAGCGCAGCAGGCGAGTCCAAAGCCACGAGTTTGCCATGGTCGACGATAGCAACCCGATCGCAGAGGCGGTCGGCCTCATCCATGTAATGGGTGGTGATCAGGATGGTGAGCTTTCGGTGCGCTTTGATGTTGGTCAGCATCTCCCAAACCGCGACGCGGGAGACGGGATCCAAACCGGTTGTGGGCTCATCGAGAAAAAAGATTTGCGGGCTGTGCACCAGGCCCCGCGCGATCTCCAGCCGACGCCGCATGCCGCCGGACAAGGTTTTGGTCTGAGCCGTGCGCCATTTAGTCAGATCCACCAATTCCAGCAGTTCATCGATGGCTGCTTTGCGCTTTCTTGCGGGGACATCGTAAAGTTTGGCGTAGATATTCAGGTTCTCTTCGATGGTGAGATCGAGATCGCTGGTCAGGGCCTGGGGGATCACGCCCATTCGGCGGCGGACGGCATCGGGCTGCTTTTGTACGTCGTAGCCCGCGATGCGCGCGGTGCCGGAGGTGATCGGAATGAGGGTCGTCATCATGCGGATCAAGGTGGATTTTCCGGCGCCGTTGGGACCGAGCAGGCCGAAAATTTCTTCATCCTTGACCTGGAAGGAGACGTCATCGACCGCGGTGAAGTCACCGTACTTCTTGACGATGTGTTCGACTTCAATCGCATTGGGCAGAGGTTTGCCGCCAAGGTCGTGACCATTGGCCGGCGAAACTCCGTTGGTGTTCAGATCGGCGATCACGGACGCTTCTCCGCGGAAGAACTTTCCTGTGCAATTCCCTTAAGTTGTTCCGGTGAGACGAGGACTTCGGCGGTCATTCCGGGAACGTAAGCGCCCTTGGGATTATCCAGCCGGACCTTGAGCACGATGGTCCGGATATCCCGCTTGCGGCGGTTGACGTCGCGTTGAGTAGCAAAGTCGGCTTCGGCCGATTTGTAGAACACCTTCCCGGATGTGATGGTCCCGCCGGGCAGACGGATGCGCAGAGTGTCTCCCAGTCCGATATGGTCGGACTCGGTTTCCGGGATGGCCGCGCGGACCCAGGTGTCGCCCAGATCGACGATGGTCACGATAGGTTGCCCGATGTTCAAAACCTCGCCTTCACGGGCAGCACGTACAGAAACGGTGCCTGTCACCGGAGCATAAATTTTGGTGTAACCCAGCCGGACTTCGGCCTCTTTGAGCATGCTCTCGGCATTGGCAAGCTGAGCTTGAGTAGACTCCACGGTGCGCTTGGCGGCATGAGCGGTGTGGGTATTGGCAACGGCGGTGTTGAGATCGGCCTGCGCGGCGCTGACTTGCTGCTGCAATGACTGCACGACCGCCTGCTGCGCGGTCAGGTTGGTCTCCGCCTGTACGCGATCCTGATCGGAAGCTACGCCTTCTTTAGCCAGCTCAATAGTCCGGCGGCTGTCGCTCTGGGTGCGTTCAAGAGTCGCTTCCGCCTGCGCCAGCTGCGCGCGGACCGAGGCCAGCCGGGCCTGGGCATTGGCGACGCTGCTGGTGGTGGCTCCCTGAGTCGCTTCCAGTGTGGACTGCGTCTCTCCAACCTTGTATTTGAGACTGTCAATAGTAGCGGCGGCAGCGCGTTCTTCCGCTTCAAGCTCGGAGGGATCGAGTACCGCAATCAGGTCGCCCTGCTTCACCTCGGTACCTTCATCCACAAAAAGCTTCTGCAGGCGGCCTTGCACTTGTGGGCTGACAATCACCTGGTTGGAATCGACGGTGCCGATCAGGACCAAATCCCGATTACTTGGGGTAGAAATGAAATAGTAGGTGAGAGAGATCGTAAAGATCACGCCCACAACGATCAGAAATTTATTGCGTACGCTCACGAGCTTGCTCCCTCGCGCTTTTTGTTTGCAGCGTGCTCCGATGCGGTTTCAGGCTGCTGGTCGGTTTCGGTGCGTGGCGGCTTCTTGCCAGTGGGCTCTGGAGTCTCGACCAGGACGCCCAAGATTTCGAGAAATTCATCGTGGATGCCCATTGTCCACCTCCTTCCTGGAAAAAAGAGCGGCCGAGACGAAGTCCAGCACCGCCGCGCGGCGTTCCGCGATCCGTTCCGCGGATAACGGATCAAAGCCGGTTACGGTCTTCATGACCGGGGCACTGATGAAATAGAAAACCACTAACGCCACCATAGAGGGAACGAATTGCAGGGGGTTGATTTGCCGAAATTCTTGCGCTGCGATTCCCTGTTCAATCACCTCACTCAACCTTCGGTACAAAGGCTGGAAATAAAGTTTTCCGATTCTTTTCAAATGTGGGGAACCGTGGCCAGCCCGCATCATCTCAACCTGGACTAAGTCGCGGTTGAACTTGTGGCTCGCGATGTAATCAAAATACTCGCCTACGTAAGTTAATACTTTGTCCCGGGGTGGAAGGTTACGGTCGAGAACCGTCAGCAGGTGTTCGCTCATCTGGCCGAAGGCGTGATCGAGGGCGGCGCCGTAGAGCGTCTCTTTGTCGCGGAAGTAATAGTAGAGGAGCGCCTTGTTGACCTTCGCGGCATCGGCAATGGCGTCGGTGCGCGCGCCCGCAATGCCCCGCTGCGCGAATTCACGGATGGCAGCTTGCAGGATCGTGGCACGGCTGTGTTCGGGCTGTCGCCGGGAACCGAGGCGCGGTTTTGAATTGGTGGCCACGTTAATTAACCAGTTAGTTAGATTATATTATGGGACGATACGATTCGCAAGTACAAGGGAAGGAGGGTAGTGGCTCAGTTTGGTAAGGAAGCGAGCCAAACGCGCGACTATGGCGTCGCAACAAACGCGACGCATCGCGCGGCTCGCTCAGATCCTTCGCTGCGCAAAAGCGGCTTGCTCAGGATGACAATTAAACTGAGCCACTACCGGAAGGAGCGCGTCTTCCGCCAGGGGAAACAAGGCAATGCCAGGCGGCAGCGTCTTACAAAACACCGCCGGCGATGGAGGGCACCAGTAGTACCTCGTCTCCGTCCTGAAAGGCATAGTCGCTCCCGCCGAGGAAGCGGATATCTTCTTCGTTTACATAGATGTTCACGAAGCGGCGAATCTCTCCAGCTTCATCCCGCAAATGCGATTTGAGATCCGGGAATTGCTGATCGAGCACAACCAACAGCTCTCCCAAATTTGCCGGAGAGCATGTCACCTTGCCAGCGCCGCCTGTAAGGCGCCGCAGCGCAGTCGGAATTTGTACGGTGATCGGCATTTCACACCTCCACAGTTTCTGGAATCGTCTGATAGCTTTCCCCACCACGCTGCAAAAATGCTTCGAAGCCGGCGAGCTTGGGACGAATTGGCTCTTCCGCCGCATAGCGTCCAGCAAACACGTCGGTAGTCTTCAAACCATTCCCGGTGATGCACAGAACGGTGGTCTCTTCGGGAAGAATTCGATCCTGCTGATACAACTTGCGCGCGCAACCCACGGTGACGCCGCCGGCGGTCTCGGTGAATACTCCTTCGGTTTCAGCCAAAAGCTGGATGGATTCGATGATTACGGGATCGGCAACGTCTTCCGCCCAGCCGCCGCTCTCGCGGATGGCTTTGATCGCGTAGTGTCCGTCGGCCGGATTGCCGATTGCCAAGGAGCGCGCGATGGTCGCGGGTTTTTGGGGTTCGATATCGGTATTACTGGTTTTGACTGCAGTTGAAATGGGCGAACAACCGCTGGCTTGTGCGCCAAAAATCTTCACCGGCTTGGGCTCAACCAGGCCGAGCTGGATCAATTCGTCGAAGGCCTTCTTGATCTTAGTAATGAGCGAGCCGCCGGCCATGGGGACCACAACGTTGTCGGGGAGACGCCAGCCCAGTTGCTCGGCAATTTCGAACCCGACCGTCTTGGACCCTTCCGCATAGTAAGGGCGCAGGTTTACGTTGACGAAGCCCCAGCGATGATCGTCAGCGATCTGCGAGCACAAACGATTTACCTGATCGTAGCTGCCCGCGATGCGCACCAGCTTTGCGCCGAAGACCTGGGTGCCGAGAATCTTCGCGGGCTCAAGGTCGGCGGGAACGAAAATCCAGGCCTTGAAGCCATTTCGCGCCGCCTGCGCTGCCACCGAATTGGCGAGATTTCCGGTCGAAGAGCATGCCACAGTTTCGAAGCCAAAACGGCGAGCCTGCGCCAGGGCTACGGCAACCACGCGGTCTTTGAAACTCAATGTGGGCAGGCAAACCGCATCGTTCTTAATGAAAAGGCTTCGTGACCCGAGTTGTTCGCCCAGACGGCGGGCCTCAAGTAAGGGCGTGAAACCGACGGAAAGGTTGGGCCGAAAATCCTCCGGCAAGGGAAGGAATTCGGCATATCTCCACATGTTGGGGGGGCGGTTGGCAATGCGCTCGTGCGTGACGGCCGCGCGGATAGCGTCGTAGTCGTAGGAGACTTCCAGCGGAGAAAAACAGTCTTCGCAGATCGATCGGGGCTCGTTGCCCCAGAGTTTGCCGCATTGCCGGCAGCGTAGTTGGTAGTCGGACATCTTGCTACTCGCTTTCTTTTTGCGAGTAGCTGAGGACGAGCCGGAAAAAGAGTGCCTAAAAAGCGAAGGCCTCTTTTTCCAGGAATAGGAGAAAAGAGGCTACGGAAGCAAAGACGTCTCGCGTCCGAATCTCATGTTCCCTGTTTCCAGGAGAGAGTTGGCACCTGACGTTCAGGATAGATGATCCTGACCCGGTTGCCGTGGCGTCACTGGGCTCGTCCCTCAGCCACTCTGCATGAAATCCAGGTCAGCTCCGAAGAGCGACCTTATCTTGTGAATGCTACAGAGAAAGTCGAGACTCGTCAACGAAAATCAACAGCGCTCTGTCCGCGCACCCTTTGTCTGCTTAGACTTGAGAGCCTTGCCATGAAAGTCTGTTCGGATTTCGTAACAAAAAAAAATTCATGTAGCGCTTTTGAGAGGTCAGCGTATAAGGGCTGTCCCCCAAGATGGGGCCTGGTCCCTCTGCGCACCCCCTCGATGCGGATGGCAAAGGCCCCACACTTTTTCTCCATTTCCCAAGCAACTGACGCAGCGGGTACCCGTCCGGTCGTTCGGTCTTTGTTCTTGGCGTTAGTTCCGACTACGACTGCGGCGGTGACCCTGATAGGGTTATGTTTACGGTCAGCGCATAACCTGAGGAAGTGCGTAAGCTGATTGGGTAGTAGCTCAGTTTAGTAAGGAGGCGAGCCAAACGCGCGACTATGGCGTCGCAACAAACGCGACGCATCGCGCGGTTCGCCCAGATCCTTCGCTGCGCAAAAGCAGCTTGCTCAGGATGACAATTAAACTGAGCCGCTGATGGCACCGGGTTGCAGCGGACGGCCAATTTCCAATACTCTCGCGGAGCATACATTTATCAGAGAGGATCCCCTGGCCTTATGAAATATTGCCGTTTCGAGCACGGTGGTCGCGCTGAATACGGATTAGTCGAGTCGGTGGCAGGCATTGAATACATCACCCGGTTGCTGCTGAAGTTGCCGGAGGAGGTAGGCGATCTGGAAGATCTGCCGAGCAAATCGATCCCTCGCGCGGCGCTGGCTGAGGTCAAGCTACTGGTTCCGGTGCGGCCATCGAAAATTTTGTGTGTGGGCCGCAACTATCGCGCCCATGCCGCGGAACTGGGCAACGAAGTCCCGCAAGAGCCGCTCCTCTTTTTCAAACCGCCGTCTTCGCTGCTCGCACCCGGCCAGGTTATTCGGCGCCCGAAGCTCTCGCAACGAACGGATTATGAAGGAGAACTGGCGGTGGTGATCGGACGGCACTGCCACAAGCTGGCGGCGGATGAGGACGTCCACCCGTACATTCTCGGCTATACCGCACTGAATGATTTCACCGCCCGCGACCTGCAGAAAAAAGACGAACAGTGGTGGCGAGCCAAGGGATTTGACACTTTCTGTCCGGCAGGGCCGCTGGTCAGCACGGGGCTTGATCCTTGGGCGGGGGTCGAGGTTGAAACGCGGGTCAATGGCGAGGTCCGGCAACATGGCAACACAAACAATTTTATTTTTCCCTTGGATGTCATCATCCGCTTCATTGCCGAAGTGATGACGCTTCTGCCCGGCGATGTTATCGCTACCGGTACGCCCGAAGGTGTGGGGCCAGTGGTCGCCAATGATGTGGTGGAGATCAAAATCGAAGGAATTGGCACGCTGCGGAATCCCATTGCCGACGAGTAACTCTGCTCGGTGCGCTTCGAGTGCGCGGAGTCGCCGTAACATCCCGTGTAATTGCACCTAGCCGCGATGCGTCATTGGTTTGCATACATGGCGATAATCCGTTCAATGGCCCGGCGGCAAACGGCACAGAATGCTTCATAGCGCGTGAACATGATGCAGTTTTCCTGTGGGCGATAATAACCCTGCGCGAGGTAGTTCGCCCCCTCGAATGCGCCCACCCGGTCTGAGTATTGGTCGTGATCGAGAATAGCGTCTTGTTTCTGCTTGCCTTCTTTAAAGAGTGCCTCGATTTCTGATTCCGGCCGGTTTTGTGCACGGAGCAAGCGCCGTCGAGTTTGGAGTTCGTGATCGAGGGTCTCGAAATCCGGCTTTCGCCAAGGTGTTGGAATGGGGGTTCCCGGTGGGACCAGATCTCGCCACTTGAGATCAGTGGGGTCGAGCAGGGCGGTGACATTCGGCTCCCAAGGTTCGATTTTCTTCGCGGGCGGGAGATAGGCCACATCCGAAGTGAAATATTCGTCGGCTAGACCGGCGAAATGATGCCCGAACTCGTGGACGAAGACATACGGCGCAAAGCTGTTATCGGCGGCAACAGTGGCGTACAAGTTAAAAATTCCGCCACCGCCGTAGGTTTTGGCATTTACCAGAATTTCGATGAACTGGTATGGGGCGTAGGAAGCGTAGTCGCGCAGAACTCGATTCTCGGTCGTCAGGATGTATCGTTCGGTGCCGAAGGTATCGTAGGTTGTTCCCAATGGATTGCGGCGGTGAACGCCACTCGAGGGACGCGAAATGCCGGACTCCGCTGCTGCGGGACACAGACCCCAGACATTGAAATCCTGCCGGTGCTCGCGGAACGGCGTGCGGCTGAAGAGGATTTCGGTAAAGCGGTGACCGTCTTGCTCGCACTTTGGGCGTTCTGCGGCTGTATATCCATCCCCCAAGATCAGCAGATTGACTTTTGTGGGCGGCTCGCCATTCTTCTGGAGGGTGAGAAGGGGACCGGGAGAAGGCGGCGGCGAGTTGTCGATGAATTTGTCTTTGGGATCAATGGTGGTAGTCCACACGTCGTGAAATTCGCCTTCCTGACGTTGTTTAAGCATGATTTTGACCGGCGCATCAGGCGCAGGAAAACGTAAGGATTCGGAAAATGAACGGCTGGCGGTCTTGGCCTCTTCGGTTGTGACCCACTCACCAAAAATAGAGTTGAATCCGCGTGAATAAAGCAATCGGTTGCTGGCCTGGTCTCGGACTTCGAAGAAAAAGGCGCCCAGATTGCTATTGTCGATGTTTTTTACGGGATCGCCGGGCCAGGGCAGCGGCTCAATCACAATGCGATCGACAGCAAAGGTTTCGTGGTGAATATCGCCGGTGTGGTAGTAGTCGAGACGCATGGTTGAGGGCGCAGCCAGGGCCGCGAGGGA
>Ga0187782_10004105_pt1 | contig 10875 bp, 4 predicted proteins | sample 0715_SJ02_MP15_2_FD_132454 | JGI IMG/M metagenome (GOLD analysis project Ga0187782, IMG submission 132454) | Tropical peat soil microbial communities from peatlands in Department of Meta, Colombia - 0715_SJ02_MP15_20_MG | ecosystem: Environmental > Terrestrial > Soil > Wetlands > Peat | place...
AGATTGCGCATGAACTGGAAGAATGCCGTATTGGGAGCGCCTGGGTGTCCCAGTGCGTATTGCGTCTCCATGGGTTGGGCCGGTGATGGACCTGCCGCGCCTTCAGCCCTTTTGAAGGCGGCTAGACCCTGACCTCCCGTCGAGACCTCGAGGCTGAGACCGACAAAGTCCTTGGGAATTTGATGGCCTAGCGCCTCTGCCTCAACAGAGATCGTCGCGTCAGGGGCTTGGGCCTGAGCCGCAGTCTGAGCCTCCGTCTCGGTTAGACTTGGCATGCCAAGCCCGACTAGCGCAAAAGCGAGTGCGAGGCCAGGACGTGACCTGCGCCGGGCCAAACGCGAGGTTCCCTCAAGCACTCTTTGAACCGTTTCCATGGCAGATGCCCTCCCCCGAGCCGCTTGGATACCTGAGGTACCCCGAACCACGCATAGAGCTCCTGTTGATAGTACCAAAGGGCACGGCTGTAATTGGAGCAATTGTGATCGGATGGGAGTGAGGTGAATTGGGTACACGGCCCCCCGGATGGCAACGTGGTGCTCGGACTGGTCGGCGATTTGCCAGTCGCAGGTATTGAGCGACGTGCCTGACGTGGTTACGCCGAAGGGCGTCCTGCTTTCACAGCACGAAATGAGCTTAAGGGTGCACCAGCCAGCATCACCGATCCAGTGGCTTTACCGGGAGACGTCTCGAGTGTCGGCGCGGCAGCCTTACTAGCACTCGAATGGGAGGAAAGTCTGGGTGGCAGGCTTTCGCCCGGCAGAGCGTCGCCGTCTCCGCCGGGCGAAGAGTCCGCTAGCCGCGCCAGCGTGCGCGTGGGACCTGTTTCCGACCGTCGATCAAAAGATCAGCTTCGCGGCCACCCACAACCAGCGCTCGCCGCCGCTACCCGCCAGTTGCCCGCCGAGGTTCAACGTCGAGGTGATAACTCCAAAAGTGGAGCTCGGCCAGGAAGTTCCCGGATTGGCGAAATGTGGCGTGTTCGTCAAACTGAACTCCTCCGCGCGGAGCTGTAATTTGAAGCGCTCCGTGAGCCGGAAGTCGCGAAAGAGGCTGGCATCCAAGTTGAAGAAACCCGGCCCGCGGATGATGTCGCGGCCGGTTGTGCCGAAGCGCGCCTGTCCCGTCGGGACCCCGGTGAAAGCGCGCGGATCGAAGTAGTGACACGACATGTCCGTGGCAGGACACGCTGGTTGTCCGGTTATGGGTCCGACGCCTCCTACGATACTGGACTCGCCGACTTGATCGAGGGTTTCAGTGTTGCCCTGAGCCAGCAGCGAGCTCCCTCCACCCGTGAGGGTCATCGGCTGGCCACTCGCGCGGGTCATCAGCCAATTGAATTCCCAGCCACCCGCCAACCGGCTGGCAATGCCGGAGGTTGCCCAGCGTTTGGTCTTCCCGAAGGGCAACTGGTACACTCCATAGAGTTCAATATTAGAGGTCCGGTCAAAGCTTGCGAGGGCCTTGTTTCGACTGTAATAAGCGGGGTAGGGCCATAGCAGAGCATTCAGCTCCTCGTTATCCTCGCTGTCTATGGTTTTGGACCACGTGTAAACAAAGCCGACCGTGGCGCCGGTGCCAAAGCGCCGCGTAAGCCGGGTTTGCAGCGCGTCGTAGTAGGTGTTCTGAAGAGGCGTGGCGCTGTTGATCGTAGTCCAACTCTCGCCAAATTCGGCATTCAAGAGCGCGCCAGCGAGACCACCACCCGCCGGCCCTGCGTTGAGGTTCTCGTTCGTGAGGGCACGTATGCCACGCGTTCCGACGTAGGCGGCCTCACCCACAAAACCTGCGAACTCACGCTGCACGGAAAGGTTGTACGAGTGGAAGTAACCGCGCCGGAAGTCAAAGGGTACAGTATCACCGCCTGAGCCAGTGTGGTTGGGAAGCGGGATCTCTCCCGAAATGATGTTGGGCAGCACGACGGTGGGTATCCCGGTTCCTAGGCCCGGATAAGGGGTCAGCGTCTCAAAGGACGCACCCGTGAGGTTTGCAGCGGGGCCCCAAGGATAGACTTTCGAGCCGGTATTTTCTACATCGGAGTTGGTGGTGTTCGGGTAATTGTTACGGAAGAACCTCCAGTTGTTGTTGTCGGCGCTCATCCCGTAGCCAGCGCGGAGCACCGTCTTTGTATTCAGCCGATAGGCCAGTCCCAGGCGGGGGAGAAATAGCCCATGCCCCACGTCAACGCCATCGTTGCGGGGCACGCTGCCGTACCCGCCGATGAGGACATCCCCTGTCGCCGGATCAAAAATCTTTACCCCGCCGTGGTCGGCTGTAGCAAAGGGGTAAAACTCCCAGCGCAAGCCGTAGTTCACCGTAAACTTGGAGGTGACCTGCCAACGGTCACGCGCATACAGGGAGAACGTGCGCCAGCGTATGCCGATGGGATCAACGTTCTGAACGGCTTTACCCACCTCATCGGGCAGGCCCAACAGGAACTGGGCCAAGCTGTTCCCGTAATTGGCGGCTGGGGCACCGGTGGCATTGAGAGCGGTAACCTGCCCCAGGAACTTGAAGGAGCCACGCGCAGTCTGGAAAGAGCCGCCCTGGGGCTGGAAGTGGTTCAAGTCGTCGCGGGTGTATTCGAAGCCAAACCGCAGGTCATGCCTCCCTTGCATCTTGCTAAGGTTAGAGTTTGCCACATAGGTATTGTCTCTGAATAGGAACGGGCTGCCGGTGTTGGCATTTCCTAAGTTTCCCCAGTTGGAGATCTAGAATGCCGGTATGCCTCCCTGCATCGGGTCGGGGCCGTTCGTGCCGGGAATGTGCAGTGTGTTAACCCCGAACTGCCCCTCAGCAAGATCCGTGCCTTGGGCGCCCAGCCGCTGCCGGGTGTAACCGACGTTGGCATCAATCAGCATGTTGGGTGATATCGAGTAGGTGCCCCCCAACCCGCTGGCCTGGATTCTCGAGGGGGCGGTACCCGGCTGCCCTCCGCCGGTCGAGTCGCCGCCAGCGGGGCCCAGCATCATCGTATCCAGGAAGGTGGCTTGCGAAATGCTGTACCGTCCGAAGAGTGTGGACCTCTGGCTGGGGATATAGTTGATCTTCGTGTCGATATTGTTTCGATTGAAACGGGCAGGGTGACTCCCGTAGTAATTGTTGGCAATCTGGCCACCGCTTGCCGTCGAGAGCCCGCTAATGATATATCCCGACGTGTCGATGAGCGAAAGCATTTTTGCGGCAGCGGGATCGATCCGGTTGGCGGGAATGGTGTTGTTCGGGAATGCGCTGCGGCCGGTGCCGGTGGCGGCGCCCGTGTTGGGGTCGTAGATGCACCCCGCGGTGGGCGTCGTATTGCAATCCGTCCCGGCCGGGATCACCTCGGAAAAGTCGGCGTCGCCGGCGGAGTCGAAAATGGCCGCAGGGTTCGGTATACTTTCATATCGGGCGGCGAATTGCCGCCGAGTGGTACGCTCGAAGTCCCCAAAGAAGAAAAGCTTGTTCCTCTTGATCGGCCCGCCGAAGTTGCCTCCGAACTGATTAAATATGTCTTTGGGCTTATGGTAGCCTACGGGGTTGAAGAAGTTGCGAGCCCGGATGGCGTTGTTATCGTTGAACTCGTAAGCCTCCCCATGAAATTGGTTGGTGCCCGACTTGGTGACCACGTTGATGGCCGCCGATCCGGACGTCATTCCCTGCTCGGCGTCATAGGAATTCGTCACCACGTTGATTTCCGCAACCGAGTCCGCGGGCGGAACGTAGGCTACGTTGCCGGGCAGCCAGATATAAGTATCCAAAGAACCGTCAATGCGTGTGGCGTTATCCTGGCTCGATCCCCCATTGACGTTGGCGGTCATGGAGCGCTGGGGATTTCCCGCCCCAGAGTTGAGCTCCGTGGCGATACCAAAGCCCGGAATTATGCGGTAGAGAGCCTGAAAGCTGCGCCCGGCGGAAGAGGTGATGGGAATGTTCGTGAGCTGTGTTGTCTCCGCGTCCGTATGCATGTCCGCTCGGTCGGTCTGTAACGCCGGCGGAGCCGCTGTGACCTCGATGGTCTGGCGCTGCCGCGCCACGGCGAGTTTTGCATCCACGCGGCGCTCCGTGTTCGCATCGACACGCACGTTCTCAGTCACCATTGTGTCAAAGCCCGTCGCCGAAACCGTGACCTTATATGTAGTGCCCGGCAGCAGCTCCGGAAACAGATAGACGCCCTTGTTATCCGTGGTGACCTGGCGCGCCACGCCTGTCGCCACGTTGAGCGCCTCCACACGCGCCCCAGGCAAGGCAGCGCCCGACGAGTCAGTGACGTTTCCCGTCAGGGACCCGTAGAGCACGTGCGCAAAGCTGGGCGGCGCCGTGCAAAGCACGAATAAGAGCGAAATAGTGCTTAACAGCAGGATATCGATCCTTCGCCTTGCTGTCTTTTCTAGCATGGCATTCTCCTTTCTGAGATTCCTTCAATGTTTGGCCAGCTTGCAGAGGTCCTCTCTGCCAGTACTGGATTGTCTTTAACCACCGACTTCCGTGTCCCGAAGGCATGAGTGGGAAGCCGCCGACTTGCCCGCCCGACGCAAGGAAAATCACTAAAAAGAAACTGCAAATTAATTTGAGGCTGCAACAATATCGACACTCCTTCCCCTTCGGACAGCCTCACAACTCAGGACAGCATGCGCGGCTGAAAGTGTTTTTGCAGGACTAGGGCTACCGTTCCGCGCACTCGAGGGTCCAACGAATTATCTGTGGGCACGATTCGCGTAGTTGCGTGAGTTTGAGCCCTTTCTCGAACCACCTCCTGCACGATGGCACCGATTCGATCCCAGTCCCGGGTGACTTCCCCGACGATGGTGATCACCGAAGGCGCTAGTCCAATGACCAGCATGGCCAATCCCATGCCCAGATAGCGTCCCATCCGCTCCAGGGCTTTGCCCGCTGTGACGTCGCCCCTCTCCGCCAGGGCCAGAAGATCGGGGAAATCTCTGACCGAGGCATAGGACTGGGGTCTTCTTCTCCAGCGGCGAGATTTTGAACGCGCCTGCATGCCGTGATTGTAGTCGCGAACCGCAGCACTATTCGACGCATACACTTCCCAACATCCTCGGCTTCCGCATTTGCACGTGGGCCCGTCGGGATCCAGGCAAATATGCCCAAATTCGCCTGCCGCTCCAGATGGCCCGCGCACTAGTTGACCATTGGCGATAATGCCGGTCCCAATTCCTTCTGAGACGGTAACGGCGACCAGATCCTTCACCCCCGCGAACGGCCCCGACCAGACCTCGGAGAGGGCGCAGGCGTTGGCCGCGTTCTCCACGAAAACGGGAAGACCGGTTGCCGCCTCCAAGGGGGTCTTCAAATCCACATCTCGCCAACCAAGGTTTGGCGCAAATACCAGCCTCTGGCTAAACCGATCCACGCGCCCCGGCAAGCTGACTCCGATAGCTTCGAAGGCCATCCCAGGGTGTGTCTCCGTCATTCGCCGTATTCGGTTCGCCAGGACCGTAATCATCTCCTGGGGGTCCTTCGACGTGGCGAAGGACTCTTCGGAGTGGAAGCTTATGTTAAGATCGGCCAAGACCATCTTAGTCGTCCGTGGCATCACATTGAGGCCAATGATCCCGGCCTTCTCGGTGTTCAGAGTGAGAAGCAAAGGCTTGCGCCCGCGGGGTAACTGGCCCACTCCGCGCTCCGCGACCCATCGCTCTCTCATCAACTGCTCAACAATAAGTGAAACGGTGCTTCGCTGGAGTCCGGTCTGCCTGGCAAGCTCGGCGCGGGAAACGGGCTGGTCGGCCCGGATGGTGTTCAGGACCAGACTCCGATTAATATCGCGTGCCGTCTCCGAGTTAGCGGCTTTGGGTTGCGAAGAGGGCTTGGCAAGCACTGACGTGGGCTCTCCAGCATTAGTACGAGGTTCGTACTATATCAACTAAGGGCGTTTGTCAAGTGAAAAATGCGGGTCCCCGAGGGCGTCGTTGACAGCCGCCTGCAAAGTCGACAAGGTGGTTTCAGGGGGACAATTTGTACTCCTTCTCCGGCGAAAGCCCTCGCGGGAAGAATCCAGGCGCTAAGGCAACAAAGGACCTTCAGGGAGGGCGGAGCGGAAATTTGTCCGCTTTTCATAGCTTCCGAGTCGTGGATGTTCGAAGGCTAAACCGTCAACTCGGTTTTGATGGTTAATCGCAGGAGCTACTCTCGAAACCTAGGGCTTACGTGCGGCGACCCGAGCTGAGGAGTGATTCGGTGTGGAAGCGAGGGCGCTTCAACGTGACTGCCGAAAGGCCTTGCTCCTCTCTACGGCCTGCCTCGCCATGACTGTAGGCTTCCTGTCCTGCGGAGGCGGAAACTAGGTGGTTACGTCGGTGGGCCCAAACGGAGTGCAAAGGGCCCCTCGAACGAGACGGAAGCTGTCTTGCCAACCTCTTGATCCCATTACAGTTGAATCCGAGCTCTGGGACGTTACTCTCATGGTACCCACTACTGTAGGAAGACATAATTAATCTTACAGTACCTTAGTACTATAGAGCCCTGCCGGAAGTACTGGTACCTTCGTGCGTCGGTTCATCCGCCGCTCGCTTTTGGAGGAACGTGCTCGTGGGGTAGGCAAAATGAAAGAAGCTTCGGCTTTCGGCACCCGCCTGTGCTGCGCCCGTCTCCACTTCAAATTCTGGTGGAAGTCGGGTCGACCTCACGCAGTTCCCGCCTCGAACGGTAGATGGCCGGTAGAGCATACCTTTCCCAGCCCGGCCTTCCTCGGTCCCACACGACTTATCAGGCTGAATTCTGGGCCGATTAGATCGGGTAATCGGAAATGTGGTCGCCAAGGCCATGCGGTCTTGCCAGCTTAACGGAAATGTAAAAGGTTACAAATAACATGATTCTTAAGCATAAGTCACATCGTTGTCCTTCTTATATCAGCCATTCACTCAAAACCCATACCGCACGCAGCATCGACACATCTTGCACGCGCGCCAAGACCCTGGAACATGCACGGGTGAAGCAAGCGGTCCTTCTGGCGGCCATTGCGGCGCTTGGGTTTCTCTCCGTTCCCTGTAAGATGGCCTTCTCCGCCACAACCACCGCATCTGCGGCCAGCCTTCCGGCGATCTCCTTTTCCCCCGCCAAGCTTTTGTTTGCCAGCCGCCCAGTTGGCACCACCAGTGCGGCCCAGACCATCTCCGTGCGCAACCTCAGTAGCGGGATTCTGGAAATTGCCAGCCTAGCCATCACGGGCACGAATGCCGGCGACTTTGCCCAGACCAACACCTGTGGCAGTTCGGTGGCGGCGCGGCGGAGTTGCACGATCAGCGTGACCTTCACGCCCACAGCCACCGGCAACCTGTCGGCCTCAATCAGCATTACCGACAATGCCCGTGGCAGCCCCCAGACCCTCGCCCTTTCAGGAACGGGCACCGCCTCAAGTCCAGCAGCCACCCCGACGTTTTCAATCCCGTCAGGGACCTACACCTCGGCGCAGACGGTGACGATCTCTGATTCCACGACTGGGGCCACCATCCACTACACCACCAATGGCACCACACCCACCACCTCCTCCACCCAGTACACCGGCGCCATTTCCGTCAGCTCAACTGAAACCATCGAGGCGATTGCGACCGCCAGCGGCTATTCCACCAGCGCCGCCGCCACCGCCACATACACGATCATGCCTCCTGCGGCCACACCGTCCTTTTCACCTGCCTCGGGAACCTACGCCTCAGCGCAGACGGTGACTGTCTCCGATACCACGGCTGGGAGCGCCATCTACTACACCACCAATGGCACCACACCCACCACCGCCTCGACACAGTACAGCGGCCCCGTAACCGTCAGCTCCACTGAAACCATACAGGCCATTGCCACCGCCAGCGGCTATTCCACCAGCGCCGTCGCCACCGCCACATACACGATCATGCCTCCTGCGGCCACTCCGTCGTTTTCACTCGCGACGGGCACCTACACGTCAGCCCAGACGGTGACCATCTCCGATGCCACGGCTGGGGCCACCATCTACTACACCACCAATGGAACCACCCCCACCACCGCCTCCACACAGTACATCAGCGCCATAACCGTCACCTCCACCGAGACCATTGAGGCCATTGCCACCGCCAGCGGCTGTTCCACCAGCTCGGTGGCCACCGCCACCTACACCGTCTCCGTGCCTGTAGCCAGCGTTTCGCCTGTCAGCTACGCCTTTCCGAGCCAGGGCATCGACACGACCAGCGCAGCCCAGACATTCACCTTGAGCAACACCGGGAGTGCACCCTTGACCATCACCCAGCTCGCAATCACGGGCACCAATGGCGGGGACTTTAATGAGGTAGCAGACACCTGCGCCAGTTCGGTGGCGGCGGGAGGGAGCTGTACGATCGGCGTCACCTTCACCCCCTCGTTGGCCGGCAATGAAACTGCGTCCGTCACTGTCACCGATAATGCCAGCAGCAGCCCGCAGACTGTGAGCCTTTCGGGCACGGGAGCCCACGACGTGATTCTGTCTTGGAGTGCCAGCGGAACCTCAGGTGTCTCGGGCTATTACATTTATCGGGGAACCACCTCGGGAGGGGAGAGCTCCAGCCCGTTGAATCCCACGCCGATTAACAGTACCACTTATACGGACACGAATGTAATGGCAGGGAGCACGTACTACTATGTGGTTACCGCTGTGGGCTCGGACGGGGTGCAGAGCCCACCTTCAAGCGAAACCGAAGCAACCGCAATGTGATCCCAACCCAAATGGCGTCGCCTTTTGGATTTCGGCGCAGTTGGGATTTCAACTCGCACGCTTCATTAAGCTGCGCGGTTGTGAACTGAAAGGGTACCCATCCCGCGGTTCACCCCGCGCGACTTGCAGTGCCGCTGATTCGGGAGGAACGATTCCCGCAAGGTGGCCTTCTGCTCGGCATCAGTGGTGACTTCTCGCGCCATGGGCAGAGCGCCATTCCAGAGCTCTGAGACATATGGTCCCAGCCGAAGCTAGCCGGGGCTTTGGGGTTAGGCAACAGCTGGTTTTAGAGTGAAACAACGCGGGTTGTAGAAATTTCATGCTTGGGTAATTCCTACACACTTCGCGAAAGACTCCAGTAAGCAAAGTTCCAAGGAAATAAATGGATAGGCAAGGAAAAGCGTGAATTAAGAATGGCGGTGTAGTTGCTATTATCTACTTGTTCGGTGGTCGTTTGAAGCAAAATCTGTTCATTTGGCGCCATTAGGGTGGCAAGGAAGTATAAGGAGGGTCAAAATGGCTCCCCATTTCCAGCCCACAGCTATCATCGTTACAGTGTCATCCCCTTGGGCTTTTGCTGAAGAATCTAACGCACCTCTTTTCGTCGCAAAGACGGACACCAACTCTGAAAGCTGTCCAACTTGGCACCCTGGAAAAAAGTGGAGTGCGTTTGTCCGCCCCTCAGTTGGCCTGCCTTATGTGAGCGGATAACGAACCGCCTTAGAGGACACGACCACCTCTGACACCCTAGCGGCGGCGGGGACAGGGACCGGGCTCCACCAGCGATGAAACCCAACCGTGTGCCGCAGCGCAGAACTCTCCTAAGAGCGGGGATGGTTCTTTCTACCATGATCACCACACAGGGGAATGCAAGACCGGCATTCATGCTCGATCTGCATCATTTTTCGTATCTTAGGGGTTATTGATAACATGATGCTTACATATAGATTAGGCCGATCGAGCTTTCACGCCAGCTTTTCACCTCATGCGAGGAGCACACAGAGCCTGCAGGCATCTCGCACGCAAGCCAAGCAGCTTCAACGAGACTGCCGAAAGGCCGTGATTCTCGCTACGGCTTGCATCGCAATGGCGTTAGGCTCCATGTCCTGCGGAGGGGCAGGAAGTACGGAGCTTGTTCCTGCTACGACACCAGGCTTGGCCTTAAGTTCGAACACCTTCATTTTTGGTAACCAAAGCGTAGGTAGTACGAGTGCCCCTCTGTCCGCCACCTTGACCAATGATGGCAATGCGCCTTTGACCCTCACCAGCGTCACGATCGCGGGGACCGACGCCGGCGACTTTGGCCAGACCAACACCTGCGGCAACTCGGTGGCCGCGGGTGGCAACTGCACCATCAGCGTCACCTTCACACCCACCGCCAGCGGCAGCCGTACAGCCTCGGTGAGCATCAGCGACAATGCCAGCGGCAGTCCTCAGACGGTGAGCCTGTCTGGGACCGGCACGGCGTCGGCGGTTAGCCTTTCAGCCACCAGCCTCACCTTTGGAAGCCAGCCCGTAGGCACGACCAGCGCCGCTCAGGCGGTCACCCTGAGCAACACCGGAAGCGCCGTCTTGAGCATCACCAGCCTCGCCATTGCGGGGACCAACGCCGGCGACTTTGCCCAGACCAACACCTGTGGCGGCTCGGTGGCCGCGGGTGGCAACTGCACCATCAGCGTCACCTTCACGCCCACCGCCAGCGGCAGCCGTTCAGCCTCGGTGAGCATCAGCGACAATGCCAGTGGCAGTCCCCAGACCGTCGCTCTCTCCGGAACGGGCACCAGCTCAATTGCAGCGGCCACCCCGACATTTTCAATCCCGTCAGGGACCTACACCTCGGCGCAGACGGTGACCATTTCTGATGCCACGGCTGGGGCCACCATCTACTACACCACCAATGGCACTACACCCACCACCTCTTCCACCCAGTACACCGGCGCCATTACCGTCAGTTCCACCGAAACCATCGAGGCGATTGCGACCGCCAGCGGCTATTCCACCAGCGCCGTCGCCACCGCAACGTACACCATCGGGAGTCCCGCGGCCACCCCCTCCTTTTCACTCGCCTCGGGAACGTACGCCTCGGCGCAGACCGTGACCATTTCCGATGCCACGGCTGCGGCCACCATCTACTACACCACCAATGGCACTACACCCACCACCTCTTCCACCCAGTACACCGGCGCCATTACCGTCAGTTCCACCGAAACCATCGAGGC
>Ga0187782_10004107_pt1 | contig 10874 bp, 9 predicted proteins | sample 0715_SJ02_MP15_2_FD_132454 | JGI IMG/M metagenome (GOLD analysis project Ga0187782, IMG submission 132454) | Tropical peat soil microbial communities from peatlands in Department of Meta, Colombia - 0715_SJ02_MP15_20_MG | ecosystem: Environmental > Terrestrial > Soil > Wetlands > Peat | place...
TCCACTCGCTCGACGATTTGAAAGCGTTCAAGCGAATCGGCGCTCTGCTGTTGATGGCGAGTAAGCCCGATGTGCGGAATCCCGCGCCCGGCTACACGATTTACTAGCGTCAAGCCGCGAGTTCGCGGCCTTTGTGACCCGCATCACGCCGCGGCGTATGATGTTCTGGTTATCCTGTATCGCAACGACTTTTCCGATATTGCAAGAGGCCCCATGAGCTGGTTGCAAAACAAGTTCGAAAAAAATTTCATGATCTCGACCGTGGACTACGTCTTCAACTGGGCGCGCAAGTCGGCACTCTGGCCGATGACGTTTGGTCTCGCCTGCTGCGCCATCGAGATGATCGCGTCTTCTACGGCCCGTTTCGATATCGCGCGCTTCGGCTCCGAGGTCTTTCGTCCCAGCCCGCGCCAGTCCGACCTGATGATCGTTTCCGGCACGGTGACTTTGAAAATGGCGCCGATCGTGAAGCGAATCTATGAGCAGATGCCCGAGCCGAAGTGGGTGATCTCGATGGGTGCATGCTCGTCGGTCGGCGGCCCGTTCAATACTTATGCCGTTCTGCAAGGGGTGGATCGCATCGTGCCGGTCGATGTGTATGTGATTGGCTGCCCGCCGCGTCCGGAGAACCTGTTCTACGCGCTGCTCCGCCTGCAGGACAAAATCGACACGATGACGCTGGCTAAGAAGCCTACCGAAGTGCGGCTCGATGAGAGCATGATGGACCACTTCAAGCGCCAAGTGATGGTCGCGCAAACGATGCACCCGCGGTAGATCAGTTGTCAGTGGCTAGTGGTCAGTTGTCAGTCAGGCTAGGCGTGCACATGCTTGTCCTTCCGAGCGAAGCGAGGAATCTGCTCTTTCGTCCTCCTATATACTTCTTGCCATCCTGAGCGCCGCCAAAGCGAGAGCGAGGGCAAGTCGAAGGATCCTTACTCGATCACAACCGTCCACGAGTGAACATGTCTCTGATCAAACTTGCTGCTCAATCCGACCTCCCAGCGATCAACGAAGTCAAAGAAATGTCCGTCGGCGACAAATTGATCTGCGTCGCGAATGTAGACGGCGAAATCTGCGTCATGGAAAACACCTGTCTGCACCAGGGAGGGCCGCTGGGTGCAGGAGTCATCGAGAAAGGGAAAGTGGTTTGCCCATGGCACGGCTGGGAGTGGGATCCGAAGACCGGCCAGGGACCAGCGCCCAACGCGAAGGTTGCGGTGTATCCGGTGAAGGTTGAGAACGGGGATGTGTTAATTGAGGTGTGAACAGGAGACCTCGGACGGACGGCCGAGGCGGCTGCTTCTACGGGAGCTCCACTAGCTGAGCAGCTTCAGGAACTGCCCCTGTCCTTCAAACCCCGGAAACACCGCTTTCAAATCCTTGTTGCCAAGATATCGCTCCACAACTTCGCTCAGGACCAGGCGGAAGTCGGTGGTGACGGCTAGATCCCGGCCTTCGTATAGCTGGGATTGGTCGAGGCCCGGCCAGCGGGCATAGACCTTGCCTCCGCGTACCGGCCCGCCCAACACAAACATCACGTTGGCATGGCCATGGTCAGTACCGCGATTGCCGTTTTCGCGGGCGGTGCGGCCAAATTCCGACATCGTGACGACGACCGTGTCTTCGGCGAGGTCGCCGAGATCAGTCCAGAAGGCCGCAATCGATTGCGAGAAATCGCCAAGCACGTTGGCAATCTGCCCCTGCGTGTTGCCTTCGTTGACGTGGTGATCCCATCCCGGGATATCGGCAAACGCGACCTGCACGCCCACGTCCGCCTTGATCAGCTGCGCCAGTTGCCGCATGCTGTCGCCAAATCTGCCCTTCGGATAGTTTGCGCCGGCTACGGGGGTGTACTTCGCCGGGTTGGCAGTTTTGAGCATCTTCACGGCATCAAAAGTTTCGCGTCCCGTGCCATGCAGAACCGCGTCCACCGAACTTGAATACATGGCTTCGAATGTGTTGGCGATCGGCTCGGCCTTGGGATTTTTTCCGCCAATCGAAAAGTCGTTGAGATTGTTGAGGGCAATCGCCGGCTCGCGGCCAGAAAGGATGCGCGGCAACGAAGGGCCCATCGCAATGGCGCGGAAGGCCGACGGATCGGATACGAGTTTTCCTGAAGCGGAACTTCCAGCGTCCGATTTACCCGCAGGCAGTTCGCGCAGCGTGCGATTCAACCAGCCATCCTCGGTTGCTTTGAGGCCGGGCGTGCCGGATTCCATGAAATCCTGCGCATCGAAGTGCGAGCGCGTAGGGTCCGGTGAACCCGCCGCATGCACGATCGCGAGATGCTTTTGTTTCCACAGCGGCTCAAACGACGCCATCGCCGGATGCAATCCGAAAAAGCCATCAAGGTCGAGAACCGCACTCTTCGGTATGTTGATGCTCGGCCGCATCGCGTAATACGATGCCTCGCCGTGCGGCACGACGATGTTCAGGCCGTCGGCTGCGCCGCGCTGGAAGATAACGACCAGCGGCTTACTGCGGGTTCCCGGATCGGCAGCGCCAAAGGCGGCACGGGTAAGAAAACTCGGCATCGCCGCTGTGCCCACTACGGCCAGAGCGCCATTGCGAAGGAATATTCTGCGAGTGATGGACATAGGAAAACGCCTTTCGCTGATCGCTATTCGCTACTCACTTGGAGTCTGCTGGCGCCCCGCGCCGAGCGAGTAGCGAAAAGCGAACAGCTATCTCCTCTGAAATTCCGGCGATCCCAAGATCAGCCCGGCAATCGCTCCCACATTCGGCGAACGCGCCGGGTCATCCAGCCGCCGCTCGCTGATCTTTGGGTCTTCCAGTTGCCTGCTGATGGTTTCATGCGTCTGGCGCGAAACGTCGCCGCCCAGCAGTGAACCTTCGAGCTGGACAAGAGCCTGCGGCGCATCGGCTGATCCCGGAGCAAGCGGCAATGCGTCAACTGTAATGCCGTGCAACCGCCCGCTCGCCAGTCCGAGAGCAAAGTTCATGCGGCCCAAGAGCGCCGAGGAATTCACCCAGGTTTCGGCCTTCATCGAATAACCTGTCGGCGGCATCATGCTGTAAGGCATCATTCCCATGTTGTTGAGAGCGCCAACCAGGGGGCGAGGATCATCCACTTGTGCCCCGCTCGCACGCGCCGCCGATACTACAAACTCAAGCGGCGTTTTCACCTTGGCGCGATAGGTTTCGGGCGACCAGAATTCCGGCGACTTAAACATGGTGCGCAGCACTTCGCGGATGTCGCCGTCTTTTTTTAAGAACGTTTGCGTCATGCGGTCGACGAGCGACGCCGGCGGATTGTCGGAAACAAACCGCATTGCAAGTTTTTGCGAAATAAAGTGCGCCGTCCTCGGATCGTGGGCCAGCAGGTGCAGCATTTCCAGGCCCTCTTTCTCGCCGTTCTCCTTGATACGATGGCCCAGAACGTTCTTGTCGCCCGGCTCGTGCATCCGCGGCTCAAACTTGAAGCCGCCGCCCTTGTTCGGCTGTTCGATGGTCCAGCCCGTAAAAACTTTGGCCAACTCAGTAACGTCTTTTTGCGTGTAACGGCCATTCACGCTCAGCGTGTGTAGTTCCATCAGTTCACGGCCGTAGTTCTCGTTCAGTCCGCTGGCTTGTTTCGGTTTGCCTTTCGGCGGGCGAATCAGGCGGCCAAAGCGGTCGCGGGCATTCGGTCCAATGCCAAGGGCAACATCGGAGTCCGGTCCGACGCTCAACCAATTGTCGAGATAGAACAACATGGCCGGGCTTTGCGCCGTGGCCACCAGCAAGTCCTCAAACTTGCCGAGCACGCGCGGACGGATGACATCACGTTCGTAGCTGGTCAGAAGGAAACGGTCCGCGCCTTTGTTGACAAACACATTAAAGTGGTTGAACCAGAAATCGGTCATCACTTCGTCGAGCTGGCGGTCGCTGTAAATCGCGCGCAGCAACCTGGCCTGCGTCAATTCATCCACCACGACCTGCTCGGGATTGTTGAGTGCCCGTAGTGTTTCCTTCTCCTGACCGTTCATGCCTTCGAGCAACGCGTCGGCCTTCGGGCCCTTGGCGCGGTTGGAGATGACACGCTGTTCCTCTGGCGAAAGCTTCAGAATCTCGCGGAACCGATCCTCTGGCGGAAGGTCGAGCAACTCCACCAGCTTGACGTTGGCTGCCTGGTTTTCCTCGCGGCGCTGGCGGTATGAGGCATCGGCCAGCATCGCGTTTTCTCCGGTCCCGCCGTTGCTGGCCGCGGTCTGCGCAGCCTCCGCCTTGCGCTCCTGCTTGTCATCCAGACGCTGGATCTGCGCCTCGTAAATAGCGCGCCGGACGGGGTCCTGTGGCATGGGCGCTTTGCCCGTAGCTACTTGTTTAATCATTTCGTTGTTGGGGAAATTTTCGACGATCTCGCGCGTCGTCATGTGCAGCGTGCGAAACGAGGAGAGACGGGCCTCGAGAGCCGAATCGTCAATTCGCCCCGGGTGGAGTTGCCGATCAATCCATTTATCGACGCCGAGTCGTCTGACTTCATCGACCTCGCCAGGACGCGGGCCAAATGTGAGCCGATTGAGCGCATGGAGGGCGCGCTTATGCTCGTCCAGGGGAGCTGCTTTTTCCTTTTTTCTCGCGAATGCAAACTGAGTGGTCGCGAGTCCCGCTGTGAGCAACGCTGCTGCCAAGAGTGGGCGGCGTTTCAGGAAGGGCAGTGCCATCGCTTTAAGCCTCGTTCAAACTAAACCCTAACTAGAGTTCAAAGTTGCGTGGAGAAGTAGCGAAAGAGGCGGCCTTTACGACTTTAGCTGCGCCATATACGCATTGCTGCTATGCGCCTTGCGCGTTGTTTGTTCGACGAATTTGAGGAATTCGCGCAGGTGTTCCTTTTCGGAGAGCTCCTCTTCCGAGAACTTAACCCGCACGCCAAACGACGGCGCGCTGAGAGTCGCAACTCCGCTCATAATTACACCCTTGACCCAGATTTTGCCACTCGATACCCACAATCCAATGTTGAGAGCTTTGCCTGCGGGCACAGGCGTGGCAGTTTCGACCAGGCAACCGCCGCGGCCAACATTGGCTAGATTGCCCCAGATCGGTTCTTCGACGCCTTCCACATGAATTTCTACGGCGACATAACACTTGATGCGGCGATGACGGCGCCGATCCGCCCCAGGCATCGGAGCGAACAAATCCAGCTCGAAAGGCGGTGTAACCGAGGTTGCTTCGGGACTCGGAAGCGGGGCGGGTTCCGGTGCCGCAGCGGCGGCCGGCTGAGAGGCGGGTGCAGGGCTTTCCGCCTTCGCTCTTCGGAGGAGGACAGCTTCCTGCTTAATCTCACGCATGACCTGCAACAACGCGGCTTCCCGTTTTTCGGGTGGGACTTCGCGATACGTCTGGAGCAACATCCCGAGATGGCTGACGAGATCGGGATCCGTGAGCAGGCGCGTCCAGTCCGTCCCCTTGGGCGATGGTTTTTTAGCTTCGCTCATGCGCAGGACTTCCCAGATACGGCCGCAGGGAAGCGTTCCAATACGCCTTTAAGATTGGACTTCGGTGGGTGATTTCACAAGATGACCAAGGTCACCGGTGACCCCTCGTGAAGCACCGGAGCCGGCCGTGTATCACGATTCTGCTCAACAATTTGCATCGTGCGCACTGCGGCGGCAATCCAAACGATTTACTATTCTCCTTTTCGTCCAGGAGCGAACCTGCTTTCCATGTCGTTTTTATCCTTTCTTAGCCAGCGTAATCCACGTTTTTTTGGGTTGTATCTGGTTGCTTCGGTTTTACTGGCCCCGGCGAGCCTGCTTGGCCAAGGAGCGACGCCGGCTGTTCCAAATCAAGTGCCCACGTCCGCCCAAAATCCGGTTTATGGCAGTGTTCCGGAAGCGAAGCCTGCGCCCGAGGTGTTGTCGCTTACCTTTAAAGACGCGATTGAGCGGGCGTTACGGCAAAACCTGGCTGGCCTTCTTTCCGAGTACAACACGATCCAGGCGCGCGGCCAGAAATGGCAGCAACTGAGCGAGCTTCTCCCAGATGTTTCGGGTGACGCGCAGGAGGTTGCGCAAAAACTGAGTCTCATCGCGTTGGGGTTCGGAAAGTTTCCCTCCGGGATCTTTGGGAACGGGAAGCTGCCCTCGGTGATCGGTCCGTTTTCGTATTTCGACATCCGTGCCACGGCGACGCAACGAGTTTTTGACTGGAGAGCTATTCAGGAATACCGGGCCTCCGTGGTGAATGAAACTACGGCGCGGTTCAATCTCAAGGACGCCCGCGACCTGGTCGTGCTGGCAACGGGCAACGCCTATCTGCAGGCAATTGCCGGAGCGGCGCGCGTCGAAACGGCGCACGCGCAGCGGGAAACGGCGCGTGCGCTCTATGAAAAGGCCCTGGCGCAACAGCAAGCCGGAGTTGCTCCTGCAATCGATACGCTGCGGGCACAAGTCGAATTTCAGACGCGCCAGCAGCAACTGATCTCCGTTACCAACGACTTCGCCAAACAGAAAATATCGCTCGCCCGGGTCATCGGACTCGCGCCCGGCCAGGAATTCACATTGGCCGATAAAGCCCCCTATGAGGCATTTCCCATTCCTGACCTCGAAACCACCTTGCAAAGGGCGTATTCGATGCGCTCCGATTACAAGGCAGCGCAGAATCGGGTTCTCGCGGCTCGCTTGGCTCGCAATGCAGCAGCGGCCGGGCGTTTACCCACTTTCGATGTGGAAGGCGATTACGGGGAGATCGGCGCGGCTCCCGCCAGTGTATTGCCCACCTATCACGTATCCGGCACGCTCAACATCCCGATTTTTCAGGGAGGGAAGGTTCACGCGGATGTTCTAAAGGCGGAAGCGAGCCTGCGTGAGGCCGAGGCGCAACTCGCTGATGTGCGGGGGCAAGTAGATCAGGACATTCGTAATGCGCTGCTGGATCTGAAATCCTCAGCCGATCAGGTTGAAGTGGCTCAGAGTTCGGTCGATCTGGCGGAGCAAGCTCTCACGCAGTCGCGCGATCGATTTTCCGCGGGCGTGACGGATAACCTGGAAGTGGTTCAGGCCCAGGAAGCGGTAGCTGCGGCGCACGAGAATCTGATTTCGAGTTTGTATCTTCATAACCTCGCCAAAGTTTCCTATGCGCGCGCTCTTGGCCGCGCCGAAGAAGGCGTTCGCGAATACTTGAGGGGAAAGTAGCTTATGAGTGAGACGAGCACTGCTGTAGCCGAGCCCAAGCCGGGACCACCCATGCAGCCAGCGACTGCTGAGAATGGTGAAGCGCGCTATCAGCGCCGCAAGCAACTTTTCGGGAGTTCGCGCGCGAAATTGTTTCTCGGCCTGACGATTCTGGTCTTACTGGTTGGCGGATTCTTCGCATGGCGTTATTTCATGAGCTACGAGTCGACTGACGACGCGCAGATTGACGGACACGTCAATTCCGTCAGCGCTCGGATCAGCGGCCACGTCATCAAGCTCAACGTCGATGACAATCAATATGTGGAGAAGGGAACGGTGCTGGTGGAGATCGACCCCGCTGATTACGAAGTTGCGGTTGCGCAAGCGCGCGCCGTCTACGCAGATGCGCAAGCGCAGGCGTCAGCTGCCGGCATCAACGTTCCGATCATGAATGTCAGCACGTCGAGCCAGGTAACTGCCGCCGGGTCCGAGGTTGCCGGGGCAAAGGCTGGAGTTGCTTGGGCCCGGCAACAGTTTGAAGCTGCCAAAGCGCAAGCGGTTCAGGCCGATGCCAATAACGTTAAGGCGCAAAACGATTTGGTCCGCTACAAACAGCTCATCGACAAACAAGAAATTTCTCAACAGCAGTATGACCAGGCAGTCGCCACGGCCAAGAGCAGCGCAGCGGCCTTAGAGGCCGCAAAGGCAGCCGCGGACGCTGCCCAGGTGCAGATCGAGCAAGCCCAGGAAAAATTACAGCAAGCGAATGCCGACCTGCGCACGGCTCAGACCGCTCCCCAGACGATGCAAGCCACGCGCTCGCGCGCGCTCTCCGCGCAAGCGAATGCTGAACGCAGAAAGGCGGAGCTGGATCAGGCGCTCCTGAATCTGCAATACACAAAAGTGATTGCCCCGGTCACGGGCATTGTCAGCAACCGTACCGTCGAGGTTGGCCAGAATGTGCAGGCCGGGCAAGAGATGATGAAAGTCATTCCACTCGAGGACATTTGGGTTACCTCGAACTTCAAGGAAACTCAACTCAAGAACATGAAACCTGGCCAGAAGGCCGAAATCTACGTTGACGCCACAGGGAAGACTTACAAGGCGCACCTCGATTCAATTGCGGGCGCCAGCGGCGCGCGCTTCAGCCTGCTGCCTCCGGAAAACGCGACCGGAAACTACGTGAAGGTTGTGCAGAGAATTCCAGTGAAGATTGTCTTCGAGCCCGGCGAAACCAAAGGTCATGAGCTGCGCCCCGGCATGTCGGTTGAGCCGAAAGTCTGGATTCGCGAATGAGCGCGGCCTCCATCACGATGAACGAGGCTGATGCCTGGGAGCCAGCGGTCAATCCCTGGATCATTGCCCTCGCCGTGACCCTGGCGACGTTCATGGAGGTACTCGATACCAGCATTGCCAACGTCGCTCTTCCCCACATCGCCGGCAGTTTGTCGGCCGGCCAAGATGAAAGCACTTGGGTTCTGACCTCGTACCTCGTCTCCAACGCGATTGTGCTTCCGCTCAGCGGCTGGCTTTCTTCCATCATAGGCCGCAAACGCTTCTACATGAGCTGTGTCGCCCTGTTCACGGTCAGTTCTGTGTTGTGTGGCTTCGCTCCGAACCTTGCCATGCTGATCTTTTTCCGCATCCTGCAAGGCGTGGGGGGAGGCGGCTTGCAGCCCAGTGAACAAGCCATCCTCGCCGATACGTTCCCTCCCGCCAAACGCGGTATGGCCTTTGCCGTTTATGGCGTGGCCGTGGTTATGGCGCCCGCAATTGGCCCCACTTTGGGCGGTTGGATCACCGATAATTTCAGCTGGCGCTGGATTTTCTTCATCAATATTCCGGTCGGTATTCTTTCGCTCGCGCTTACTTCGCGTCTGATTCAAGACCCGCCCTACCTGCGGCGCCGAAAGCTCAGCGAAACCAACATCGACTACATTGGGCTTGGATTGATCGCTCTGGGCCTGGGAACTTTACAAGTTGTGCTCGACAAAGGTCAGCGTGAAGACTGGTTCGAATCGAATTTCATCGTCACACTGACGGCAATTTCGGCGGCTTCGCTGGTGTGGGTCGTCATCTGGGAGTGGTATCACAAGGATCCGATCATCGATCTTCATCTGTTTCGTGAGCGCACCTTTGCCACCGCCAACTTTCTCATGTTCATGCTGGGATTTGCCCTTCTCGGCAGCACCTTGCTGTTGCCGCTGTTTATGCAAACCCTGCTCGGCTACACAGCCGAACGATCAGGCATGGCACTTTCACCCGGCGGTTTCACGATCATGCTCGCAATGCCACTGGTCGGATTTCTGCTTTCGCGTTACAGCCCGCGCTGGTTGTTGGTGTTCGGCCTGACAATGCTGTCGCTATCCCTTTTCCACATGACGCGCTTCGATCTCGATGTCGATTTCAAGACCGTGACAATGGCGCGCGTGTACCAGGCAATCGGAATGGCGTTCTTGTTCGTGCCCATCAATACTGCAGCCTACGCATTTCTCCCAAGGGAGAAGAACAATGCGGCTTCCGGATTGATGAATCTGGCCCGCAACATAGGGGGCAGCGTTGGCATCTCGTTTGTCACCACCATGCTCGCGCGTCGAGCGCAGGTCCATCAGGTCATGCTGTCGCAGAATCTGAACGCGGCCAACCCCCAGTTTCGATCCCAACTCAACGGGATCACCGGTGTCTTCCTGGGAAGCGGCTCCGGACCCGGCTCTGGCCCGGGGTCTGCTGTTCAGCATGGCTACGCCCTAGTGCAGGCTAATATTATTCGTCAATCGACCATGCTTGCCTACGTCGATAACTTTTGGCTGTTGGGGGTCGTCATTTTTTGCTTGATTCCATTGGTGTTCCTGATTAATAAATCCAAGCCGGGGGGCGGGATGGCGGTTCACTGATCCCGATCCGTCTAAGGACTGCTGGCGAGGGCCGAGGGGGAGCACCATGTTTCGCATCATCACACTCGAGCGCGAATACGGCTGCGGCGGAGGCGGCATTGCCTGCGAACTGGCTCGCCGCCTGGGATGGAAACTGTGGGACCAACAACTGACGGCCGAGATTGCCAAGCGGGCGAATGTCGCTGAAGAAGCCGTGGCGCTGTGCGATGAACGCGTGGACAGCCGCCTTTACAGGCTTGCTAAGGCGTTTTGGCGCGGTAGCTACGAGCGCAGTCTCCCGCTCTCCGACTCCACCGTCTTCGATACCGACCGGATGATGACGATGATGAAAGAGATTGCGCAAAAGATTGCAGCTGATGGAAGCGCTGTTATCGTTGGCAGAGGTTCGCCGTTTTTCTTGCGCGAGCACGAGGATACATTCCGCGTGTTTGTCTATGCCCCGCGAGATGAAAAGGTCCGGCGTCTGCTTGCCTTGGGCAAAAGCCAAGAGGATGCCGAAGATCTGGTCGACAATGTCGATAAGGATCGGATCGCCTACATTAAACACTATTTCAATGCCGATTGGCCGACCCGCGGCCTGTACCACATGATGATCAATACCGCGTTTGGCGATGAGAAAGTGATTGCGACGATCCTGCACGCGATGCAAACTTTTGCCGCGCCTTCGCCTGAACCCACACTACGCCTCGTGCGTTGACGATGCACTTGTTACTGGATTTTTACTTGCCTTCCCCGTCTAAGTCTGGTTAGATTTCAAGGCTACGAACGTGGATGTTCCACGCGGGCGCACCCAACGCGCTCCTGTTGATCACTTGGCGTGCGACTAAGTGTGTTCCTGAGATTGAGAGGGAGAGCACTGTGAAAA
>Ga0187782_10004108_pt1 | contig 10873 bp, 10 predicted proteins | sample 0715_SJ02_MP15_2_FD_132454 | JGI IMG/M metagenome (GOLD analysis project Ga0187782, IMG submission 132454) | Tropical peat soil microbial communities from peatlands in Department of Meta, Colombia - 0715_SJ02_MP15_20_MG | ecosystem: Environmental > Terrestrial > Soil > Wetlands > Peat | place...
CACCATGGTGCCGGACACGCCCGATGTCGAAGACGTGCTCTTCGGCGAGAACGGCGTCGCCAGCGGCCTCACGCCGGGCAAGGTCTTCGTGGACATGAGCTCCATCTCGCCCATCGCTACGAAAGATCTTGCGAAGCGCGTCAACCAGCTCGGCTGCGAGTATCTGGACGCGCCCGTCTCCGGCGGCGATGTCGGCGCGCGCCAAGGCACGCTCACCATCATGGTCGGCGGCAGCGAGAAGGCGTTTGCGCGCGTCAAGCCGCTGTTCGAGCTGATGGGCAAGAACGTCACGCTGATCGGCGGGAACGGCGATGGCCAGATTGCGAAAATCGCCAACCAGATCATTGTCGCGCTCACCATCGAAGCGGTGGGCGAGGCGCTGCTCTTCGCCTCGAAAGCCGGCGCCGATCCCGCCAAGGTGCGCCAGGCGCTGATGGGCGGCTTCGCCTCCTCGCGCATTCTTGAGCTTCACGGCGAGCGCATGATCACCCGCAACTTCGAGCCTGGCGGCCGCATCGAACTGCACCAGAAAGACTTGAACAACGCGCTCACCGGCGCGCGCGCCCTGCACCTCAGCCTGCCCAACACCGTCACCTGCCAGGAACTGTTCAACGCCTGCGCCGCCCACGGCGGCTCTGCGTGGGACCACTCCGCCATGGTGCGCGCCCTCGAAGACCTTGCCAATCACGAGATCGGATCACGCGAGCGGCAGAAGGGCGCCGCGTAGGAAACAATTAGGAATTGTCATCCTGAGGAAGCGCGACCGAGCCCGCGGTGACGGGCGAGGGAACGCAACGAAGGAGCTGCTTTTATGTCCGCTGCAAAGCAGGTCCTTCGCTGCCCTCGGTCGTATACACTCCCTCGGCCGACGCTCAGGATGACAATCTCTATATTCATTTTGTCTTTTATTTAGAACTTCCTCGACCACTCCTTGGGCCAGCGCTCGATCACCACTTTCTGGTCGGTGTAGAACTCGACCGCGTCGCGCCCCTGGCCGTGGAGCACGCCGAGAAAGCTGTCTTTCCAGCCGCTGAAGGGGAAGTAGGCCATGGGCGCGGCCACGCCGATGTTGATGCCAATGTTGCCGGCGGGCGCTTCGTAGCGAAACTTGCGGGCGGCGGCGCCGCTGGAAGTAAAGATGGAGGCTGCGTTGCCGTAGGCGCTGCGCGAGAGAATCGAGAGCGCCTGGTCGACGTCGTCGGCGTGGACGAGGCTGAGAACGGGTCCGAAGATCTCGGTCTGCGAAAGCTCGCGATCGCCTGGGACGCCGTCGAGGATCGTGGGCTTCACGAAGTTCCCTGCCTCGTGGCCGGCGATGCGGGCGTTGCGTCCGTCGAGCACGACCCTGGCGCCTTCGCTCGCGCCCTTGGCGATCAGCGATTCGACGCGCGCCTTGCTCTCGCCGGTGATGAGCGGGCCCATCTGCACGCCGTCATCGAGTCCGAAGCCGACGCGCAAGCTGGCGGCGGTTTCGGCGATGGCATCGCGGAAGGTGCGCTGCGCTTCGCCGACGGTCACCGCGACCGACACGGCGAGGCAGCGCTGGCCGGCGCATCCGAAGGCGCTGTCGCTGACGATCTGCGTGGTCATCGCTATGTCAGCGTCAGGCAGCACGACGACGTGGTTCTTGGCGCCGCCCTGGCACTGCACGCGCTTGCCGTGCACGGCGGCGGTCGAATAGATGTACTTGGCGACCGGAGTCGATCCGACAAAGCTGACGGCGCGGACCTTGGGATGTGCCAGGAGCGTGTCCACCGCGACCTTGGTCCCGTTCACCAAATTCACCACGCCGGCGGGCAGGCCAGTCTGCTCGATGATCTCGAAGGCGCGGCGGATGCTGACCGGAACCTTTTCCGAAGGCTTCAGGATAAAAGTGTTGCCGCAGGCGATGGCGAAGGGCAGGAACCAGAACGGCACCATCACCGGAAAATTAAACGGGCAGATGGCGGCAACGACGCCAAGCGGCTGGCGGATGGTCATCTCGTCGATGCCGCGGGCAACGTCTTCGAGGTTGCTGCCCTGCATCAGCATGGTGACGCCGCAGGCGACCTCGACGCTCTCGATGGCGCGGCGCATTTCGGCGCGCGATTCGGCGATCGTCTTGCCATTCTCGAGTGTGATCAGGCGCGCCAGTTGTTCCAGATGCTCTTCCAGGAGCTGCTTGAGCTTGAACAAATACTGGATGCGCTCCTCGGGCGGCGTGCGTCGCCACTCAGGGAAGGCGGCGGCCGCGGCTTCGATGGCTTCCACCACCTCCCGCTCCGGGCTGAGCGGGACTTCGGCCAGCAATTCACCGGTGGCGGGATTGATGACCTTGAGGAACTCGCCGGCGGTTGAATTTTTCCAGAGTCCGCCGATGAGATTGGGCAGCTGAACGGTGTGCGCCTGAATGGTGCTCATGGCGGCTCCTTGGAGCGTCCATAAAGACGTAGCAAGCTACGTCTCTACTGAGAAGGGAAAAATCCGAAAACCGAGACGCAGCAAGCTACGTCTCTACCGCGAGGCCGACGGGAAATGATAGTACAAGCGAGGGGAGAAGGCGGCAGACGATTTGCGGCACGACTCAGATCTGGGGCAGGGCTTCGCAGCGGTCGATCACGGCCGCCACGCCGATTTTTTGCCCCGGCTTTTCTTCCACGCGCACTACCGTCGCCTGGCAGCAAACCCATTGGCGGCCGAAAGGTCCGATTTCAGGTGGCATCATGAGCACAATCTCAAGCTTGGAGTCCTCTTCGACCCTGGCCTCGGTGAAGAAGAAGAGGCCGCGGGAGCTGATGTCCTTGAGTTCCACCTGGGCGCGGCCGGAGCCGCGAAGGCTCATGCTGGCCGGAAGCTGCCACTGGACCCGCTGGGATGCCCGTTTTTCATGCCGCGGCTTTGCCATCAGTTGTCTCCTGCAAAGACGGTGGTAACCTACAGGGCCGCCGCCGGTAACAGGTCGCCTGTGCCCAGGGGCCAGAGTGTACGCCGCTGTTGGATGCCTGTCGAAACAAAACCGCTTTGTTCGGAATTCAGAACACGCGCGCCGGAAGTTGATTTGTAAACGAGTGCCAGCCCGCTCTCGACACTTGTGGAAAAAGTTGACAAATCGGCTACAATCGTCGCCAGCAGTCTCAACACACTCCTCCCGAAGAGGCTGAATCCACAGAGTTTCACCGGCGCGCCACCATTTCCATTCGAGTGGCTAGCCATTTGTTCTGGTTTCAGAACATGAGGCACGACGAACCACCAGCGTCCCGCATTACAGCAGTCACGGAGGACCGTGAGTCCTATCACTGTGCCATCCTGCGAAAGGGTGGCAAACTTTAGTTTGGCCTGTATTGGCCTGTATCAGTCCCAGCCACTACTCCTCCTGCCCGGCTGGGGATGGCATTATCATGGGGCCGATGCCGCATAGTCGCGGCCGGATCCTGCAACCTTGGGAGAAAGTTACGTGTTACCCTCTGGCCAACGTTTGCGCGTACTTCGAGAGCAGCTAGGACTCACCATTCGCGATGTGGAGGCGGCCAGCACACGGATCGCCGCCCGTCACGGCAGCGAGGACTTTGCCATCTCGCCCAGCCGGCTCTCAGACATTGAAACCAAAGGCATTCTTCCCAACATCTACCGGCTGTATTCGCTTTCGGTGATCTACCGCAAGGACCTGCGGGAACTCCTTAGGTGGTTTGGGATCGACCTCAACGAGATTCCAGCTGACCTGGCCTTTGCGGAGCCACCCAAGTCCCACATCACCGAAGCCCTGGATAGCTTGATGAAGGTCAACATACCGGTGCAGCTCGATCCCGGATTCGACCTGCGGCGAACCTCGAATCTGGGACGCATGATCGAGCGCTGGGGTATAGTGCCCCTGGCCCACCTGGCGCTGTTCAGCAACACCAAGTATGTCTACGGGTATGTCGGAAGTGAGGACTTCACCATGTATCCGCTGCTGCTGCCAGGGTCCTTTATCCAAGTGGATGAGGCAGCCAATACGGTGGCGGAGGGCGGTTGGCGGTCCGAGTACGAGCGGCCCATTTACTTTCTGGAACTTCGCGACGGTTATGCTGCCTCCTGGTGTTCGCTCAAGGGCGAGTACCTGATCCTGCAGCCCCATCCTTTATCTCCGACGCCGGTGCGCGTCCTCAAACATTCCCAGGATGTAGAGGTGCTGGGACAAGTGGTGGGCGTTGCCATGCGCCTGGATGGCTGGCGCGCTGTCAGCGGCGCCGAGGCTATGGCAGCAGAGACAACAGCGCCGCGACGACTGAATTGAAGTGCGCCTCGGACCCTGCGCCCAGTTTCGGAGGGGCCAGAGCGCGCGCCTGCCGCAGAAAAGTTTCCAGATAGGGCCGGATGTCGCAGGCCTGGGCCGCCGCCGAACGCGCGGCATCATCCAACAGCTGGCGCAAGGGCGTCCGCAACACCTGCAGGAACAACCCCCGATGTACTTCCGCCATCGCGCGCTGCAGCGCCTCCTCTCCGTAGACCCGCGCCAGACCCCAGTGCACATACTTCTCCTCGCTGCGTAGCTCCGCGATGTAGCCGAGTTTCCCCAGCACCCCAGGGATGTTGGCCAGAGTTCGTTCGAAGAGATCGTCTTTGATCGCCAGCAGGGTCATGTCTGTTCCAGTTTCAGGAATCCGAAACTCGAAGCGATTCCCCGCACAACTCTTCTCCCGGCAGCCAAAGTTGGCAGCGGAAGTTTACTTCGCCTGGGAGGAGAGATCCCATGAAAAAACTGCTGCAGGTGTTACTAATCGGCCTGGCCCTGCTGGGCTCAGTCTCAACCGCATTTGCCGACGGCACCGACCCCGTACCGACAAAACCGCCGACCCAGGGTGCAAGATAACGACTGTGACTGACAAGTTACCAACGCGTAGCCGGTGGCCAAAAAGGAATTGTGGTTCGGAATAGGGAATAGTACACTTCCCGCTTCCAGCCATGCCTCTTTCGGCCACCGACTATCTGCTTTGGGTGACAGGCCCGATCCTGCTCATGCTGACATGCTGGGCATTGCTCAAGCACAGGTTCGTCTATGAGCTTCCGGTGTTTTTTGGCTACGCCGGGTACCATATTTTACGGACGGCGGCGCTGTTTGGCGTTAACCACAGGATGAGCTACAACAATTATTTCTACGCCTTCTGGGCCGCACAGGTGATAAGCCTTGGGCTGGGATTCTGCGTTATCTACGAGATATATGGCAGAGTTTTTCAGAAATATGACGCCATCCAGCGGCTCGGTGGTCCGCTCTTCGCGTGCGCCGCGGTCGTGCTGCTCGTGGTGGCGGTGTTAGCGGCACATTTCGCTCCGCCGGGCGCCGACAGCACAGGGGCTGTGGGGTCCATGTTCCTGCTGGAGCGAAGCGCACGGGTAATGCAGTGTGGCCTGCTGGCTTTCCTGTTTGTGCTGTCGTTCTTTTTCGGGCTGCCTTGGCAAAACCGCATGTTCGGCATCGCCCTGGGCTTCGGCGTCTATGCCAGCATAGACTTGGCGGCTACAGCCCTGTATTCGAAGATTGGCGTGAGTGCCACCTCGGCGTACTCGCAAGTGCAAGGCATTGCATACGCCTGCGGCGTGCTGATCTGGACGTGCTATCTTTTCGCTCCGGAGCCCGTGCCGGAACCGGCTGACCTGATGTTTCAGGTCAGCCTGCAGGAATGGAACCAAGCTCTATTGGATGTGTGGAAACGATGACAACTACAATTTTGTTGATCGGCTTTGCAGTAGTGGTCTTGCTTTTGCTGATGCGGACAGCTCTTCGCCGGAAGCCTGTGCCTGACCTGGGAGCGCTGGACGCCTATATCGAGGCCGTGGATCTGCGGGCTTTCCGCAACCTGATCGACCCTGCGGAAGAGGACTACCTCCGCGAACAATTGCCGCCGGGCAAGTTTCGCGTGATTCAGCGGAAGCGCTTGCGTGCGACGCTTGAGTACGTGCGGTGCGTTGCAGGCAATGCGGCGGTCCTGCTGCGCGTGGGCGAAGCTGCCCGTCGCGACCCAAACCAGGAGGTGGCTTCAGCCGCGCGTGCGCTCGCCAACAACGCTCTGCGCCTGCGCGTCAATGCCATGCTGGCTATGGCTACGCTTTACGGACGCCTGGTTCTGCCTGGCGCTCGGATTTCGGTCGGCCAGGTAACGGACGCGTACGAGAACCTGACCCAGGGCTTGGTACGGTTGGCGCGTCTGCAGAATCCCGTATATGCGAGCCGGGTCGCGGCCGTGATCTAAGACGGCGTCCCTTGGGGCGTCAGCGGGTTCGGGTATTCAAGCCGGTGGCCGACGTGTGCGACCGTATTACGCGGTCCTCGGGTAGAGATGGCGGCGTCGAGGCCTTCCTCGCCTTGGGTCCTTCCGCATCGGGCAGGATTTCGCGCAAACACCAATCGATTTTCTGAACCGCCCGCTGAATGTCCTCAACCGCGGCCGAGTCCGCGATGGAGAGCGCCGACCGGCTGACAATCACCTGTAACGCATTGCGGGTATAGTGGTTCATGTCTGCAATGACGCCCACGAGCAGTCTCTGCCGTTCGAGTTGCCGCTCATGTCTCAGTTGTTGAGCGATCCCCAGTCCCAGTACCAGCGAACTGAGCAGGAAATCGTCGAGCAGCGTGGCGTCCCGGCGCAAACCATGGTGCACCATCCAGACGTCGATCCAGTACACGGCCGCAAACGTCACGATCGCCGAGCAGGCGGCCCATTTGAAGCGCACTGCGCGGGAGACTAAACCGCCTGCAGCCCGGCCACGGGTGGACGAGGGCGCGTCAGAGACCATTAAGAGTGCCGACCTCCCCGGCTGCGCCTATCCTACCGCGCAGCGGCTGAGGAAAAGTGTAAAGAGAAGTAAATTCTCGAACGATAGCTTTAGAAGCGGAGTTGGACTAGAAGGTGAACCCCAGGCCACCGCGCACCGAGCGTGAGCACTGCACCAGGTCGACCTTCTGCCCGTCCGGTCCAAGCACCGGAATATAGCCTTGAGCCAGAAGATTGCGCAGGTCAAGCAGGGCTTCCATGTGCCCGGGTAGAAAAGCGGCGGGAAGCGGCTGGCGGATGAAGATGCTCAAGTAGGGATCAGACTCGCCCGGCGAGGCATTGAACATGTCCACCGGGGTCACTGCGGCCCCGCTGGTCCATTTATAGGAAGCGATCCATTGGGTCTTGGAGTGTCCGAGACCGCCCCCCAGCTTGATCGCCGCCGCGTGGCGGTGCTCCACCCGCAGCAGGGACTGGGCCTCCTGCCAGGAGATGGCGGAACCGGGCAGCGCCAGAACACCGCCGTAGCCGTAGTCCAGCGTGGCCGTCAGATTGGGCAGCAACTTACGCTCGGCCACCGCGCGCACACCCTGGGTCGAGAGATCTCCGCCGTTATAAGTGAAGGTACCGGAATAAACGTCCGGGAGGAATGCGCCGGAATCGGCCGTCACCTCACCGACGCCCACCAGCGCCGTATTGTGGATATGGTCCGAGTAAGCAGCCACCTGAACGCTGTTTTTCCCGACACGACGTGACACCGAGAGCTCATGGTGCTGGGCGTGCTCCAACTGAGCGCGGCTGTTCACCATGGAGACCCGCGGTCCAGACTCGCTCAGGTCGGCGGGGGCGCTATCAAAACCCTTCGCCAACCGCGTACTGGGCTGCGAGGTCGCATAGCGATACTGCACCACGGTATTCGGCGTAACGTGCACGGCAGCCGTGCCGTTAGGACGGAAAGCAGTCACGTTTCCGCGAAAGTCAATAGCCTGCAGTTCGCCGCCGAAATTGAGGTCGATGAGGTCGGCGACCGTAATCCCATCTGCGACCGAAAAGGACATCGCATCGAGTGCGCCATCGTGCTGCACCGTACCGGGCATGGCGAAGCGGCGCACGGTCAGGGCCATTTCCGGGCGCGAGCCGTCGTCCATCTGGTGCGAGTAGGCAGCCCGCACCACTGCGGCGGGATCGGCACTGCCGTAGCCCACATTGCCGCCCAAGCTCAATGTCCCGGCCGAGAAAAGGGATTGATCGATGCGGAACTGCGTGGCCATATCGCCCACGCCGCCAAAGCCCTCGTTCTCGGAGCCGGCAACGAGCGACACCTGCGCTTTTAAGTTGCGATCCTTGCTCTTCGCCGGCGTATCAGAGTCTAGTGCGCGCAGAATGGGCCGGCTGGTCACGGTGCGTAGCGCCCACTTCCAGTCGTCATCCGCCTGGGGAGAACTGCGGGGCGGCGGCAGCCACTGCGCCACGTCCAACAGAGTCGTCAGGGTCAGGTTAACCACCAGGTTCGCGCCCGCGCGGAGGGCGACGTCCTCGCGCAGGGTCGGCAGATAGGAAGGAGCCGAAGCCTTCACTTGGTAAGCGCCGGCGGAGAGCCCAGAAGCCCTGTAAAAGCCACGAGCGTCGGTAAATACGGCGGTGGCCAGGGGAGTATGGGGCGAAACTATCTCCACCACGACCCCCATCTGCGGCACGCCGCTCGAGTTCTTCACGTACCCGGAGATGGAGCCTGCGGGAGCCGCCGCCCAAGCCGGAACCGCCATCATAAACAGCGCCAACCCATACTCGAGTCTTCGCGCCACCATCTACCACCTGCCTCGGGAAAACCGGGCGGACCATTGCATAGCGAACGGGGGGACACGAGTGCAGCCCCGATCGACACTTATGGGCGTAGATTCTATGTCCCATGCCACCGAAAGGCAAGGCTCTGGCGGCCTTGCCGAACCCCAACCAGCACCATCTTCGCGGGTGCGAACCGTTCCGCCCACCCGATATAATCGAAATGGCAGGAGATACGTCTATTCAGCGTCTCTTGCGGCAACAGCTGTGGTGTGTCCGGTCGGCAGACGGCACATACGAAACTTTCTGCAGCGATCCGGCGTATCACAGGAAGGGGTAGCCTCACCCTGCGGGGCTAACCTTGCGCGGCAGACAGTCCGAGCAGGGAGGATTTAATGAACTGGAAGAAAATCGGCATCATAGCCGGAGCTGTGATCGTGCTGGCCGCGGTGGTGGGATTCACCGTGTACCAGAGCCGCAAGAACGTGGTCGCGGTGCAGAGCGGGCGGGTCGTTCGCGAGGACCTGGCCAGCGTGGTGACGGCTTCCGGCGAGGTCAACCCGATGACCTACGTCAACATCGGGGCAAACGCCTTCGGCAAGATCACGCATCTCTATGTGAAAGAGGGCGACAAGGTCAAGCGGGGACAGTTGCTGGCGCAGATCGAGAACGTGCAGCCTGCGGCCGACGTCTCGGCCATGCAGGCGTCGCTGCAGGCCGCTAACGGCGACGCCGCCGCCGCCGATGCCGCCTACAACACTGCCATTGCCGACCTGGCCCGCGCCAAGGCTGACGCAGCGCAGAAGAAGCTGGATTATGAGCGCGCCCAGGGTCTGTTCCGCGATCAGCTCATTGCCAAGCAGGATTTCGACGCCCGCGAAGCGGCGTGGGAAGCTTCGGCGAGCGGCCTGGTGCAGGCGCAGGCGCGCATCGTGCAGACCAAGGCGCAGCGCGACGCGGCGCATGACCGCATCAAGCAGGCGGCGGCCAGCCTGACCCACGCCTCCGATGTACTGCAGAAGACGGTCTACACGGCGCCCTTCGACGGCACCATTAGCAACCTGCCGGTGCGCGAGGGTGAGACGGTGGTCATCGGCATTCAGAACCAGCCGGGCAGCACGCTGATGACGCTGGCCGATATGTCGGTGATCACTGCTGAAGTCAAGGTGGATGAAACCGACATCGTCAACGTCAAGCTGGGGCAGCCCGCCGACGTCACGATCGATGCCATCCCCAACAAGGTGTTCAAGGGACACGTGACCGAGATCGGTGAGAACGCCATCGTGCGCTCCACCGGCGTGGCCACTTCGCAGACGCTGGCCAGCAGCCAGGAAGCCAAAGACTTCAAGGTCAAAGTCACGCTCGACGATCCGCCGCAGAACCTGCGTCCCGGGCTCTCTACCACCGCCAAGATCACGACTGCCACGCGCTCGGCCGTGCTGGCCATTCCCATCCAGGCGCTGACCATCCGGCAGAGGGCCGACCTCGATCCGAAGGGCAAGGACAAAGGGTCTGTCCAGGCGGCTGCGCCCTCGCCGATGCAGGCAAAGAAAGATAAGGAAGAAATTCAGGGAGTATTCGTGATCCGCGGCGGCAAAGCGGTCTTCGTGCCCGTCGAAACCGGGATTACGGGCACCACCGACATCGAAGTAACCAGCGGGCTCAAACCCGACGAGGAAATCGTAATCGGCAGTTACAAGGTCCTGCGCACCCTCAAGAATGATGCCCGGGTCAAGATCGACAACACGGTCAAGAAGCAGGAAGAGTCGTAACCGAAAGACCGCGCGAGCGTCTAACCGCTCGAAGCAGGGAGAAGCGAGTAGGGAGTAGCGAGCAGGAAGCAGGGAGTCAGCCGAATGGCCACTGAAGTCGCCACCATCACCGATAAGCCGGCCGCGCCGCCGTCCAACTGCATGATCTGCACCGAGGACCTGTGGAAGACCTACGACATGGGCTCGGAGCAGCAGGTGCACGCCCTGCGCGGAGTAGACCTGCGCATCGACCGCAATGAATACGTCGCCATCATGGGGCCGTCGGGGTCGGGCAAGTCCACGCTGATGAACCTGATCGGCTGCCTGGACAGCCCCACCAAGGGCCGCTACTGGCTCAACGGACAACTGGTCAGCGAACTGCACGACGACGAACTGGCGCGCATCCGCAACAAGGAAATCGGCTTCGTCTTCCAGACCTTCAACCTGCTTGCGCGCGCTACTGCCCTGCACAACGTCGAACTGCCGCTTATCTATAACGGCACCCCGTCCGAGGAGCGCATCGAGCGCGCCAAAGCGGCGCTGAAGGCGGTCGATCTCGGCGAGCGCATGACGCACAAGCCCAACGAACTCTCCGGCGGCCAGCGCCAGCGC
>Ga0187782_10004109_pt1 | contig 10872 bp, 9 predicted proteins | sample 0715_SJ02_MP15_2_FD_132454 | JGI IMG/M metagenome (GOLD analysis project Ga0187782, IMG submission 132454) | Tropical peat soil microbial communities from peatlands in Department of Meta, Colombia - 0715_SJ02_MP15_20_MG | ecosystem: Environmental > Terrestrial > Soil > Wetlands > Peat | place...
ATCGAGGCAGCCAAAGAGTCAAACGCGGGGCAAGTCAGGTTTCTCTCATGAGGGCCTGATACCGTGGATGGTCGCGCAGCGTATCGAGGTCGGAATCTTTCGCCGCCCATTGCCGATACCAGTGTCCCTTCGAAGGAGCCATGGCCTTTTCCAGACAGTCGAGCGCCCTGTCGGCGTTCCCGAGCTTCGCGAAGACGCAAGCGGAATTGTAAAGGATCGAAGGTTCTTCAGAATCAATCGCCAGGGCACGGTTCACCCAATCCAATGCGCGGTCCCGTTCGCCAATATCGGAGAGATTCCCGGCGCCGAGATAAAGGGCCCGTGCGTCATCCGGATGAAGCTCTAGGTGCTTTTCCGCCATCTGCAGGGCGCGCCGTGCGGCTGCTGACCCTTCGTCAATGCGACCCAATGCACGATACGCCGTGCCAAGCAGTGTGGGCGCTTGATAGTCCTGCGGTTTCACGATACAAGCCTGCTCGAAAAGCTGGGCTGCCTTCTCCATGTTCCCCTGCTGAAAACTGGCACGCGCGTAGAAGTAGTAGGCTTCGAACAGTTTAGAATCCAGGCGAATCGCGGTCTCAAATTCCTTCTCGGCTTCCTCGAACCTCTTGCTCAACGAGACGGCCAGGCCGCGCGAGGCGTGCGCTTCACCGGAATCCGGATCGAGCTCGACAGCCTTTCGGCTGGCGCGGTCGGCCTCGCGCAGGTTGTCATCCGTGGTGTCCCAATACATGTAGAGGAATGATGAACAATCCGCCACACCGGCATAGGCTCGCGCGTAGCCGGGATCGATCACGATTGCGCGGGCGAACATCTGCCGGGCGTACTCAAATCCCTTCCGGCGCAACTGGTGAAAGAACTGCCGCCCGCGCAGGTAATAATCGTAGGCTTGCACGTCTGCCGTCGGGGCCTTCTTGATTTCCTGCTTTTCCTTCTCGGTGAGGGCGACTTTGAGAGAGCGAGCGATGGCCTGGGCGATTTCGTCCTGGATCGCAAAAACATCCTCCAATTGCCGATCGTAGCGTTCGGCCCAGACCGAGTGGCCCGTGCGGGTTTCGATCAATTGGCCGGTGATGCGCAAACGATTCCCGGCCCGCCGCAGGCTGCCGGTGAGTACATAGAGCGCGTTCAGTTCCCGGCCAACCTCGGGACCCGTGACGCTCTTGTCACGATAGGCCAAAACGGCAGCGCGAGGAAACACACGCAGCTCGCGGATCTTCGATATCTCCGTAATGATGTCCTCGGTCATGCCATCACGGAAGTACTCGTCTTCCTTGTCGCTGCTCAAATTTTCGAAATAAAGCACGGCGACGGATTTTTCCGCAACTTCCGGCGCGACGGTGGGTGCCACGCCGGAAGCCCGGCCCGAGTCCAGCTCGCGCTTCAGCCTCCTTAGGTCAGCCAAAAGGCTCGCCGCGGTCTGGTAACGGGCGCGCACATCCTTTTCAAGCGCCTTCTCGATAATTTCGACCAGTTCCCGCGGAAGAGCGGGATTTACGCGCGTCAGCGGAGTCGGTGCACGATTCAGAATCGCCTCGAAGATTACGGCAGACGTGTTTCCTGTGAACGCCGGCCGTCCCGCCGCCATTTCGTACATCACCACGCCCAAAGAGAAGAGGTCGGTCCGGGCGTCCACTTCTTCACCGCGCGCTTGCTCAGGAGACATGTAAGCGACCGTTCCCATCGCCGCACCCGTGCTGGTCAGATGCTCGTAATGAACAACGGTCGGCCCGGCGGTTGCGCCCACAGCCTCCCCGACCCTCAGCCGGTAAGACGATAGCTTGGCTAAACCGAAATCCAGCAGCTTTGCCTCGCCACGTCTGGTAACAAAAATGTTGGCGGGCTTGATGTCCCGGTGGATGATGCGTTTCGCATGCGCTGCGTCGAGTGCGTCGGCAATCTGGGTGCTCCAGTCGAGGATGTCCCGCACGTCGAGCACCTGGCCGTTCATGTAATGCTTGAGGGTGCGGCCTTCCAGCAGTTCCATCACGATAAAAGGTTGGCCTTGGTGCTCGTCCACATCGTGAATGGTAGAGATGTTGGGATGATTCAGGGCGGAAGCAGCCCGTGCTTCACGACGGAAGCGCTCCAATGCTTGCGAGTCCTCAGCCAGCCCCTCTGGCAGGAACTTCAGGGCAACGTTCCGGCCGAGCCGCGTGTCTTCTGCGCGGTAAACAACGCCCATGCCACCGCCGCCGAGCATCTCAAGGATGTGATAGTGGGAGATGGTCTGCCCGATCATGAGAAGTGAGGCCCAATCAGGCCCGTGGGATATTACGCTGCGACGTGCCCTCAGTCAACGCGAGTTAGAACCGTGTCGCTGCTCGCGAAGATCAGGTCGATCGCAGGCGCACGATTCCCTGACCCAAAGGCGTACTATAGCAACAAGCGTTCTTCAGGAGGCGCCGATGCCAGATGAACTGCGTCGCTGCTTTAATCGTTGCTGTCACTTCGTCAACAACCAGCCCGTTACTCAGAGCGATTACGAGAAGGTTGTGGAGAAGAATCAACCGAATCTTAATGTACCCGGTCCCGTAGAATCCCTCATTTCGTGCCGCAAGGCTGGTGGGTTCCCAGAATCTGTCGAGGCTTCCGTCGGCTTTTATCTTGGTTCCCGCATGAGGCGCGCCTATGGCACCTTGATCCCAGAGGGCACGCGCCCGTCTGTTTTCGACAAGCTCACAGGAAACTTTCTTCGACAAGCCACTGACGCGGATTTAAGGAAATGGCGCGAGGCATGGAATCGCAGCGCGAGAATAGGATCTGATTCACCGCGCGGCAAAAGGGGATGAGGTTTCATTTCCGCGACAGGCCGAATAACCAGAAAGTTCCGTGCTCCCGAACTTCGCTAGAATTATTGTGTGCAAAAGCCCCATTGCACACACCGAGCGGAGTGGCGGCTACTGCGTGGACAACCTGCGCAGCGTCTTTCTGTGCACTACCAGCTCGGCTGCGATTATGGGACTGCGCTCATCACCATCTACCAGGAGGGCGATCCCGTCTTCCTATGTGCATCCCACGCGACCGCCATACGACGTCCAGATGATAATGGCGTCGCGGGTGTTCGGCTGATAGCGGCTCCCTCGGCGGACGGCAATCATTCGCCAAAAAACGGCGAACCAACCAAACCTCCCGAGTCTGTCGCCGCTAAGCCAATTGCTCCATCACCCGTTGTCACCAGCCGTGCTGCTACAAGGCTCGGATCAGAAACCGATCCATCCCCCAGACGCTCGGTCCGCGATCTTACGTACGGGAATTCCGCAAAGGCTTTGGTAGACGAAACGATTTGGAATATGCCGACTGGCGATTACCAGGTGTACAGAACTGCGCTGCAACAGGGGAAGCCGGCTATCGAGGCGGCACAATGCGCAGGCGGGCAGTTAGCCATTGTCCATCGCAAGATCAGCGAGTACACCGCCAAGATCGAAGCTGTTCTTTCAAAGTCCAGGGCGACAATCAACGTACGCGACGTCATCGATAAGCCGTTCGAACACGCCGTGCTCGACATCATCAGCAGCGTCGCAATGGGTGAAGCGGAAAAGGATGCCGCCGTCGCTCATCTCGGCGCGTTTCAAGAACAGATTAACCGCGGACTCGATCGAGAAATGACTCCCCTCCAGGCGCACCGAATCGCGCGTGCCGTCGGCGATCGCGCAAACTGGGGAACGACAGCGTGTCTTTCAGAGGAATTAAAGCCAGCGTTTCGCGCGGTTTATAGCAGCCTACGAAATGCCCTCCGTGCAGCAGTTCCTGAAGCCCACGACTTTGACGAACGTTTGGCCAACTTGTGCGCGGCCAAGTCCGACCTTGAGGCTGGACCCAGACCAGTGAAGTCCTAATTCGAGTCACGCGTGATTCGTGCGCTGCCAATCGATGCGCCAACGTCCACGACCTATAGCAATCCAAACCAGCTCCTTTACGGGAGTGCCCCTCGCATGATGGTAGAGCAGTGCGGTGCGCTGATAGAAGCCACGTGTGTGCCAGGAATTGCGGAATAAGAATCGATGAAAGTCCAGATGATGGCAGAATTCGTGGCACAGCGTGCTCAAGAATGTACCGAATGACGTGACGTCCTTCCGAACCGCGGTTCTCATCCATACGCGGATCAGCTTGGCATGCGGGTGGTAGTCGCCGAAAAGCTCGATTGTGGAGCGCTCCCGAACGCGCCGAGGTCGAGCCGCCAGCACACGCACAGCACACTCAGGTACGCGGTAAAAATCGGCTGCAGTTCTTAGAAACTCGTTGCAGGCGATAGCAACGTCCTTGGTGGCACCGGACCTCATCGCGGTTTCGATCCTAGTGGCAGGCGTGGCCAGCCTCTGGTCCGATGGTAACGGCAACATTGGCAGCCGTTCGCTAGCGAAAAAAGCGCTATGGTTGGCCTTCTTGCGAGGAGGAGTGTCCGTCAACATGGGCACGAGTCGCGCAGCTCCTCAGGATGGCGAACACCCCAAAGTGCCGTTCGTCCCGCCATGCTAGGAAGCTGCCGCGCTCGAACGTGGAAATCCCGCGTTCGCCATCACTTCTTCGCTCTGCGCGCGGTGCCGATCGCAATGTGCGCTGATTAGCAGCAGCCACTGGTACAGATCGAGCTCTCCCAAAACCGGGTGAGCGTAGAAGTGCTTCCGCAGATCGGCTTCGGTACTGCGGGCAAACTCCCCTGTCCGTAGGCGAGCTGCCTCGAATTCTTTCCATAGCTGCTCATCGGGCCACTGGCCCTGAGGTACGAGATACTCGGGCGCCTGAAAGCGCGTGACGCGGCCCGCCACGTTCTCGACCAGGGCGCCGTCTCTTTCCTCCATCGCGCTGTGCTTCCAGGGAGTTGGGCCATCGCTTAGGGTCTTTTGAACTAGCCCGAGCACGCGTCCCTCCACTATCGCAATGTGCTCGACACACTCGGCGACGGTCCATCGGTCGGGTGCGGGACGGTAGTGGAGCTGTTCGTGTGAAAGTCCTTGCACGGTCCTCCGCAGTTGATCGCGCGAGTCGGTGAGACTGCTTAGAAGCGCTTCACGTTCGGCCGCCGTCATCATGTTCTGGCTCCTTCATGTCTAAAATGGCTGGGCATCCATACGACGTCCATTCTCAGGATCTACTTCGCTGCTCCGACCTGTTTCTGAGCGGTGCTCGCGTACTGTTTGCACCGGTCCTGCATGCTGCCGGCGATTTGCGCGCAGCGATTGAATGCGTCCGCCGCCTCTTTGAACTGCTTCATGTTTTCAAAGTCAGCCCCCAGGATGAAAAGGTCGGTCGCGTCCGCCTTGGCTTCGCCCTGTATGGCGCTCTGGAGTTCCTTGGCAGACTCGTCGTATTTCTCCCGGCGAAAATAGACAAGTCCCAATCCGCTATGTGCTACCGCGGTTTCGCCCGTCTTGAACTCGGCAAATTGTTCATCGCTTAAGGTCTCTGGCTTGTGCATCTTTCCGAGAACGTCGAGGGCATGCCTTTCGTCTGCTTCCGCCTTGTCCAGATTCTTGTCCGCATCCGGTTCGTCGGCGGTAAACGCGCGCGGAATCACCCAGCCACGCAGCGCCAGCAGATGCACGTCGTCAGGGAAAAGCGTCAGTCCCTTGTCCGAGTAGGCGTAGAAGTCCGCCAAGTCCCTGTGGTCGTAATAGGTCTGGGTCAGCTCTTCGTACACCGCTTCGCTGTAGCGGTCCGACGGGTATTTGGCCAGAAACGTGTTGCCCAGTTTGACCTTCTTCTCCGAGTCTTCATTCGCTTTGTGAAATGCCTGATAGGCCGCATCTTCTTTCGGATCGCCCTGACTCTGCCGGAGGTATGCTTCTGTGACCTCGTTGTTCGCTTGGCGCCCGTCCATCTGGGTAAGCGGGTTGCTTTGAGGGCTGCTGGTCGAACCTTGTCCACTTCCGGCCAAGGGAAAAGCCAAGCACGCTGTCAGCAGCCCCGCCGCGAACGCGACGCACTGTTTCGAGTGGTTTGATTGCATGTTCACTCCACCTTTGGTGTTAAGCCGACCTTCGAGCCATCCGGCACGAGGGTCTGCGGGATGAAATCATATACCCGCTCGGCAACCTTGTCTTCTGGGTTTGTGTACCGAGAGTTCCACGCAGGTTAGACATACTCCTTGCGGTTTTTCCTGTTTTCCTTTTCGTTGTCAAACACTTGGGACTTCCACCTCGGCTTTGGGGTTGTTTTCGGTACCTCCTTGAGGTAGTAGTTGTGCGTCGCAGCCACGCGGGAACGTCTTAGCAGGCAGTCGTGCCATTCGCATGTCGCTTCGTTTCGCATGCACGGCCGAGGGCCGTTGCTTTCCAAGGACGCCGGCAGTTGGCCAATTGCCGAGCGGATTGTGAAGAAGTTCTGCTTGTCCGATGACGCGCCCTAATGACAAAGACAAAATCCGCGATCACTACGATCGCGTGAGTCCGTACTACTACTCCCTCTGGGGCGAGCATCTGCACCATGGCTACTGGATCGAGGGAAACGAAACAAAGGAGCAGGCTCAGGTCCAGCTCATCGAACACCTTGCCGAGGCCGCCGACATCGCTCCCGAAAGCAGGATCCTCGATGTGGGCTGCGGTTTTGGCGGCAGCAGCATCTACCTCGCCAAGCGCTACAACGCCATTGCGACGGGTATCACCATCTCGCCCATTCAAGTCCAAATGGCCAACCAAGCCGCCGCGCGACAGCATGTTCGCGCCGAGTTCTTGTTGATGGATGCGGAGGAAATGGACTTTGAGGAGCGGTTCGACGTCGTTTGGTCCATTGAGTCTATTTCGCATTACGAAGACCTCGGACGTTTTTTTGCTTCGGCGGCGAAGTTATTGAAGCCCGGCGGCACGATGGCAATTCTCGACTGGTTCAAGGATGATAATCTTTCTCCGAGCAAGTACAACAGCTCCCTTCTTCCTATCGAAGTAGGCATGCTCGTCCAACTGCATACCATGGCCGAGTACGAATCGCTATTGCGCTCGAACGGCCTAGACGTCGCGAAGCGGGAAGTTCTGAACGAACACTGCGCCAAAACATGGGATCTTTGTCTGGATATCATTAAGGACAAGGCCCTCTGGGCAATCGCGACCACGAACGGCCCTGAGTTTGTGCGTTTCCTCCGCACTTTCAAAGCCATGCGCGCTGCTTACGCTTCGGGCCATTTTCTCTACGGCCTCCTCGTCGCCAAACGGTGATCTCAACTGTTGCGTCGTCTCGAGCGCTCGGCGTGGCGCTGATCCCAATTGGTAGACTCCCTCTAAGATTGGGAAAACAATCTGTAATTTGTGACAGGTGCGTGTGCGTGAGCAATCATCGAACCTGCCAGGCATTATTTCGGCGGGCAGCAACTCTGGCGGCACGGTTCTTCCAGGTAGAAAATCAAATCCAATTGATCGTGGACCTACAGATTGCTTCGAATCTCCCGATGATTGAGGGCCGTGATACTCAGTAAAACGCGAGCGGCGGAGTCGATGGGGCCGGTCGAGATCGAAAGGACCTAGTTGAGGCTTATGCCTAGCCTTGCCTCGGGATAGGCATTTCGCGCCGGCCCCCTGCGAGGTTTAGGGAGTGGTTGGACTATAGTTTTCTTCGGGCACCTCGGAAACTGTCAAAAATACCAGTACGGGAAACGAAGCGGATTGGCCGGGAGTAGGCGCCCGCTTAAACAGCAGGTTGGACGCTCTGGCCCCTCTGCCACAGCTCCGCGCTGGCGAGCCGCGCCCCTTCGACCAGCGCACTGAACTTCGCCCACATCACCGACGGTGCCGCGCGTTGGATGAATTGAGCTTGTGCGAAGCCGCAGTCGGTGCCTGCGATCACGTTTTCGCGTCCGACCAAGCGCGCGAACCGCAGAATGCGGTCGGCTACGAGCCGAGGATGTTCCACCGTCATGGTGTGATGCGTCACAACGCCCGGTATCAAAATCTTTCCGGGAGGCAGTTTCGTCGCCTCCCAAACTCGCCACTCGTGTTCATGACGTGGATTGGCTGCCTCAATCGAGTATGCGCCGGCGTGTACGGCAAGAATGAATCCGAGAATCTCTTCCAATGGCGCGTCCGATAGATGCGGCACGTGCCAACTCCCGAAGCAAACGTGGTACCGGATCCGGTCTTCGGGAATGCCCCGGAGTGCGTGATTGAGGGCCTCAATCCGCAAACCGGCCCACTGGCGGTAGTTCTCCGGGCTTTTCTCCACAAGATGATCATACATGTTGGCAAGAACGGCGTCGTCCACTTGCACCAGCAATCCAGAGTTGTAGATCGCTCGGTATTCCTCGCTCAAGGCTTCGGCGATGGCGTACACGTATTCCTTTTCCGTCGGGTAGTATTCGTTGACGCCGTCATAGGCAGTGCTAGCAGGCGCGACGACCGGAAGGAATGCCTCTTCTACATTTACAGAGCGCAGGGCCGCTTGGAGATTGCGAATGTCACGATCGATGGCTTCGTGGTCGCGGTATGTGACCGGACCCACGCAGGCCTCGGTGGGCACCCCGGCGGCCATCCAGGGAAACTCCGCCGCCATCACTTCGGGAAATCGGTCGCGGTCGCGCCCGAGCCAGTAGACAGGGTGCAATTGATGCGGCCGATGCTCAAAGCCAGTGATTCGTTCCAGAATATAGTTTGCCCAACTCGATTTTCCGAATTCGCCGTCGTTGACGATGTCAATTCCGACCTTCGCCTGCATCCTGACAACCTCGGCAACCGAGTCGCGCAGGTAGGTTTCGTAACGTCGTCCATTCTCAGCTGACTCGGGCGCCTTTTCCGCAAGCTCCCGGAGTTGCGGTGGGCGGGGAATGCTGCCGACGTGAGTCGTAAGGATGCGATTTTCACTGCGCTTCATGGATTGAAATTCCGATCTTCGCGAGGATCAGGCGCGAGAGGTAGCCGTCTCCGGAGCAACAATGGGCTCGAGGGTTGAGAGAATCTCTTCGCGGCGGTCCTCGAACCAGGGAGGGAGATGGAGCTTGGTGCCCAATCGATCGGCGGCTTCATCCTTTTCAAACCCTCCGGGAACGTTGCAGCAGCACTCGACTAAAATGCCGCCCGGTGAACGAACGTACATGGAATGGAAGTAAAAGCGGTCCTTAATCTCCGATGCGTCCGTATAGCCGAGCTCTTCGTAAATGGCCTTCTGAGCTGCGAGGGCTTCATCATCAGCGACCCAAAGCGCCAGATGGTGGACGGTGCCGGCGCCGAATGTCCAACTGCCCGGAGCACGATCCGGCTCATGCAGCAAGATCAAAGTCTTATTCGCGCCGCCGCTGCCAATCTCGAAACGATGATAGGCACGATCGACGCCGGTCTTGCGGAAACCCAATGCTTCGATCAGAAATTTCTCCTGTTCGCCGATGTCGCGAACTGACAGCACCGTCCCGTAAAAGCCGCGCACACTCTCGCCCTCGCGGATTTCCGGGGTGCTCCAGCCGGTTCTTTGGTCGTCGGCATCCTCCAAAACCTCGAAAGCGAGGCCGGCGGGGTGGTTGAACCGGATGAAGCGCCGCCCAAATCTTTCCTGGATCGGGCCGTGCTCCACCCGGTGATGCTGGAAGTGCTCGTGCCAGAAGGGCAAGGTACCTTTGGCTACGGTGTAGGTGATCGACTGTACCTGACCCGATCCGCGCCGACCCATGAGGCGGCTGTAAGGAAACGTGGTCATGATCGAGCCGGGCTCGATGTTCGCATTCGAGTAGTACAGGTGGTAGTGCGGAAAGCGGCCGTCCATTAGGACCGTTTGTTTGGCCAGGCGCTGCCCCACGACGCCCGTAAAGAAGTTGACATCTTCCTGCGCGCCCCCAGCACAGGCTGTGATGTGGTGATATCCCGTGGCGGGATAGTTCATAGCTCCCTCCTAGCTAGGCGAGGCGCTTTCGACGGACCAAGCGCAGCTCCACGGACGGTTCCTACAGATTGCCTTCGGTCGAACTCGCGAAACCGCACACTGCGGACTGGGCGCCACTACTTGATGTCGATCTACCTCGAGGCTTCTTGGACGCGGCGCTTCAAAGCTCCATGGGCTCTGCCCGCAGGATCGGCACGAAATGGCGGATCATGCGAGACGATATCCCTTTCTCGAGTTTCGCTCCCCTCTGTCTCCGATCGCATCATCAGAACGAGAACCTGGCCACGAGCTGAAACTGTCGTGGGTTAAACACCGTCCTCGGCAAACCGAAGTTCGGATTCGGGGTTGTCGGGATAAACAATGTAGAATATGAGGGAGGAACGCCCAGCGCCAGCACACCCGGTGGCGTTGTCACGATCGGCGTAGTTGCCAGCGATCCACCGGGCACAATCGTCTGACCGACTGGGCACGCCGCGGCCGCTGATTGTGCCTGAATGGAGCGGCTCACCGCATCCCTGTATTTGCGCGGAACCACGTCACCGCAGAAGACCGGGGAGTTATAAACGGAAGTCACCTCGTCGACGTTCGACCGGTTCAGTAGATTGAACGCATCGGCGCTCAGATCGAGCTTCATACGTTCCGTGAGGTTGAAATACCGGCCGACGTGAAGATCCCAGCTGTAGAGGGGATCCCCAACGTACGTATTTCGTCCAATCATCGTTGCGCAGGTAGCAGTGCTAGCGCAGTGGCCCACGACGGGCGCTCCACCCACGCGGTCCGTTGAGAGGCCCGCCACATCGTTCAGTACATCCTCGCCCGCGAAGATGGTGAACGGACGACCGGACTGGAGCGTGATGATGCTGCTCAGAGTGAACTGCCGGACAAATGTGTCTTGAGGCCCGTCCGCCGTGAAGTTGGCAACGAAGAGATTGCGTACGTCCTGGTTGGAGTTGGCGTACTCTGACTTGTAGTTGAACTGGTTCGGAGGCAAGTTAATGAACGTGGTGAAGTTTCCGTTGTCGAACCCGTGCGAATAGGTGTAGTTGGCCGTCATGCTGAAGTTCTTGACGCGCTCAA
>Ga0187782_10004113_pt1 | contig 10867 bp, 5 predicted proteins | sample 0715_SJ02_MP15_2_FD_132454 | JGI IMG/M metagenome (GOLD analysis project Ga0187782, IMG submission 132454) | Tropical peat soil microbial communities from peatlands in Department of Meta, Colombia - 0715_SJ02_MP15_20_MG | ecosystem: Environmental > Terrestrial > Soil > Wetlands > Peat | place...
AGTTCTTAGCGATCAACAGGTCATGCAAAACCAGATAATCGATGCCCGTGCCGAGGAAACACGCAAGCGCGTCACCCGGCGTCTCCACGATCGGTTCGCCCTTCACGTTGAACGATGTGTTGAGGAGAACGGGGACACCGGTGAGCGCCTCAAACTCCTTGAGCAGAGTGTGCAATTCCGGATTGTCCTCCCGCCGCACGGTCTGCAGGCGCGCCGTGCCGTCGACGTGCACGATGGCCGGAATTTTTTCGCGCCAATCGGGGCGGACCGCCTCGGCCAGCATCATGAACGGCGACTGCCGGTCGGTCGCAAAAACTTCTGCGCTTCTTTCGGCGAGCACGACCGGAGCGAATGGCCGGAACGATTGCCGGTGTTTCACCCGCCTGTTCAGATGATCCTTCATGTCCGCTCTACGCGGATCGGCGAGGATTGAGCGGTTGCCGAGCGCGCGCGGGCCGAATTCGGAACGTCCCTGAAACCAGCCGACGATCTCGCCCTGGGACAACAGGCGCGCGGTGTCCGCGCAGATGTCGTTGCTTGCCGCCGTCTTCGTCACCAGACGGACAAGACGCTTGTTCATCAGCTCATGCAGGTCCTGGTCGGAATAGTCGACGCCCAGATACGCGTGCTGCATCACGAACGAACGCGGCTTTTTTTGCAGCGCCAAGTGGCCGTAATAGGCGCAGCCGATAGCAATCCCGTCGTCGCCCGCCGCCGGCTGGATCCAGATATTGTCGAAGCCCGCTTCGCGCGCGATGCGCCCGTTGGCCACGCAATTGAGCGCCACGCCGCCTGCCATGCACAGGTTTCTGGCGCCTGTCGTCTCACGCAGCCATCGGGCGCGAGCAAGCAGCACCTTCTCGGTGTCGTCCTGCACGCGCCAGGCCAGGTCTTCCCAGTGCTTGAGCGAGGCGCTTTGTTCCCAATTTTGCTCCGCGAGCGACAGCCACGGCCGGTCGAATTCCTCCGACCATTGGGGAACCGACAGGCGGCCGTCGCATGCGAGTTCCACGAGCGATTTGAGTTGTTCGCGGCGCCCGTAGGGCGCCAGACCCATGACCTCGCCGCACTTGTTCCAGTCCGCAAAAATGTAGATCGAGACACGACTATACAGCGCGCCGAGTCCCGGCATGGTGTAAAATTCCTGATTCAAAAAGCCGCGGCTTGGCTCCATCCAGATTTTTTTCAAGGTCGCGATATCGCTGCCGCTGAAGCGGTAGTAGCTCTCGGATTCGCGCGCCAGCGGCGACGCGGTGTCGGCCGGCGGAATAGCTTCGAGAACGTCGGAGCGATAGCTGCCGACGCCGTCCACCACCATGATCACGCCGTCGTCGAATGGGCATGCCGCAAAGGCGCTGTAGGCGTGCGCCAGGTGATGCGAGACGGTGACGATTTTTTCCGACTGGGACAGAAACAACGGATGTCCTGCCGCCTTTTTCCTGTCACCGCCGTCCAGATAATACGGCATGTCCTGATGGATCAGGCGCTTCTCCATCTCCGCGACCGGGAGGATGTAGCAATTGCGCACGATCAGCCCGACGTCGTCGAGCCTGATGCCTTCGGCTTTCAGGCAGTAATCGATGACTTCCTGGTAAAAGCCGCTCGCATGCTTTTCGCGGGTAATCCGCTCTTTGGCGATGGCGAATGCAATCGCGCCGTCGCGCAACAGACACGCGCTGACGTCGTGGTCATAGGTATTCAGGCCAAGAATGTAACTGGGTTTCGGCGACATCTGCTCCTTCCGCAGCCGCGCGTTTCACTGTCACAAAAAGACGAAGGACGGAATCCCCACCTTGCTTTGAGCTTTGAACGAGCTTAGGCTCCACATTGGTTCCTATCAAAAAGTGTCAAACGGGTGACGCCATGGCAGGAAACGAACCGACTAGAGCTCGCAAATTATTGACGCGCTGTCTGGCCATTGCCGCGCTGCTCGGAGTTTATTGCCTTGCCACCGTTGGCATGATGTCTTTGGTGACTGCTACCACTGGTACGCCGGCACAAGCCTACTATAGGGGCGGCTGGCGCGGCGGCTACCGGGGCGGCTACTACAGGGGCGGCTGGGGCCGCGGGCGCTACTGGGGTGGCCGCTGGTGGGGCTACGGGGTCGGTCCTTGCTGGCGAATGACGCCGGCGGGCTGGGTCTGGATTTGCGGCTGAGCCTTTTCCGCCTTTCATCGAGCACATTGCGATCGTAGGTCGCATTGAGGCACGTCGGCACCGGACCCGGCGGTGCGCCGGTGCCCGGCGCTTTCCATCGGCGCGCAAAGCTTCTACATCAAGCCGATCATGCGCACCGAAGAACCGCGTACCGTCCGCCTCAAGGATTATCGCCCGCCCGATTGGCTCATCGAAACCGTCCACCTCGACGTCTCGCTCGATCCGACGGCAACCACGGTGCGCGCGAAGCTCAGAGTGAAGCCGAATAGCGCCGGCGTACCGGCGCCGCTCGTTCTCGACGGCGAGGAACTCAAGCTCCGTTCGCTCGCACTCGACGGCAAGCCTCTGGCGAACGGCAGCTTCATCGTTACCCCCGCTTCGCTCACCATCGCGCAGCCGCCGAACCGGCCATTTGACCTCGACATCGAGACCGTCATCGATCCCGCGGCCAATACCCAGCTGATGGGCCTTTACCGCGCCGGGACCACCTATTGCACCCAATGCGAAGCCGAAGGGTTTCGGCGCATCACCTACTTCCTCGACCGCCCGGACGTCATGGCGGTCTACACCACGCGTATCGAAGCCGACAAAAACGAGGCGCCGGTGCTGCTGGCCAACGGCAATCTCACCGCGCAAGGCGACGTGCCGGAAACGAACCGGCATTTCGCCGAGTGGCACGACCCCTATAAGAAACCCTGCTACTTGTTCGCGCTGGTCGGCGGCAAGCTTGCGCGTGTGACCGATAGCTTCACCACCATGTCCGGCCGCAAAGTTGCCTTGCACATCTATGTCGAGCCGGGCAAGGAAGATCGCTGCCTCTATGCCATGGACAGTCTCAAGCGCGCCATGCGCTGGGACGAGACCGCGTTCGGCCGCGAATACGACCTCGATATTTTCATGATCGTCGCCGTCTCCGCCTTCAACATGGGCGCGATGGAGAACAAGGGCCTCAACATCTTCAACGACAAATACGTGCTCGCCTCGCCGGCGACCGCCACCGATACGGATTACGCCCACATCGAGGCGGTGATCGCGCACGAATATTTCCACAACTGGACCGGCGATCGCATTACCTGCCGCGACTGGTTTCAGCTTTGCCTGAAAGAAGGACTCACCGTCTTCCGCGATGAGGAGTTTTCCGCCGATCAGCGCTCCCGCGCGGTAGAGCGCATCAGCGACGTGCGCGCGCTGCGTTCACACCAGTTTGTCGAAGACGCCGGACCGCTCGCGCATCCGGTACGGCCCGAGGTCTATCACGAGATCAACAACTTCTATACCAGCACGGTCTACGATAAGGGCGCCGAGGTGGTGCGGATGATCCGGGCCCTGCTCGGGCCCGATCTGTTTCGCGAAGGCATGGATCTCTATTTCGCGCGTCACGACGGCGAGGCAGCGACGGTCGAGCAATTCGTGCAGTGTTTCGCCGATGTCAGCGGGCGCGATTTCTCCCAGTTCATGCGCTGGTACACGCAAGCCGGCACGCCGGAAGTCGCGGTCGCGCCGCAGTACGATGCGCGCGCAAAAACCTATCGGCTCGAAATGACCCAGACCGTCCCGCCGACGCCGGGGCAGCCGGACAAGGCGCCGATGCAAATTCCACTCGCGCTTGGGCTCGTCGGCAGGGATGGCGGCGATCTGCCGATCATGCTCGACGGCAAGCCGCTTTCGCGCGGCGTGATCGAGCTGAAGGCGTCGAGCCAGAGTTTCGTCTTCACCGGCGTCGCGGAGCGGCCGATACCTTCGCTCAACCGCAACTTTTCCGCGCCGATCAAGCTTTCGTTGCCGGTCGAGCCGGATGATCTGCGTTTTCTTGCCGCGCATGATGCCGATCCGTTCAATCGTTGGCAGGCGGTGCAGACGCTGGCGATGACGCTGCTGACCGCGAATGTCGCGGCTGCGCGTCAAGGCGCGCCGCTGCGCGAAGATGACCGCCTGATCGCGGCACTCGGCGCGATCCTCGCCGACTCCAATCTCGAGCCGGCCTTCGTCGCACTGACCCTGACGCCGCCGAGTGAAGCCGACATCGCGCGCGAAATCGGCCGCGACGTCGATCCCGACGCGACTTTTTCCGCGCGCCGGCATTTGCGCGCGGCGATCGGCAAGCACCTCGGCGCCGAGCTGGCAGGCACCTATCGGCGGATGTTCACATCCGATCCTTTTCGGCCCGACGCCGCCGGCGCCGGACGGCGCACTTTGAAAAATGTCAGCCTCGATCTGTTGGCGATGACGCAAGAAAACGAGCCGATGGCGATGGCGCTTGCCCAATACCGGGGCGCCGACAACATGACCGACCGCATGGCGGCACTGGAGACACTGGCGCTGCACGACCGCCCGGAACGCACGCAGGTTCTGGAGGATTTCTACCGGCGCTATCGCGACGACCCGCTGATCATCGACAAATGGCTGGCGCTGCAGGCGGCGATCCCGGAGCCGGCGACGCTCGATCGCGTGCGCGCGCTGACGGCGCACCCGGCATTCTCCATGGCCAACCCCAACCGCGTCCGCGCGCTGATCGGCGCGTTCGCGCAAGCCAACCACACCCAATTCAACCGCCTCGACGGTGCCGGCTACGATTTCGTCGCCGATGCCGTGCTGGCGCTCGATCCGAAGAACCCGCAAGTTGCGGCGCGGTTGATGGGTGCGTTCCGCTCCTGGCGCGCGCTCGAAGCGCGGCGCCGCACCCGCGCCGAAGCAACTTTACGCCGGGTTGCCGCGGCGCCGTCGCTGTCGCGCGACGTAAGTGACATCGTCGCCCGCACGCTCGCCGACAGTTGAGCGCGCCGCCACTCAGCGATTGCCGCTCACGATTGCGACCCCAAAACATTGATGTGCATCAAGATCATTGATGCGCACATCTGACACATTGTTGTGCATCTGCGGCCTTATTAACCTGATCGAAGCCGCAAGCTGCAAGCGGCTATTTTAAAAACGCCATGCCGGGGAGCGATCAATGCGGGCGAAATTGCGGGAATGGTACATCGTCGTCATCGCCCTGTGCTTGATCGGCGCTGGGCTTTATGTGGCTTCGCATCAAGCAGCTCCGTCGGGAGGTGCTGGCATTGCGCATGATAATCACGATAATAAAGTGGCTGTCACGGCCTTGCGGTCTTTGCAGCCGACCTCCCCGAGTGCGGCGTCTGCGGAAGCAACTGACTTATGTCAAACATCCACAACGGCCCGCGCCGCGAACCCAAATATTCAGCGGTCCTCGGCTGAGCTTTCCACACCCGCCGCGCGCGATCGCAGCATCGGCCAAAACCGCCTTGCCGCCGCAGAGACGCCGACAGCGCCCGCGACGGCGGGAGCAACACCCGCCGGCGCCGGCGATCCCGCCGCCGGACATCTTATCTTTAGAAAGTGCCAAGCATGTCATTCGATGGAACCGGGCAAAAATATTCTTGGTCCATCGCTTGCCGGGATTATCGGCCGGAAAGCAGGTTCCGAGGCTGGATACAGTTATTCGTCGGCCATGAAGCAGGCGAACATCGTTTGGGACGCAAAGTCGCTGGACGCCTATCTGAGCGATCCGCAGAAGTTTGTTCCCGGCAACAAAATGCCGTTCCCTGGTCTTAAGACCGACCACGATCGCGCCGACATCATCGCCTATTTCGTTGCTTCCGCCGCGGGTTCGCAGCCGCCGGCACCCGTGGCGGGCGGTTCGCCTGCGGCCGGCCCTGCTTCCGCAGCAAATCAAGCACCGCCACCCCCACCAAAATCGTCGCCGGCCGCTCCCGCTGCATCCAACACGGGTAACGGCTATCTGTTGGACGCCAAATACACCCTGCGCTCCGGCATCGCGGAAGGACGTATGGTCTATATCGGCGTCGGTGGCGCGATCGACGGCAAAGTAAATCCAGTGCTAACCGCCGCAGAGGGACAAGTGGTCGAACTGACTCTGATTAACGGCGAGGGCGCCGAGCACGACATCATCTTTCCCGAGCAAAAAGCCAAGTCGCCGCGCGTCACCGGAAAGGGCGCAAGTACGACGATCGCCTTTCGCGCCGAAAAAGCCGGAGACTTCATTTATTTCTGCAGCGTTCCCGGACATCAACTAGCCGGCATGCAGGGCCAATTCATTGTCACAACGCGGCCGGCGCCGCAGACAGTTGTTGAAGCCGATATTTCGCGCGAACCCACCGATTTGCCGCCACCCATTGGCAAGCGCGAGCCGCAGACGGTGCGCGTCGATCTTGTCAGCGTTGAAGTGGAAGGCAGGTTGGCCGAAGGAACCACGTTCGGTTATTGGACCTTCAACGGCAAGGTTCCCGCGCCGTTCATTCGCGTGCGGGTCGGCGATACGGTCGATATTCATCTGAAGAATTCGGCCGACAGCGCGATGATTCATTCCGTCGACTTTCACGCCGTGACGGGACCGGGTGGTGGCGCCGCGGTGCTCCAGGTTGATCCCGGCCAGGAAAAATCGATGACCTGGAAAGCGCTGATACCGGGCCTTTACGTTTATCATTGCGCCACGCCGATGGTATCCGAACACATCGCCAACGGCATGTATGGTCTTATTCTGGTCGAACCGGAAGATAGCCTAGCGCCGGTCGATCATGAATTTTACGTCATGCAAGGCGAGATTTACACGGACATTCCCTACGGCCAGCACGGCAGCGCGGAGTTCAGCGTTGAGAAACTTTTGAACGAACATCCTGAGTATTTCGTTTTCAACGGATCGGTCGGCGCGCTGACGAAATTGCACCCGCTGCACGCCAAGGTCGGCGATACGGTTCGCATCTTCTTCGGCGTCGGGGGCCCGAACTTCACGTCATCCTTCCACGTGATCGGCGAGATTTTTGACAAGGTGTACGCGCTGGGCGGGCTGACATCGCCACCGCTCGAAGGTATTCAAACCGTCAGTGTTGCACCGGGCGGAGCCGTCATCACCGAATTCAAGACCAAGGTGCCCGGAAATTACACTTTGGTCGATCACGCTTTGGCGCGACTTGAGCGCGGGTTGGTAGGAATCTTGAGCGTCGAAGGCTCGCCCAACCCGGGCATTTACAACGGCCAAGTGATGTCAGGGATGGGGCATTAGCATTGGCGATGAATAGGCCTGCCGCATTACGACGCCGCCTCGATTACTCCGGCCCGGCGCTTTTCTCCTATGGTTTTCGTCCCTTCTTTCTCGGCGCGGCGGCATGGGCGGCCCTCGCCGTCGCGCTGTGGCTGCCGCAATATTTCGGCGATCTCGCGTTGCCGACGGCATTTAATGCGCTCGACTGGCACATTCACGAAATGATCTACGGCTATGTCGCGGCCGCGATCGCCGGCTTTTTGCTGACGGCAATTCCCAATTGGACTGGACGGCTGCCGGTCAACGGCTATCCGCTTATGGCCTTATTTGCACTGTGGGTCATGGGACGTATTGCGATCGCCGGCTCCGCCATTTGGGGTGCGTGGCTCGCGGCTGTTTTGGACGTCGCTTTTCTTTCGACTTTGGCCGTGGTGGCCGTCGGCGAAATCGTCGCCGGCAAGAATTGGCGTAACCTGCGCGTGCTCGTCATGCTGAGCGTGCTGATCGCCGGCAATATCGTTTTCCACGTCGAAGCAATCCTGCGCGGCGGCGCCGATTACGGCATTCGCACTGGCATCGCTGCGTTGATCGGCCTGATCATGCTAGTGGGCGGGCGCATCGTGCCGAGCTTCACCCACAATTGGCTGGCGAGAAACAACCCTGGTCGGCTTCCCCGGCCATTCTCGCGATACGATGCTGCCACACTTGGCGTGAGCGCGCTCGCGCTTGCCGCCTGGATCGCTTTCCCTCGATCTTCGGCTTCCGGCGCTCTGCTCATGATCGCAGGCTTGCTCCAGGCAATTCGCAACCTGCGCTGGGCCGGCGATCGCGCCGTCGGCGAACGACTGGTGCTTGTTCTCCACATTGCTTATGCATTTGTGCCCGTCGGATTTTTTCTTTCTGGCGCCGCGATCCTGTGGCCCTCTGCCTGGCCGGCAAGCGCCGGCGTTCATGCCTGGACTACCGGCGCCGTCGGCCTGATGACACTTGCGGTTATGACGCGCGCGAGCCTCGGCCACAGCCAGCAGGATCTCGTCGCCTCGACCTCGACCCAATTTATCTATTTGTGCGCTTTCCTCGCCGCGCTGGTGCGTGTGTTCGCCGCCTTCGAACCGTCGAGCCCCCTGCTCTATGCTGCCGCCACCCTCTGGTTCCTGGCGTTCGGCGGTTTCGCCGTATTCTTTGGCCCGTTGCTGATGTGGCACTCGCCGGTGTGGGCCGCGAGAAATTAAGCGGTTTCAGTTCACACGCGCCCCGTCCTGAGCAATTGCGGATACTAATCGCAATACCAACATAAATGGCCGCGCGATACTAGCACGTGCTGATGCCAAATGACCGACAATCAACCTGCCAAAAGCCGCAAAAGGGCGAGAGCACTCCTGCTGAGCGACCGCATCGACACGTCGAATCTCGAACATGACGGCGTCGTATCGACCGCACCGCTGACCTTCAAGTTCGGCAGCGAAGGCTTCGTCACCCTGTTTCGCTACGGCGTTGCCGTGTTCGCTTGCCTTACGCCGGCCGAAGAGGACGAGATGCTGCGCCGACTGCAGCCGCGCCTGATCCGTCCGATCAAGCCGTTCGAGGAAGAAACGGCGCTGATCGAAGTCACTCCCGACAAGGAAGATCAAATCCTTCCCGGCGGACCGATCGCGCTGAAGACGATGACGCCCGACCATCTGATCGTCATCGCCGACGCCCTGTCGAAGAGCGTGGTGCTGGCGCGTGACGAACGGGAGGTGACCGCGGTGTTCGATGTGGTCGAACCGTTCGCGCGTCAGCTCGCCGAACGCGGCCGCGTCTATGCAAGCCGGCGCACCCTTCTCAAACACATCGGCAACGCGCTCCTGGTTCAACACCGCGTCTCCGGCCGCGTTGCGGTAGAGGAAAAGCCCGACGTGGTCTGGGATCGCCCGGATCTCGACCGGCTCTATTTGCGGCTGGAAGACGAGTATGAGCTGAAGGAACGCGCCGAGACGCTGGCGCGCAAGCTCGCCGTGATCTCCGATACCGCCGAGGTGTTTACCGACATCATGGACACCAAGCGGTCGTTCCGCCTGGAAATCATTGTTGTCGTCCTGATCGCCGTCGAACTCCTGATCGCGGGCTATCAGACGCTGCACTAGAAAAACCGGTTTTCCGAAAAAGACCATACGCAAACGAAAAATTCGGGCGCGTGGCGCTACAACGTTGATTTGACTCGCGTTCCTTTGGCGCCTTTGCCCCGCGACAAAAAAGTCTCGGATGGCGCTGCGAAAAATTCAGAAAAAATATTGACTCGCGACTCTCGACAAATCGGAGCGCATCGATTCTATTCTGTGTGATTCGGAAAGAGATGCGGCACACATCCTTCCGATCGCGGGTGCAGGGGACGTTCCGAACGGAGGCAGGCGATGGCGCGCGCCGACATGGCGAGTGCGTCTCTACGATCGGATTCAATTCAAGGGCTGGCAAAATCCATTGCCAAGCCCGCCTACCGGCGGCTGTTGAACGCCGAACCCTTGCTGCGCCGCGCCGTTCCGGTTCTTATCGTCGCTTTTTTGATCACGATCTGCATCGGCACCGTGGTGCAGGTGCTCGAGCAGCGCCGGCAAGTCTTGCTTGGCGCACGGCAGACGATCGAAGCCCTCGCCGACCAGATCGCGCTTGCGCTCGACCATCCGGGACGCGACGCGCGGGGAAATCCGGCGCGCACGTTCGCCACCTTGGAGCACGCGTTGCCGGCCTGGGCCGCCGCGGAAGACCGATCAATTCTGCTCGCCGATTCCGACGGCGCGATCGTCGCCGGCACCCCCAATGATGCGCAGAAGCTTGGCCGCCCCATCCTCGACGTACTCGGGCGAACGCAGCCGCTCACAACTTTCGGCGCCGCCGCCGGCACGCTCGAGATCGCGCTGCCCGATGGCACCGTCGCCTTGGCGACGGTACGTACGTTGCGCAACCCGCTCGGCCTGATCGCCGTCATCGAGACCACGAGCAATGCGCTTGCCGGTTGGCGGTCAGCCACCGCGCTGACCATTACGCTTTCGGCAACAACCGGATTCGTCGTCCTTATTCTCGGCTTTGCCTTCCATTGGCAGGCGACCCGCGCACGCGAGGCCGACCTCATCCACGACACGGTGCGCGCGCGTATCGACACCGCGCTCAACCGCGGCCGCTGCGGGCTGTGGGACTGGGACTTGGCGCGCGGCCGTGTGTTCTGGTCGCATTCGATGTTCGACATGCTCGGCCTGCCCGCCAAGGACGATCTGCTCACTTTCGGTGAGCTCAAAGCCCTGGTGCACGCGGACGACATCAACCTCTACGAGCTCGCAAGGCGGCTCATCGACGCGCAGGTGCAATCGATCGATCACGCGTTTCGCATGCGTCACGCCGACGGCCGCTGGCTGTGGTTGCGGGTGCGTTGCGAATTAGCGCGGCAGGAGGGCGAAACCGGCCTGCATCTCATCGGCATCGCCGTCGACGTTTCCGAGCAAAGAAACCTAGTGGAAAAAACAACGGCGGCGGACTTGCGGCTGCGCGACGCCATCGAAAGCATAACGGAAGCGTTCGTGCTGTGGGACGCCGACAATCGGCTGGTGCTGTGCAATTCAAACTTTCAGGAATTGCATTGCTTGCCCGACGAGGCGGTGGTTGCAGGCACGCCTTACGAAACGGTCGTCGCGGCCGGGAAAAAGCCGATCATTCGCA
>Ga0187782_10004115_pt1 | contig 10863 bp, 9 predicted proteins | sample 0715_SJ02_MP15_2_FD_132454 | JGI IMG/M metagenome (GOLD analysis project Ga0187782, IMG submission 132454) | Tropical peat soil microbial communities from peatlands in Department of Meta, Colombia - 0715_SJ02_MP15_20_MG | ecosystem: Environmental > Terrestrial > Soil > Wetlands > Peat | place...
ATCTACTACGTCTACTCGATCACCGAGACGCCACAGGGTTCCCCGCCCGCTCTGGCCGCCAACGTGAACTGGTACTTCGGCCCCCAGTCCGCCCCATCGGGCTCTCCATCTTCGACCTTCCGTCAGGGCGAGCGCGTGTCGGGGCCCATGACGGTCTTCAACGGCTCGCTCTACTTCGCTTCCTACTACGCAGGCAATCTCTCGACGGCGTCGTGCACGAACGGCGATGCGCGAATCTGGGGCATGGACTTCGAGACGCCCTTCTCCCCCTCCGGGGGCCCGCTCTGCACCGCGAATCCGAGCCCCTGCCGTGGCAACGGCGGAGTGTTCACGTTGAACCAGACCCCCCCGAGTGGATTCGTCGACGTCGGCCAATCGTTCCCGGGCAGGGTGGTCCCCGGCGTCGCCGTTCAGGCCACGCCGGCGTGCGGCACGCTCACCGCAGCGCAGGACAACTACATCGGAAACACGACCCACCAGGTCACCAGCAGTTTCACCCCGGGGGCGTTCTCGCTTGTCGGGCTCGTCGGCGGCATTCCGGCGTCGAACGGAATGAGCGAGAATCCGTTCTCGATCGCGCTGCCGACGCCGACGGCTCCGACGTTGATCAATTCCTGGGCGGCGGTGCTCGAGTGAGCCGAGCCTTCGTCCTCATCGGCTTGTGGGCTGCATCCTCGGCCGGTTGCCGCACGGTTCCGGAGGACGCGGCGACGGCCACGAGCGCCCCCGCCCCGGTGCGCGCAGCTCCGCAACCCACCGATCATCTGGCCGACGGCGAGCTCCTCGAAGGCGACGGTCGTGCGTTCGACCTGACGCTGCCTCAAGGTTTTCGCGTGGAAGGCTCGTTCACCGATGCGGTCCTGGCGTCCGGCTCGGCCCCTGTACATTCGCTCGTGCAGTATCTCCGGCCGCGCCTCGTCGGCGGCGACTTGCGCGAAGGGGAAGCGTCCGCCACGTTCGAGCACGTGCAGGTCGCAAAAAAACCCGGCCGCACGCTCACGATCCACGTTCTTTCGGCCCGACGGGAAACGCGACTCGAGGTGCACGACGAAACCGCTCCGCAGCGTCCGACCTTGCCCGACGATGCCGCCCGGTGGCGCGCGGTCGGCCTCACCACGGACGGCCGATTCCTCGATCCCACCCACCTGGACTGACGCCAACGGCAACCGGGCCCCCGAAGGCTCCGAACGCGCGGACCGCCCACACCGCGCACATCAGTGTGTAGGCGAAGAGAGCGCATGCAATCGCCACGCGACCGAGCGGACGCCGGTGAATGCCGATCGCCAATCCGTCGAGCGCCGAGCTCACGGTCGCTCCGATCAGAAGCACGAGGGCCGCCAGCGCCGGTACCACTGCGGGGTGCATCTGGAGCGCTTCGCGGAAATGACCGCGCGCCAGAAGCTCGACCGCGCGGGTCATTCCACAGCCGGGGCAGGGTCTATGAAGAAGCCATGCGACCGGGCAGCGCTGCCATCCGAGAGCCGTCGGCGCCAGGGCCACCACCCAGAGCGCTGCGGTCCACGCGACCCGTAGAGCGCGCCTCTGCCAATCGCGAACGCCCGCTCGAGTTGCGGCGATGCGATGACCGAAGAGAACGGCTTGCGATTGCCCCGAGAGGTCGGTTTGCGACACGGGCCTGGGGCGCGAGTGTATCATCATCGCGCGTGTTGCCCGTAAGCCGCTGGCCGAGCCCATGGCCGTAATCGTCGAGAGTCGCCGGCAAGGCCCATGACCGCAGTCGACGGTACGCTCCAGGGGTCGGCCGCCCGGACAGGGACTTCTCCATCGGGCACTGCCGAAACGGCCCGTGCGGCCGGGCGCGGCGGCGTCGCCGTGCTCGGGGCGAAGGTGTTTTTTCTCGTGACCGGCTTCATTCAGCAACCGCTCTTGCGGTTCGCCGTCGGCCTGAACGATTTCGGCGCCCTCGCGCAGGCGCTGGTCGTCGCGAACACGGTCAACAACGTCGTCGTTTCGAGCGGAACGCAAGGGGTGAGCCGCGTCGTGGCCAGCGCTCCGGGCCGTGAGGACGAAGTCCTGCGTGCGACCTTGCGCGTGCACGGTCCGATGGCGCTCTTCGTCGCGGGTGCGATGGCCCTCGCAGCCCCGGTGTACGCGCGCTTCGAGCACGCCGAGGACGTCATCCCGCCGCTGCTGGTGCTTGCCGCCGTGGCGCTTCTTTACGGGCTGTACGCACCGCTCATCGGGTATCTCAACGGGCGCAATCGGTTCGGCCGGCAGGCGGCGCTCGACGTGACGTTCGCGACGATGCGCACCGTCGGCCTGGTCGCGTTTGGCCGCGCGTTCGTCACGCACGGCCTGTCCGGCGTGCTGGGCACCACGATCGGATGGGTGGCGGCTGCGTTCTTCATCGTTCCGCTCGCCTTGCGATCGACGGGATGGGGCAGAAAGACCGCCGCGGACCGGGTACGACCTGCCGGGGTACCTACGCCGAAGGCGTACATCACGCTGCTGCTGCCCATTGCGGGCGCGCAGCTCTGCACCAACGCGCTCCTCCAAGCCGACATCGCGCTATTGGGCCGCTTTCTCAGCGAGAGCGCAGCGCCGATGTCGAGCAGCGCGCGCGACGCAGTCAAGTCCTCGCTCGCCATCTACAAAGAGTGTCAGACCTTCGCGTTTCTTCCGTACCAGCTGCTCTTCAGCGTGACGCTCGTGCTCTTCCCGATGCTCGCCCGCGCCCACGCCGAGGGCGATGCTGCGGCGGTTCGCGAGTACGTTGCACGCGGCGCAAGGCTCGCAGCCATCTTCGGAGGGCTGCTCGTCGCCGTCATCGTGGCGATGCCCGAATCGATGCTGGCGTTCGCCTACGGGACGGCCGACGCACACCACGGGGCCGAAGTGCTCCGCACGATGGCGCTCGCTCAGGGAGCCTTCGCGATGCTGGGTATCGCGACGACGGTCCTGACCAGCATCGGACGCGAACGCGCCGCCGCCTGGCTGACGCTCGGCGCCCTGGTCGCCGTCATGCTGGCGTGCACGCTACTGGTGCCCGCTGCCCCGTTCGGGCATGCCCAGCTCGTTCGATCCGCACAAGCGACGGCGATTGCCTTCGCGATCGCCCTCGTCATCGCAGCGATGCTCGTGCGGGCTCAGACCGGAGCCTTCGTTCCGGCATGGACCGCCCTGCGTGTAGGCATCGCCCTCGTGGCGTGTTTCGCGCTCGGTGCGTGCATCCCGCACGTGGGACGCCTGCTCACCCCGGTCATCGCCCTGTTCGTCGCCGCCGCCTACCTGATCGTGCTGGTCGCGACGCGCGAGATCGGCCCCGCGGAGATCGGCTGGCTGCGCACTCTCGTCGCTCGACGACGCTGACTCCAACTCGGCGCCGGGGGACAGGTCACTGCGAGCCGATGACGAACCCCGGCCAGTAGTGGCCGGCGGTGACGGCCCCGGCATCCGAGGCGAAAAGCGAAAGGATGAGATAGGGTTCGAACGGAGGGGTCCCGGCCGGTTCTCCCGCCTGCGCGGGCGGCTGTTTGACCAGGGTGACTTGCAGCGAAAGGAGCAACCCGTTTTGCACGGCGGTCGGAGCCGTGATGCTCGGAGTGAACGTGAGAACGCCGAGCGGGTTGCCCTCCGCGTCGGTATTGTCGGCCCCCATCACGAGCCAGTTCGGCATGGGCCCGTTCGAGAAGGCTGCTATCGGCAAGCTGGCGGATTGGCCTTGTGACAGCTCGATCTGCTCGTCCTCGACCGTCGTCGGACCGGCGTTGAAATACACGTCGCCGGCGGGGGTCGGGACGCAGGGATCCTGACTCGCCGCGGCCTGGCTGTTGGACCAGACGCGCTGGTACGTGAATTGTCCCTCCGTCCATCGGTCCTGGCCCAAGCCGAGTATGTCGACGCACAGATCCGCGATCTCGCCGCCGGCGAAGAATGCCCACGGCTGGCTCGCCGCGTCGGTCAGGTACCAACCGAGGTACTGGGTGCTGTAGGGGTTTCCACCGGGAGGCACCTCGCCGCCGTGGGGATCGGTCGTCGCCTCGACGATCTCGTGGCTCGCCGCCAGGGTGGCCGTCTGTTCGAGAGAGAGCTGTGGAGTGTTGCCCGCGACGGCTTCCGGCTCGCACAGCGGAATGATCGCGTAGGGTACGTCGAGCGTTCCCACTCCAACGCTGTCGTGATAGCCGCCGATCGTCACGCACGACAGCGCGCCGTCGACGTTGATGACGACGGAGCTCGGCATGTAAATCACGTACAGCGTCTGGGCAGTCGGCGCGGGAAGCGTCCCGGCGTTGAACAGCCCCGTGAGGTACGTCTTCAACGAAGCGGTCCCGCCGATGGCGCTGTCGGTGTAGCAGGGCTGGACGGACTGGCCGTTCACCGTGTCACAGGTCGACGTTCCGTCGCCCGGCGGTGCAGCCGCGATGGAGACGTGGGGCCCGGGCTGCCCAACGCAGCCGGCGGTCCCGCAGTAGTCCTTGGTGACCGTTGTCCACCACGAAGTCGACGTGATCCCGTCGTCGAACGCTTGCAGGTCACTGACGAAGGTCGGGGCGTCCGCCTGGTTCACGTTCGCGTACTGGCTGGGCGCGTACGTAACCGTGACGATCTCGGGCGCGGTCAGGATTCCGCCCCCGTTATTTTCCACCTGGGGAAGCGGTGCATGCGTGCCGACCGCACCGCTCCCGCCGCTGGCGCCGCCTCCGCCGGACGACGGGCCTTGTCCCGAGCACGCAAGAAATGGGAAAAAAAGAGACGCAATACCGATCGCCGCGGCGGCGCGCACCGCGACCCAAGGCGTCATGTTCGCGCACCAAAGCATCGGACAGCTTGCCTTCCTTCCATGATGCGATCGTTTCTCTACGTGGTCGCCACAAATCCAGCGAGCCGCCTCGAAAGGGACGGGACGACTCGCCGGACAGCTCCCCACCCACGCGCACCCGCATTCTGCGCGCGGATCAGCAAGCGCAGTAACCCCCGACGCCCGATCTCAACGGGCCATGCACCCGGCTCGCGACGGCTGCGTCTGCAGGACCGGACACGCGCACCCCTGCAGCTTGACGACGACGGACGACGATGTCGAGAAGGAATTCTCACGCACCCGCCCGCCCACCGCTACGCATCTGCGTCGACCCGACGCACGCCCCGGGGGGCGCCGGACGCGAGAATTGCCTGGCGTAACGTGCTCGATAGCTCCGCGCTCGCCGCCACCGTCTCGCGCGATCGCTCCCGTCCGTTGCCGAGCGGAGTACCCGCGAAGGCGAGGTGGTTGCCGGCGCGGTCCACCAGCCCACGGGCCACGCCGAGGTCGAGGAGCTCGCCGACGGAATCGATGCCAGTTCCCCAGCGGATCTCGAACTCCGCTTCCTGAAAGGGGGGAGCGCACTTGTTCTTCGCGATCTTGACCCGGGTCCGACCCCCCACCGACTCCTCCCCTACCTTGACCTGACCGATCCGCCGGACGTCGAAGCGCATCGACGCATAGAACTTGAGCGCATTGCCGCCCGTCGTCGTCTCCGGCGGGCCGAAGGTCACGCCGATCCTCTGACGCAGCTGATTGAGGAACATCAGCGACGTCTGAGCCCGATACGCGGCCGCGGTCAACTTTCGAAGCGCCTGGCTCATCAAGCGAGCCTGGAGCCCCATGTGGACGTCGCCCATCTCGCCCTCGAGCTCGGCCTTCGGAGTGAGCGCTGCGACCGAGTCGATGACGACGAGGTCGATCGCCGAGGAGCGCACCAGCATCTCGGTGATGTCGAGCGCCTCTTCGCCCGTGTCCGGCTGGGAAATGAGTAGCTTGTCGGTGGCAACGCCGAGCGCGCGCGCATAGGCGACGTCGAGAGCGTGCTCGGCGTCGATGAATGCCGCCACACCGCCGGTTCGCTGAGCCTGGGCAATCGCGTGGAGCGCGAGCGTCGTCTTCCCGCTCGACTCCGGACCGTAGATCTCCACGATTCGCCCGCGCGGATATCCGCCGATGCCCGTCGCCAGATCGAGCGCCAGCGAACCGGTCGAGATGGTGGCGACCGGCTCGGGATTCTCGTTGTCCCCGAGCGTCATCACCGCCCCTTTTCCAAACTGCTTTTCGACCGCCACGATGACGCCCCGCAGAGCGCGCATCTTCTCCGTCAACTGTTCCAGCATCGATCTGCTCCTTCGTTCTGCCCCGCCCACCGTTTTTTCCGACGCGCCGCCGGGGGGGGCCTGGCATGCGCACCGGATCTCGGTCGCCTCGTGGTCGCGGGATGGCGCCACGGGGCGAGCTTTTTCTTGCCTAAGCGGCGGCTGCGACGACGCGCCGGTCGAGAACGCGAAAGGCAATGGCCTCCGCGACGTGCGGAACTTGGACGGCGCTCGAACCGTCCAGGTCGGCGATCGTCCGCGCAACGCGAAGCACTTTGCCGTAGGCCCGCGCAGAGAGAGCCAAACGCTGGACGGCCGCCGACAGGACGCGCAGCCCCGCGGCACAAGGCTTTGCGACGCGCTCGAGATCGCGGGGTCCGAGGGTGGCGTTGGTGGCGGCCGCCACTTCGCCGCAGTCTCGCCGCTCCCGCTGAAGGGCGCGGGCCCGTTCCACCCTCGCACGGACCGCGGCACTCGACTCTCCGCAGGCAACCCCATCCAGCGAAGCCACGTCCAAGGGCGGGAGAACGACGTGAAGGTCGATCCGGTCGAGAATCGGCCCACTCATCCTCGCGCGATACGCGCGGATGGCCTCGACCGAGCAGCGACAGCGCCCCGACCCGTCGCCGAGAAAACCGCACGCACACTGGTTGGATGCACAGACGAGCAGGAAGCGCGCCGGGAACGTCGCCGTCGCCGACGCCCGTGAGATGGTGACCACACCGTCCTCGATCGGTTCGCGCAGTGCTTCCAGCGACGAGCGCCGGAACTCCGCGAGCTCATCGAGGAAGAGCACACCCCGGTGCGCCAGACTGACCTCTCCCGGGCGGGGTACGCTCCCCCCGCCGACGAGTCCGACACCGCTCACCGTATGGTGAGGGGCCCGAAAAGGCCGCGCGCGCGAGAGACTGCCCGCCCTGGCGAGCAACCCTGCAACACTGTGAACCGCCATCACCTCGAGAGCCTCGTCGGTCGATAGGGGTGGCAGAAGACCAGGCAGTCGTCGGGCGATCATCGTCTTGCCCACGCCCGGGGGTCCGATCATGAGAAGGTTGTGATCCCCGGCAACGGCGACCTCCGCGGCCCGCCTCGCCGCCGCCTGCCCTCGTACATCGGCCAGATCGCAGGTCGGCTCATGGGGATCGCAGCGTGAGGCCCCACGGGGGATTGGAAGCTCCCTTCTGCCAAGAAGCGCATCCACGAGCTCGCGCAACGAGGCGACCGTTCGCACGTCGATCCCGTCGACGAGCGCGGATTCGGCCGCGTTCGCGCGTGGAATGATGGCACGCTTGAGCCCCCGCGCCCGGGCTCCGAGGAGGTGGGCGAGGACGCCCCGGAGCGGCTGAACGGTGCCCTCGAGAGACAGCTCGCCCACGAGCAGGACCCCTCGCAACGCCTCCCGTGGAGCGGCTCCGACCGCGCCGAGCGCGGCGGCGGCGATGGCCAGGTCGAATCCGCTCCCCGTCTTCTTCACGTCGGCGGGCGCGAGATTCACGACGACACGGCATTCGGAGAGGTCCACGCCGAGGTTGGCGAGAGCGCTCTTCACGCGCACCCGGCTCTCGCGAACGGCGGCTTCCGCGAGCCCCACCATCTCGAAGAGGGGAGGCCCGCGCGTCGCCAGGACCTCGACGCGAACGGGATCCGCCCGAAGACCCACCAGGGTGCCGCTGTAGGCTGTAGCCAGCATTGCGACGAGGGCTTGCGATCCGCATGCCGGCCTCCGACCGATCGCGGGATTGGCCTGGTCTAGCGGCTCTTTGTGATGCTGGCTCCAAGCCTCGAGCTGTCCGGGGACACTTCGTGGTTGTCCGCCGTCCCCTGTCGACCCGCCTCCCCCTCCGGACCCCCCTCCCCCAATCTCGGACGCGCCCGTAGAGTGTTTTCCGCTCGCGTGCTGGGAGGCTTTTTCGCGCAACCTTTTGGCGGGCGGACTTCGCCTGCGACGCATGCGGGGCAAATCTGTATTCGTCTTGTATCGAGATGACCGAGATCGTAGTGTGTTCGGTCACGATCAAAGGAACGTCTAATGCCAGCGAAGAAAAGCACCCCCCGTGGACCATCGAAGGCCGCATTCGTGAGAAGCCTCCCATCCAACACGCCGGCGAAGGAAGTGGTCGCCAAGGCCAGGTCGGCAGGCATCGTGCTCGACGTGGGATACGTGTACAACGTCCGGAGCACCTCCAAGTCGTCCGCGAAGAAGAGGAGCGGCAAGGTCGAGGCCGCCGCAGCCCAGCAGGCCAACGGGGGATCTCCGAAGGCTTCGCGCGATGCGTCGGCCACCGAGTCTCTGCTCATGGCGGTCGGTTCCGAACTGGGGCTCGGACGCGCCATCGAGATCCTCGAGGCCGAGCGCGCGCGCGTCAGGGCCGTGCTCGGGGGCTGACGCCCGTCGAATCGACAAAGGCCGTGGCGGCTGGTAGTTGTTGCGGCGCTTGAGCGCCACCGGCCGTTCGTCGCATGCACCTCGAGCCTCACGGCGCGCCGCGACGGCCCACGAGGTCGAGCCACCAACGGAGTCCGGCACGCCTCGCCCGGCCTTCTACACGCGGGGGCTCAAGCTTGCGCGAAGCTTCGTCGATTTCGAGCAGGCTTCGCTCGACAAGGCGCTCGCAACCAGTGCGCGGTACGCGCACGGCCGACTGCTCGACGTCGGATGCGGGGACAAGCCGTACGAAGGCATTTTCGCACCGCATGTCGACGAATACGTCGGGGTCGAATACCAGGACACGTATGCCCAGAGCGCCAATTTCGGCAAGGGCAAGGCCGACTTCGTTTACTCGGGAGATCGCCTGCCGTTCGACGATGCGTCTTTCGACACTGTCCTGTCGAGTCAGGTCGGAGAGCACGTCCCCGACCCGAGAGCGTTCTTCAAGGATCTCGTCCGCGTGTTGCGCCCGTCGGGAACGCTGATCGTCACGGTCCCGTTCTCGTACCGAATTCACTCCGTGCCGAACGACTTCCATCGGTTCACGCAGTATGCGCTAAAGGAGTACGCACGCTCTCTCGGCTTGGCCATCGAGGTGCTGGAACCGAGGGGAGGATTGTGGACGGTCATCGGCGCAAAGCTGACCACGCACATCGGTCACAAGTACATCCGCATCGGCGGAGAGCTGCAGCGAATCGGAGGTCTCGGCTACGAAGCCACGCGGGCGGAAAAACCGCGATACTGGGCGCTGCCCGTCGCCGCCCCCGCGATGTTCGCAATCGCCGCCGCCGCTCGGGTACTGGACCGCATCGACCCGGACGATTCCGAGACGCTGGGGTATCTCCTTGTCGCGAGCAAGCGCGCGTAGCATCGACGCGAGCCCGAGGGCGCCCATCAGGCTCACATCGACGCGTCGCAGAACGTCGACAACCCCGACCCGATCCCGCACGTGTGGATCAACGTCGGCGGGCTGCTGAAGCTGCATAGTTGCGTGATGCAGGGACCTCCATCGCAGTCGGCGGCATCGAGGCAGAGCTGAGCGCCCATCGAACCGCTGCAAGACGGGCCCTCCTGGCAACTGGGGGGGCTCGTCGGAGACCCGAGCGACAACGTGAGGCAGCAGATCTCGCCCCCACACTCCGCCCCCGAAGCGCATAGCACCGTCACCGGAGCAGAGCAGGTTGCATCGTTGGACGCGTCGCACACGCTGGACTCCAGCGCGTAGCCGCTCGTTGCCAGGTTCGTCGCGATCGCGCAGCCGGCAACCGCGCCGCCCATCACGACCGCCCCGCCCATCGCAACCGCGCAAAGGAAGGTGACGGCGCCACCCACCGCGAAAGCGCGCGGCCTTCGCCCACCCGAGAGGCACGCCTCTGTGCGCGGTCTCGGCGGCGGCGGGGAGGTGGGCGCGCGCGTCAAAAGGAGCTCCGCATCCCGATCCCGACCCCCGGCCCGATCGGTGCGGCGGTGATGGCCACCGTTCGCCTGGCGTCCTCCCAGCCTAGAGCGAGAAGGGCGGCTCCAGCGCCGAAGCCCACCGCCGTGACGGCCCACGCCGCGGCATTCCAGCCGACGAGCGTTGCTATGGTGCTGTTGGCGTTGAGCCCATCGAGCGAACAGACCTTCTCGGCGTTGCAGTTCTCGTCACGCACGTTTTTTTCGTGGAGCAGGATGCCGGACGTACCGATCGCCACGATCGCCGCTTCCGCGCCGACCGAGATTCCGATCCAGCCGAGGGTGCGGAGCGTCCGATTGGGCGTGCGCGGGGGAGGCGGCTCACGAACCTCCGTGCTCATGGGCCTCTGCGAGGCCGGCTGGTCGCTCGTCGGGGATTCGACCACCGGCTGGCTTGAAGCGGCGCCGAGTCGGGCGGAGCTCGTCGCGGTGCCGGAGCCTTCGCTCTCGGCGAATCGCGCGGCGCATCCCGAGCAGGCCAGGGCAGCGGCAATGAGCCCGAGGGATCCCAGACTGAGGGCACTGCGCATTGCAAGCCGAGAGTAAGCTCGCAACGCGCGCAAGTCCCGGGGGAAGCGACGTGTCGTTACGCGTGTGCGACAGCGCTCGGGCGGCCTTCGGCAGCGCGCCGGGCGGTACAGTCCCGCCGTGATGGGCCACGTCGACGACCCGCGCGGGAGGCCGGCCGGCCGTCCCTGGGTTCGCTGGTCCACGCGCCGGCTCGTCTCGACGGCTCGACGCGAGTTGAGAAACGCTGGGGGATGCCTCCTGGTCGTCCTCACGGCGGCCGCCGGGGCCATAGCGAGCTGTCATTCGGCGCCGACCGCCGGGGCGGCGTGCCGCACCCCCGATCAGCTCGTTTGCTCCGGCGTCGATCGCGCACTGCTCTGCGACAG
>Ga0187782_10004116_pt1 | contig 10862 bp, 9 predicted proteins | sample 0715_SJ02_MP15_2_FD_132454 | JGI IMG/M metagenome (GOLD analysis project Ga0187782, IMG submission 132454) | Tropical peat soil microbial communities from peatlands in Department of Meta, Colombia - 0715_SJ02_MP15_20_MG | ecosystem: Environmental > Terrestrial > Soil > Wetlands > Peat | place...
GCCTGCAGCGTCCAACGTCCGGGCGCTCCCACGTAGACACCCTTGATGATGGCGCCATCGGGCATCTGCCAGACCGTCTCAACAGTGGTGCTCGATCCCTGCTTCGCCGGGTCGCGCAGCTTGATGATCTTGCTTGTGACCTCGAAGAGCTTCTTTTCGGGAGTCTTGGGCGTCTCGGCCATGTCGGCACTCGCTTAGCTAGTTACGGCACCCAGGGTAAACCTATTTGAGGCGTCGAAGGTGCGCGCGAGCAGCGAGGTGACTGCTTTCGTGAATGACGGACACCAGACGGGAATGCGGGCTCGTGGCTGGCCGCTTGCGGACCCTCTCCCTTGAGCCGGGTCGCACCTCCAGATAGGGCATCAAATCCTGCCGGGCGTTAGGACCTGCTAACAGACCGCGAAGCATATTTTTTGAAGATCGCTTTCGAACTTTCACCGTATCATTAGCGGCGTTTGGCGCAAACACTACTCGTCACTGAGGCATCAAATGAAAATCCTGCCGCTTGTGCTTGCTGTACTTGCGATCGTTCTGACCTCCCTGTGTGATGCTGCCGTAAAGAATGTAGTCCTGGTTCACGGCGCTTTCGCCGATGGCTCGGGCTGGAAACCGGTTGCGGAAATCCTGGAGCGCCACGGCTACACGGTCTATGTCGTCCAGAACCCGTTGACGTCTTTCGATGCCGATGTCGCGGCCACTCGTATCGTCCTGGACCGCGCAGGCCCATGCGTGCTCGTCGGCCATAGTTGGGGCGGGATGATCATCACCGAAGCGGGCAATCACGCCTCGGTGCGGAGCTTGGTCTATGTCAATGCGTTTCAACCGGACCTTGGTGAAACCGCTGGCGCGCTGCAGAAGAAGACTCCGCCAGCGGCCACGAGCATCGAGCCGGTCGGCGGCGGCTTCCTGGCCATCAAACAGGGAGCGTTTCGACAGGACTTTGCCGCTGACCTGCCTGAGTCGGTGGCGCATTTCATGTCCATTTCGCAGGTGCCAATTGCGGGTTCGTCATTTGAGGCCAAGGTCACGGCCACGGCGTGGTCGAAGAAACCGAGCTATGCGGTCGTCTCCACGCAAGATCGTATGATCAATCCCGAGCTCGAGCGGTTCATGAGTCGCCGGGCCAAATCAGACACCATCGAGCTCCCTGGAAGCCATGTCACATTTCTTGCGCATCCCAAAGAGGTCGCGGCGCTGATCGAAAAGGCGGCCAAAGCGACCGAATAGGTGATCGCAGCGAAAGAGGGCTCCGGCGTCGCGCTGAAGCCGCGCGCGACTCAATAAGGGCCTGGCACCAGGCGCTGCGACAGCCACCAGATGTTGCCGGAAGGATCCGCAACGCTACCTTGTCGATCGTTGTAGGGCCTGTTGGCGACAGGCCCGAGAGACCGTCCGCCTGCTGCGACCGCACGAGCCACGGCTGCGTCGGCGTCCTCGACGTAAAGATAGTACGTTCCACGCGATGGCTCGAAGGTTCCGCGGGCCTCGCTGACCATGATCGTGGTATCGCCAAACCGTACATGGGCGTTGCGCACGACGCCCTCGGGCGAGGCGAGTACGTCCAAGACCTCGCCGCCGAGGCCTTGAACGAGGAAAGTCAGGTAGCTACTCGCATCCGTGACGAAAATGTACGGAAACACAGTTGTGAAGCCGGGTGGGATGTGCACGTCGATTCCCTGAGGTCGGTATGTTCGGCTCGCGGTTCTGACCGCCGACCGGGCTCGTACAGCGGCTTGGTCGCGACCGCGGCAGCGACCGGCGTAGATGAGCCGGCCTCGATCGCGTTGCTAATCCCAGGAGCGGCGGCCCTGGTGATCGCGCTTCGGCGGCGGAGTGACCCAGCTATGAATCGTACGGCGGCAGTGTCGGCCTCTGCGTGATAAACATCGGTCTGCAGTTTGCGACGGAGGGGTCGACGGATCGCACGGCGGTTTTATAGCCACTGGCGTTAGTAATCAGCCCTGTGCGCCGCTGCAGAGATTCCATCTTCCGTCTCGGCTAGGCATCCAGAGAGCAGAGTGCTGCGGGCCATTCTCGTCGTAGACATCGACCTGGAGTACTGGCGCGCCGCGCTCTCGCGATAGAGGCAGAGGCATTTCCGCGGTCGCCAACCAAGTGTGGGAATCATGCGTCCAGCAGGACCAGACGTGTCCGCTTCTCACGGCCAGTGCAGCGAGCCGTCGCAGGTCAGTCGGGATCGCATCGGGACGGGTAACTTGGCAGGCACCCCGAGGCACCAGTCTCGCGTTTACCACAAGTGCCTGAAGCAGCCGCTCGACGTGAGAAGACTGTTGCAGCTTGCACAGGCGGCGATCGGTTGCACCTGAAGATGGTTCCTCGTCCATGCCACCTCCAGCGCGGGTACTCTGGGCGCGCATTAACCGTGCCCTGCCGTCGAGAAAACGGTTGTCTGTCGGGGGATTCTCACGTGGTGCACCAGGAGCATCAGAATCTGACACGCTGGGTGAAGGGCTTTCTGTTGCCGTCAACTCCAGTGACTCGAACACCCGAAGTCGCAGAATCTCCCGCCGCATCGCGACCATCCAGCGCATGTAACGCTGCTGGTTCTCGAAGCGGGCGAACTGAGCGGCGCGCTCTAATGCTTCTGAGAGATCGTCCATCCGTTACCGGGGCTACCTGTTTCGTGCCCCTTCTTATTTGCCCTTATACTATCAAATGGTTATGAAGTAGGCCATCCCCCTTGCCGTCAGTTGGAACCCGTGTCAATTATGTAATCCGCTGCGCGATGCATTCTGGATACAGCCGCCCAAAGCTGCTCGCCCGTGATTACTTCGGTGGTGCGGCCGCGAGCCGCTCGCGTCTTTCGCGCAACTGCCCGCTACCGCATCAAGCTTCGCGCCGCCGTCCATGAGGGCACCGCGAAAGGGCGCCTCGCGATGGATCACCTCCAGTGTAAGCCGGTGATACACGCTGATTGGCTTCGACCGTGCTCCCGTGTTCAAGCTGCAACTGCTCGAAGGTTCGCTCCGCAATCGCCTGCTGCTGCTATTTTGGTAACTAGCGCTCGCCGCGGATCACTACTGGCGATTGTCGCCGTCTGTGAACCGAATGTAACCGCGTATATTGACGAGTAGCGGGGCGAACGCAGTCGTATATTGGTCCCCGCCATTGTGGCAGCCCCAAGTGTAGACACCACCAGTGTACTCGCGCGTGTTCTTGACTTCGGCCACAAGGTCCAGCCGCCATTTGCCGTTATCCTTGACAAAGAAGTGAGGTGAGACGAACGGCGTTCCAGTGAAATACAGCACGGCCAGATTGCCGCTTTTGGCGGTCCGAAAGGACTTTCCATACTCGCCAAGGAAAATGAAGTCGGCATACGCTCGGCTCATCGGCAAGCCCCCGACAAAGAGCCGGGAACCGGGCGTCAGAAAATCCGCATTCGCGTCCCGTACAGGCTGCCCGAGCCATTCAAGGTACGTGCTATACGTTTCCTCGGGCGTGTCTTTGGCGTTGAATACGCGCGTGGTGGCATCTGCAATGTTCGCCGCTCGGGGCGTCATCCCGGCAACGGCCCACATGGTGGCCGTCGCGCCGGCGCCGCCGGAGAGGGTTCCGCTTCGTTCCAACCGCTCGACGACTCGTGGGTCGAAATCATTGCCGATAACGGCTTCGCGGATCCGATGCTGCAGTAGCCGCAGCATCAACCGCAGCCCAAGGGATAGGTCGCCCGATTCAAAGAACATGCGTGCATGATCATGGGCGAGATAGCTTATGAACGCGTCAGGAAAGTGAGCTTCTAGACCGTACCCGACCTCCACTTTCAGGCGCTTCCCCTCCATATCGTACAAAATGAGTAGCCCGCGCCGATCGCCCGTTCCGCCGCCGATTTGCAATTCCTCAAACAAGTCAACGGCTGTCTGCTCGATGGTTTTCGCCGCAACGCGGGGCACAATTACGATGCGGACATCCACGTCGGATTCACGCGCGATGTTGTCCATGTAATGTTCAAAGAGCGGCAAGTCGTTCGCGGGAGCGCACCGGCAAGATCCTGCACGTGCTGATCGCGGTGCTTGATCGAGCGCGCCGCGATGTACTGGCAAACGCGATTGCGAAGGAGGGCTTGCGGGTAGAGCGCGTAGTACATGGTAAGTGCAACCAAGATCCCAATCGCGATGCTGACGAGCTTAGGATTGGCCAAAGGTTTTTGGCGCGCAGTCTCAGGCGTGTCTCTCATGGCAGCATCAAGGCGTACCTGGTGCAATCAAGCGGGCGGCGGCATTGGTGACGTTGCAGCGGGAGATCTGCGAGCGTGCCGGCTTACAGCACCCCTCCAATCTGCTCAGTCAGCAAGCACAGAGCCGCGAAAATCATCGTCGCGCCAAATGCGAGCCGGGTGTAGACATTGAAGAGTTCCATTACTTCGCTCTTTCCTGACGGGCCGCAGCGCGAGCACTGACTCGTGTGGATCGAGTGTGGCCGAGAGCGGGTCCTAGGCGTTTCCATATGTGCGAACACTACCGATCACGGGCTTCGCTGAGAGGTGTCAAAGGTCACCCCAAGTGAGACCGCTGCAGACCCGCTGCACAGCTGCTACCGAATCTGGGTTGTGATCAACATCGCGCCGGTCGCTGTCTGGCACGTTAGTGCTCAGTGTGCCCCGCTCGCGGACGACTTATGATTTGGTGATGCCCCGGCACCACTTCAGCCCTTCAAGCTCTGCGGGTGTTGGCGGCCAACCTTCCTGAAGAACGCGGCGAAGCGCGGATCGTCCTTGTAGCGGACGATGAACGGGTCATAGAGCAGCGCCCGGATACCAGGCTCTGCATTGTCTCTCAGGCGATTGTTCTCCCTAATGCAATTGCCTGAGACCAGGCGCTGCACTGAGTGGGCCGTCCGGAGCCTCGGTCTGTTGGATCTAAGCTCCGTTTTTTGCCGCAGCGCGGTGGTGGTGGTCAGGCCGCGGATCTGGCACGCCGCAGACAATTGCCGATCCTTAACGACAGAAAAACGCCGCGGGCTTAGTCAAGCTGCGCGAGGCGCGGACGCCCGCCCGTCCAGACTGCTGCCCGAGACCGGCAGTTTCCTGCAGCCGGCGAGCGCGTTATGCCGGCGGCGCTACCGCAATGTAACCGGGAATGGCATAGGGTGTTTGCGCGCGAGTTCGGAGATCCAACGAGAAGCACTATGGAAACTCGGCTTGCCCCTTTCGCAGTACCGAGCAGCACGCTGGGGAAAGTATTTCTCCATCATCCTGCGCTGGGCGAGACCGACTGGCAGCATCAGCGTCGCGCGCTGCACTTCGGTGCGTCGATGATCACCGCGGGCGTGGCCTGCGTCCTTCAATGCACTGATTCCGGCCGTCTTCGTCCGCACCGCAAGCCGCACGGTGTCGCGCGTGCGCGATGAGATGCAGGCCGCGGGCAGACTGAGTGGGATTCGTCAGGATCGATCAAATCCATGGAATCCCGAGGCATTTCGGATACACGTCGCCGCTGCACTCGCTGACGGCGGGGAGGCAGCAGCCGTGGCTATTCAAACAGGGTCGCCGTTGAATGGGTCGACGGTATGTGCTCCTCCCGAGGACGCGCCGGCTGCCTTGCTGCAGCGGGCGCGCGATCGCGTGACAGCACCGGGGCTTGTATATGCCGGTGAGCTCACCCGTTTATGACACGCGTATTGTTTGTTGTGGTGTTCCTGGTGCTCGGTTCTGCGGTTGAGTCGTCAGACGCGCCGACGACGACCGCTGCCAACCCTCCCAAGGTCACAGTTCTCCAGAACAGTCCCGGTCAGGCCGACGGGCTTATCTTCATCGCTCCCAAAGGCGCGGGTATCGGTGGTGGCCCCCAGCCGGGGCCGGTAGGTCCTGAGGTCGTGGACAGCAGTGGTCGGGTCATCTGGTTCTCCCCAGTGACAAACGGGCAGGTCGCGGCAGACTTCCGGGTTCAGTCGTATCGCGGCAAGCCGGTGATTACGTGGGCGCAGCAGGGCAACTTCGGGAAACTCGCCGAAGGAGAGTCGGTGAACTACATCGCGGACGATGCGTATCACGTTATTGCCACCGTCCGAGCAGGGAACGGACTCAACGCTGACGCTCATGAATTCTTGCTCACCCCGCAGGGCACAGCCCTCGTTACCATCTATGACGTTGTGACGGCCGATCTGTCCTCAGTTGGTGGATCGAAGAACGCACAGGTGTGGGAGGGCTCGATCCAGGAAATCGATATTCCTACCGGTAAAGTGATCTTCGAGTGGCACAGCCTGGGCAAGGTTGGGTTCGAGGAGAGCTACTGGCCACGGCCAGACGCGACGACGGAGGCTTGGGACTACATCCACATCAATGGCATCGCACTCGACGACGACGGAAACCTGCTGCTCTCGGCGCGCCAGACATCAACCGTCTACAAGATCGACCGCCATACGGGCGAGGTGATCTGGCGATTAGGAGGTAAGAAAAGTGATTTTCGCTTCGGCGCGGACGCTGGGTTTTTCTTTCAACACAATGCCGTTGCCGCTGGGCACAATACAATTCGTATATTCGACAACGAGGTGAATCCCAAGCCGGTGCTGCCGTGGTCGCGCGTCATCTGGCTGAAGCTCGATCCCTCCGCAAAGACCGCGACGCTGATCCGGTCCATCGGTCATCCGGATCATCTCTCGGCAGTCTCGCAGGGGAGCTCGCAAGTGCTGGACAACGGCAACACGTTCGTGGGTTGGGGTGAGAGCGCGCACCTCTCCGAATTCGACTCTAACGGACGAATGATTTTCGACGCTACCCTGCCGAAGGGTTACGACACTTACCGAGCCTACCGTTTCCGTTGGCCCGCCCCAGCAAGATGAGTGACCACACTCTTATTCCGACAGGTTTCATCCCGCCCGCCAACGCTTTGCAGCAAGGCTTTTTGCGCCTCCTCCTTGCGGCGCCCGCAGAGGCCAGTCGTCTAGATTCATCGGGCTCGCGGTTGTTCTCCACGACCGCTCCGCTCGGCTTCCCTGGGTCCGTACCTTGGCATTTGCGTCGCCGGAAGACGATCCAATTCAAGGCCCAGCCATACAGCTCTGCGCACCTCAGCGCACTGCATGGACGTGGGCGCCTGCCACGACGCGCCCGTGCGGCGTGCTCCCTCACATCGTTAAGCTCGCTCGCTGCCTACCGCTGTAAAGGCTAAGGCCAGCAGGCAAATGATCACAAGGGCGGCAAAGACCAGCGCACGCGGCCAAAGGGGACCCAGCTCGTTCTCAAGTGCGCCGATGCGGCGAATTGGGGTCTGAAAGCGGATGCACACTGCCGCGTAAAGAGCGATAAATGCGGGCGTGCCATCGAGGAGCGCGAGCGCCGCGACTTGGGGAGGTGTTATCCAAGGCTGCAGATGCCCATGAAACCCTGTCGTGGAAAAGTATGCGCCGCAGCGCTGGGCGCCAATCTACGATGCGACAGCTGACAGCCAAGGGGATGGCGCTCCCACCGAGACTGCTTCTTGTTGTGTTCATGGAGGCGCGTTTTGCGGGGGTGATCCACCACGTGCGTTTCCCGGTGACCGCGGTGCTCGGCATCTACGCGCGCAAGACCGGCGAGGGCATGGTGTTCTCCGAGCAGGACCTCGGGCCGGAGCCGCCGCGGCACCTGCCACAAACAGAAGAGGGCGGCCCGCGCCGCCCTCAACTGAAGGTCGTCAAGTAGCCGCCGCGGCGGCCTGAGGCTCAGCTGCGCCGGCGGCGCGAAGCGCCGAGGCCCGCAAGTCCGAGCCCGAGCAGCAGCAGCGCCGCCGGTTCCGGCACCGATGCTGCGCTCGGGATGGGGCCCGCTGTGCCGGTGAAACTCCCCGCTCCTATGAAGCTCACCCCGGTCACGAGCGCATTGGCATCGCCCGCCGTGACGCCGGTGATCCCGCCCACATCGAAGCAGGACACCCCAGCCGAGCCGAACGTATAGGTCTGGCCGCCGGCGATCGTGCCGAGGCTCGTGCCGTTGCAGAGCGACAGCGTGTAGGAGTTGGTCGCGTCGAGCCCGATCGGCATGACGACGCTGGCGAAGTTCGGGTTGCCGGCACCGGTCTGGTACTGGTAGCCGGTCGCGACCAGCGGGCCCAGATAGGTGACGGTGGCGCCTACCCCCGAGATGTCGAACCCGTATGCGCCATTGTGGCTGCTCGAGGGCATGTTGGCCGGCGTGGCGATGAAGCCCAGGTTGTTGGGGCTGCTTGAGGTGCCGGTTTGGTAGGCCCCGGCGATTTGCCCAGAGCTGTTAATCGCTTCGCCGTAAGTGGCATTGAGTGTCGTGTCGGGGTCGCTCAGCAACTGGAACCCGCTCGTGGGCGTGCCGACGAAAGTATCGGTAGCGCCGCTACTCAGGGTCACCCATCCGATCATCGTGCCTGAGGCGTTGATGCCACGCGCCCGCGTGGAGCCGCCATCAACCTGGAAGGTCTGGTAGGTGTTGGTGCTCTCGTTATACAGATAGCCCGAGAAGAATGGACTGGACGCGGTGGGTGGATTGTAGGCCGTCAGCACTGTACTGCCGACGATCTGTCCATTGGCGATGCCCTGAGCGGGCGTGAAGTAGCTCCCCGGCTGGAGACTGTTGGGTGGATAGACGGCCGTAAACGCTCCGGTGGTCGGGTTGTAGAGAAATCCACCGCTGACATTGTCATAGCCGGTGACCAGCCCGGAGGCGGTGATGGCCCGCGCGATGGTGTTGTTCGCGCCCGGATAGCTGAAGAACGTGTAAGTGCCGCCCGAGAGTATGTATCCCTGCTCGAAGGTACCGCTGCTGTTGATGGCCTGACCCACGACCACGTCGTTGTTGTTAATGCCGAAACCGGCGGTGCCGCCGACGTAGCCGCTGGAGGCGGGCGGGTTGGGCAACGCGGTCAGACCCGTGGTGGGGCTGTAGATATACTGCTGCCCGCTCGCGCTGTTGACGATAGCCTGACCGTTGTCGTTCAGCCCGGCAATGAACGAGTTCGTACCGGATCCCGGCACCGAGATGTTGTCGAACACGTAAGTGACCTGCGCGGACGCCGGCAGCGACAGGACTACCGCAACACTGGCGAGCGCGAACGACGGCTTCTTCGTTTGAGTCCTCATGAGGAGATTCCCTGCAGTTTGTGGCTGGTTGTTATGCGCAGGCGCACGCGCGGTACACCCGCGCACGCAGTGGGCGACTATATCAAATGCAACCTATGAGGTAAGTCCTTTTGTCATAACGCGATTTCAGTCCGTTGCGTCGGTAAATCAGGGGAAACACCAAACAGAGGTCCCCGCACCGGGCGCTCTCTGACGCAACGGAACGGAAACCCATTTGAGCATGCGGCAGAGGAGGGCGCCTCCCTCTCACCAGCGTCGCTCCGTGCCCTCGACCCAGGCTCAGCCGCAGCCGCCCACCGGTGGCTCGCTTGCGTGCCGTTGCTGACGTCGCCAAGGCCCGCAAACGCGCAAAGTTGCGCGACTCACGGTGACATCGCTATGGCCGTTCAGCGGGAACCGGTTGAGAGTAACGCTCGCCTGATGGCCTTCGATGGTCTTTGCGATCTCTGCAGTGGCGGTGCGCGGTGGCTGCAGCGTCACAAGATCGACCCGCCGTTTCGGAGATTTACCGAGTAGCGCAGCTCGGCGGGCAGCGACCCGTCTTCATCCATAGAAGGTGCTGGGGCGGCCGCCTACGCCGTCAGGAAGCGGAATGAGATCTGCGTCACAACTTCTTCCAAAGAACTTAATCCCGGTTCGCAGTTCAAATAGTGCTCCAAACCATAACATGGCGCACGCCAACTCCGGCCATATGGATCTTGCGTTCGATGGTTCGGTACCGACCACGGCGTTACGAAGAAGCAGGAGGAAGCGGTGAGCGCTGAGCCGTTACGGCAGCATACCGCCGCCCCAAGCCCTATCTCCGCCCCTCCTGCAGGCGTTCACGCGCCCCGCACGGTGTTGAACCCGCTCGTGGAGAGCGCTTCACGATCAAGAGAGGGGGTGCTTCGCGCCGCTCAAGCAAGGGCGGACAAGCTTCACATGAGTCGCTCAGGGAGCGAGCGTCGCGGCCAGCTGGTCACGGCCGCCATCGGCGTCGCGCTAACTCTTGCGATGGGCCTGGTGCTGCTCTTCGGCTATCGGCTCGTCACGCACATCCGTGCGAGCATCAATGCACTGCAGGCCGCGAGCGCTCTGCAAAGCTACCCAGAGGAGATCTCCGGTCAGCTAAATGAGCTGTGCGAGCGTCTCGAGGCTCGCGCCTACTCCGGCCAAGCGCTCGCGGATCTGCAAAATACGGTCGGGCGTTTCGATCGGGATCTTGGGCAGCTTTCCGAATCCGGAAACGACTCACCGCAGCTCGCCGCGGCGCTCCGGCTGTGGCACCAATACCGCGCGGTGATCGATCCGGTCGTCTCTTTCAAGGGCCAGACCTACGCACATTCCGATACGGCAAACACCACGTTCTCGCCCGAAGGTCTTGAGCACTATGCCGCGGCGGAGCGCGCACACCTGTTCGCAGCGGACAACGCCAAGGCATTGCAGACGCAGCTAGCGGATCTCGCCGCGACGCTCCAGCACACCTCCTCAGATGCTGCATTGCGTTTGCGCACCCTGCTGTTCGGAGGTGTGATTGCCGCACTGGTGCTGGCTGCGGCTGCGGCTTGGTTCCAGCTCATGCGCTCGCGGCTTCTGAGGGCACAGGCCGAGGCGCAGGAGGCTCATCAAGCCCTGGTGCGTGCCTCCCGTCAGGCGGGAATGGCTGAAGTTGCCAGCAGCGTGCTCCACAACGTCGGCAACGTCTTGAACAGCGTCAATGTGTCCGCGAACTTGCTAGATGAGCGGATGCGCACGTCCAAGGCTTCCGGACTCGCCCGAGTCGTCGCGATGCTCGAAGAGCAAGGCGATCAACTCGGATCCTTCATTGCGAGTGACGA
>Ga0187782_10004120_pt1 | contig 10858 bp, 1 predicted proteins | sample 0715_SJ02_MP15_2_FD_132454 | JGI IMG/M metagenome (GOLD analysis project Ga0187782, IMG submission 132454) | Tropical peat soil microbial communities from peatlands in Department of Meta, Colombia - 0715_SJ02_MP15_20_MG | ecosystem: Environmental > Terrestrial > Soil > Wetlands > Peat | place...
CTGCTGGGGACGGTCAACAATACCGGTTCGTTCCTGCTCAGCGCCGGCGCCAACACCACCCTGCTCCAGATCGCGGGTGGTAAGAACGTGATTCTGGGCGGCGCGGGCACGGTGACGATGTCGAGTTCCGGCGGCGGCACGCCCGTCATCAACCAGACCTCCGGCGGCGCCACCCTGACCAACACCAACAACACCATTCAGGGACAAGGCGAAATCGGCAACAACGGACTGGTGCTCATCAACCAGGCAACTATCAATGCCAACGTGGCGGGCCAGACCTTGACCATCGACGCCACCACTCCCACTAACGCCGGGACCATGGAGGCCACTGGCGGGGGCATCCTGAACCTGAGCAACAACGTCGTCAACAACCAGGGCGGCACGATCATGGTGAACGGCGCCACCTCGGCCGTGCAATTTGTCAGCAATGCGACCATCCAGGGCGGTACTCTGGCGACCGCTAACGGCGGCTTGATGCAAACCGCGCCGGGCAACAGCATTACTCTCGACGGCAGCACTCACGGAACGCTGACCAATGCCGGGACCTACATCGTCCCCAACAACAGCGGCACCGTTCTGGTGGGAACGATCAATAACACCGGGGCCATCCAGCTCAACGCCACTGCCAACACCACCCTGCTGGAGATCGCGGGCGGCCAGAACGTCACCCTGACAGGAGCAGGCACGGTGACGCTCTCTACGACCGGGGCGGGCACCGCGATCATCAATCAGACCTCCGGCGGCGCCACGCTGACCAATGTAAACAACCTGATCCAGGGACAGGGGCAGATCGGGAATAACGGTCTGACGCTGGTCAATCAGGCCCCCGGAGTCGTCAACGCCAACGCGGCCGGCCCGCTGATCCTTAACGGGGCCCCGGTCACCAACCAGAACCTCATCGAAGCCAGCGGCGGCGGGACCCTGCAGACCAACACCACCATCAGCAGCCCGGGCGGCATGATCGCCGCCGCAGGCACAGGCTCGACCGTGCAATTCTTCAGCGGCACCACCATTCAGGGCGGCACACTGACCACCAGCAGCGGCGGCGCTTTGGGCACGGCCAGCGGCAATACGGTCACATTAAACGGCAGTACGGCCAATGGGCCGGTCACGAACACCGGAACCTACACCGGTGCCAATAACAGCTCCACCGTGCTGGCAGGAACCATCAATAACACCGGAAACATACAGATCGCTGCGGGCATCAACACTACTCTGCTGCAGATTGCCGGCGGCCAGAGTGTGACCCTGGCGGGAGCCGGCGCGGTGACGCTTTCCACTGCCGGCGGAGCGGCCATCATCAACCAGACTTCAGGCGGCTCTACCCTGGTCAACGCCGGCAATACGATCCAAGGACAAGGCACGATCGGCAACAACGGCCTGGCGGTCACCAATCAGGGCACGATCAGCGTAAGTTTCTCGGGAGCCGGTCCCTACACCCAGTCGGCCGGATCCATCGTAGTACCCGCGGCCACTACTGACTCGATGACAAGCTTCTCGATGAGCGGCGGCACCGCGCAGGTGGACGGGACATTGAGCAGTCCCGTGACGGTCAGCGGCACCGGCACGCTGATCGGCAGCGGAACCGTCAGCGGCGGGATGAGCAACGGCGGCGCGGTCCAGCCGGGGGATTCGCCGGGCATTTTGACCGTCAATAACGGCAACTACACACAAACTTCCGCCGGAGCGCTCAACATCCCGATCGGAGGGACAACCGCAGGAACTCAGTACTCTCAACTGAACGTGCCCGGTACCGCCACGCTGGGTGGCACGCTCAATGTGACTCTGACCAACGGGTTCGCGCCAGCGTCCGGGAATTCGTTCACCATCCTGACGGCCGGGTCTGTGTCCGGCACCTTCGCCACGGTGAACCTGCCTCCGCTGAGCAGCGGAAGCTGGCAGGTCACGTACAGCGCCACTTCCGTTGTTCTTGCTGTGGCGCAATCATCCATCGCCCTTGTCCCCAGCGGCCCGGTCAATTTCGGGCAGGTGGATGTCGGCACGAGCAGCACCCAGAACGTATCTCTCTCCATCAACACCGCACTGACGCTCTCTACGGTACAGGCCAGCGGCGACTATTCCGTGCTGAGCAACTCCTGCGCGCTGAACACGCCGCTTCCGGCCAACACCATCTGCACTCTGCAAGTGCAGTTCACGCCCACCAAGCCGGGCCAGCGCTGGTTCCCGCTGGTGGTGACCGACAGCAACTCCAATCAGTACAGCTTCGGCCTCGAAGGCACGGGCGTCGGCTCTGCCCTGGCGTTCACGCCCGGGATCATCACCACCGTGGCGGGCAACGGCACTCTGGGCTACAGCGGGGACAACGGTCCGGCGACCAGCGCGGAACTCTATGATCCCATTGGCGTGGCGGTGGACAGCGCGGGCAACCTCTTCATCGCGGACTATGAGAACGCCCGCATCCGCAAGGTAAATACCAGCGCCACCATCACCACCGTGGCGGGCAACGGAACTTCAGGTTACAGCGGGGATGGCGGTCCGGCGACCAGCGCGGAACTCAATCTTCCCTTTGGCGTGGCCCTGGACAGCGCGGGCGACCTCTACATCGGGGACTTTGGCAACTCCCGCATCCGCGAGGTGGACGCCAGCGGCGCCATCACCACCGTGGCGGGCAATGGAACTCAGGGTTACAGCGGGGACAACGGCCCGGCCACCAGCGCAGAACTCAACCGTCCCGGTGGCGTGGCGGTGGACGGCGCGGGCAACCTCTACATCGCGGACATTTACAACCAGCGCATCCGCAAGGTGGACGCCGGCGGCACCATCACCACCGTGGCGGGCAACGGCACAGCCGGTTACAACGGGGACAACATCGCGGCCACCAGCGCGGAACTCTATGAACCCGACGGCGTGGCGGTGGACAGCGCGGGCAACCTCTACATCGCGGACTATCTCAACCAGCGCATCCGCAAGGTGGACGCCAGCGGCACCATCACCACTGTGGCGGGCAACGGCACTCTGGGTTACAGCGGGGATGGCGGTCCGGCCACCAGCGCGGAACTCGACCAACCCTATGGCGTGGCGGTGGACAGCGCGGGCAACCTGTACATCGCGGACACCTTCAACCAGCGCATTCGCAAAGTGGACGCCAGCGGCACCATCACCACCGTGGCGGGCACCGGCACAGCCGGTTACAATGGGGACAACATCGCGGCCACCAGCGCGGAACTCTATCGTCCCTCTGGCGTGGCGGTGGACAGCGCGGGCAACCTCTACACCCCGGACATTTTCAACTACCGCATCCGCAAGGTGGATGTGACCACTTCGGCGTTGTCTTTCAGCTCACTGAACGTAGGCCAGACCAGCAGCGCGCAGAGTGTGACGGTGTCGGATGTGGGGAACGCGGCACTAAATTTCAGCTCGTTCCTGGCTTCATCCAATTTCCTGTCGCAGAGCGTGGGCAACGATTGCGTGACGGGGACTCCGCTGGCGGTTGGCGCCAACTGCACACTGGGTGTCGCCTTTGCTCCCACCCTGCCGGGAAATCCGCTGACCGGCACACTCACCGTTAGCGACGATGCCTTCAACAGCCCGCAGTCGGTGGGCCTCAGCGGCATCGCGACCACTGCAAGCCAAACAATTACGTTCACCACGAACGCACCGGCCAGTGCAGCCTACAACAGCAGCTTCACTGTGGCGGCTACGGGTGGCGCAAGTGGGAACCCCGTGACCTTTACGAGTTCCGGGGTGTGCAGCAACCTGGGCGCAACGTACACGATGACCAGCGGAACGGGAACGTGTTCGGTGATTGCAAACCAGGCGGGCAATGCTGACTACTCGCCTGCACCGCAAGTTACCCAGTCCACGACGGCGACGCAGATCGCGCCCACGGTGAGCTTCACCGGCGCGCCGGCCAGCGCACCCTACGGCTCCACGTTTAACGTGACTGCCACCACCAACGCCAGCACCACGGCCGTCATCACGGCCAGTGGCGCTTGCTCGATCACTGGCAATACCGTGACCATGACCAGCGGCACGGGCACCTGCAGCCTCACGGCAAGTTGGGCGGCAGACGCCAACTACACCGCAGCTTCGCTCAGCCAATCCACGGCTGCTGTAGCTTCGGCCGACCTGGCTGTAGCGATGACCGCTTCGCCGTCCCCGGTGCCGGTGCTGGGCAGTGTCACTTACCAGATCACGGTCACGAATAATGGCCCTAGTCCGGCTACCGGCGTGGTGCTGACCGACCCGATTCCGGCAAATACCGTGTTCGCCAGCATCGACGATCTTACGGACTGCGCGGTCACCTCAGGGACGCTCACCTGTAACTTCGGCTCGGTCGCGGTGGGTGCGGGCAGCGCTATAACAGTGAACCTGATGCTTGTGCCGCTCGCCGTGCCCGCGGGCGCAGGCACGTTCGATAACACGGCCACGGTCACGGCCAACGAGTTCGATCCGACGCTCGCCAACAACACCGCAACCCAGACCGTTCAGGTTACGGGCACGAGCTTGCCCGGAGGCGGCGCCTTCCGCAGTCTGCCAGGGTTCTTTACGAATATCCTGGCCGGGAACGACGACAGCTCGGCTGGACCTGTGCCGATGAATCTAAACCTGAACTTCTTCGGCCTGCAGGTCAGCACGGTGTTCGTAAACAACAACGGCAACATCACGTTCAACTCTGCGCTGTCTGAGTTCACGCCCTTCCCGCTCTCGACCACGGACGTGCCGATCATCGCTCCGTTCTTCGCCGACGTCGACACCGACTTCCCCTCGTCTGGCCTGGTCACCTACGGAAACGATACGGTGAACGGGCGTCCGGCCTTTGGTGTGAACTGGCCCAACGTCGAGTACTACGGCGAAAGCGGAGACGAGACCAGCCTGCAGAACATTTTCCAGGTGGTGCTGATAGATCGCTCCGATGTGGGGGCCGGGGACTTCGACATCGAGTTCAACCACGACAAGATCCAGTGGGAAACCGGCGACGCCAGCGGTGGCGTGGACGGGCTGGGCGGATCGTCGGCGCGCGTCGGCTACTCCAACGGCTCGACGACAGCGGGTTCGTTCTTCGAGCTGCCCGGATCCGGCGTGCCCGGCTCGTTCCTCGACACCAATACGACCAGCGGCTTGATTTATAACACGCTGAACAGCACCCAGCCGGGGCGGTATCTGTTCCAGGTGAGAGGCGGCACGGTGCAGTCGTCGGCGGACATGGCGATCAGCGGCACGGGTCCGTCGTCGGCTTCGGCAGGTGCTACTGTCAGCTACGTGTTCACCGTGACCAACCTTGGGCCTAACACGGCCACGGGCGTGGTCGTCACCGACACCTTGCCCGCCGGTTCCACCTTCGTTCCGGCAGGATCCAGCAATATCTGCCAGCAGACCGCGCCGGGTGTGGTGACCTGCAATGTGGGTTCGCTTAACAACGGCGCGAATGCGGTGATCACCATTCAAGCCGCACTCCCGCCGACCGCCTCCGGCCAGGTGACCGACACTGCCGTTGTTTCCGTTCCCAACAATCAGGACCTCAACCTGGCCAACAACACTGCGACGGTGCCGACGACGATCCTCGTCTCAGACCTCACCATTACCAAGACGCACAGCGATCCGTTCGCGCAGAGCCAGGCGGGAGCTACCTACACCATCACGGTCAGCAATGTCGGCGCTGGCACGACCAACGCCGCGGTGACCGTCAGCGACAACTTGCCCGCGGGGCTCACGGCAACCGCCATCAGCGGCGCGGCGGAGTCAAACTGGACGTGCACGCTGCAGCCACTTGGCTGCACGCGCAACGACCCACTGGCGCCGGGCGGCAGCTATGACCCCATCACCCTGACCGTCAACGTCGCAGCAAACGCGCCAACCCAGGTCACCAACGTGGCTACGGTCTCGGGCGGCGGCGAAGTGAACACTGCCAACGACACGGCGAACGACGTGACCAACATCGTGGCGGCTGCGGCCAGTGTGACGACCGCAGTTGCCGTAGTGCCACCGTCGAACGCCAGCGGTACCACTGTGACCTATGCTGCCGTCGTGACCAACAACGGACCGTCCACGGCGTCGAACGTTGACCTGACAGATGTGCTCACCGGCAATGCCACGTTCGTAACGCCGCCTCCTGCCGGCTGCACTCTGGTATCGCCCACCAGCCTGGATTGCCCGGTGGGAACGCTGGTGAATGGCAACCAGGCGACCTTCATGATCAGCGTGCAACTTACAGGCACGGGCTGGATCAGCAATACCGTTCAGACCACCTCGACCACTCCGAACCCGAGCGGCAACGTGGCCCCGGTGCAGAACGTGTCCGCTGGCGGCAACACGGTAACCGGCGCCGGAGTAGCGGTGCAACCTGCCGACAGCACGACCGGTGCGTCGCCCGCGGTGCTGACCTTCGCCGATGTGACCGGCGGCGGGACGACGACACTCGCCAGCACCGCGACGGGATCGGCTCCGCCGGCGGGGTTCCGCACCGGCACGCCCGCCGTGTTCTACAACATCGCTACCACTGCGGCTTATTCTGGAGCGATCGGCGTGGCGTTGAACTTTAACGGCGAAAGCTTCCATCATCCCGCCAAGGTTCGCCTCTTCCATTATGAGAACGGCGCGTGGGTTGACCGCACCGTGTCCGTTAACCCTGCCGGCGGTTACGCCATTGCTTTGGTGCGGTCACTCTCGCCATTCGCGCTATTTGAGCCCGTGGACCAGCCTCCGGTGGCCAACCCTGGTACGGCTCTCACGACTGCCGGGACCAGCGGGCAGGGAGCGAAAGTCACGCTGAACGGTTCTGCGTCCTCCGATCCCCAGGGTTATCCGCTCACCTACAGCTGGACCGGACCGTTCCCTGAGGGCAACGGTGTGGTCACCGGGGTCAGCCCAACCGTCACGATGCCGATGGGCGCAAGTCAGGTCACGCTGGTAGTGAACGACGGCGAGTTCGATTCTGCGCCGGCTTCGCAGGCCATCACGGTCACCGACTTCAGCATGGCGGTGGCGGCGGTGGGTCCGACTACCATCGTTGCCGGCGGCTCGTTGAACTTCAGCGTAACCGCCAGCCCGCAATTCGGACCGTTCCCGGCAGCGATCACGCTTGCCTGTTCAGGACTGCCGCAGGGCGCAGCGTGCAGCTTCTCCTCGGCCATGGTGAATGCCGGCGGGACGGCATCCATGCTGACCATCACCACCACGGCGCGCTCGACCGCATCGCTTGCGCCCACGCGCCACGACAACCACGCTCCGCTCTATGCGCTGTGGATGCCGCTGCCGGCAATCCTGCTGATGGGAGCGGGCGCGCGCCGCCGCACTCGTCGCCGCACCGCTCTGCTGATGCTGCTGGTGCTGCTCGGCATGATGCTGCTGCTGGTTTCCTGCGGCGGCGGAAGCATGGGCACAACCCCAGTAGTGTCGAACGGCACGCCTGCGGGCAGCTACAACCTCACCGTCACCGGAACCACCAGCGGCGGCTTGCAGCACACCACCATGGTGAGCTTCACGGTGCAGTAATGTAGACGGGCAAAACTAGGTCGGGTGGGCACCCGCGGTTTACCTGGGTGAGCTTTGTGCGGACACCCGCTCAATTTGGTTCTCCACGCTGTCATCCTTCGCGAGCCGAAGGCGAGCGGAGGATCTGTCGGGAATGCCAGCGCCGCCGATGCAGGTGGCGCTAACGGCATCGTCAGATTAGGAGGACATGTCCATGCTCTTCCTTACCGCTGACCAACATCGAAATGTCCTGCAACGGTTGCTCGATCTCGGTAGGAGCCGCGCAGACAAGATACCTTTCCATGCCGCAGGAGTCGAATACACGTCCCTGATGCTGTCCTTTCTGTTGCAGAATCTATCCGCTGCAGACGCGCTGTTGAGGCTATCGACATTATTCGGAAAAGAGTGGTATCCGGTTGCTGTGGGCTACACAATCGCTCGCACGATGTTTGAAGTAGACGTAGCGGCTCACTACATCGCGAAAGCACCCGCCGATCGTTCTCGTCAGTACATCGACTTTGCAGCGGTCTTGAACAAGCGCGCGATGGACGCATGCAGAGAACATCGGAACAGCAAAGATCCACAATGGAGAGAAGCCATGAATCGCCTTTGGGACAATCACTGGGCACCTCGCGAATCAGAAGTTATAACCAAATTCAACGCAGTGGCTCCAAAGTTCACACGAGTCAACAAGAATGGAAAGACGAGTCTTTTCCAAAACTGGACAGGGAGGTCATTGCGTCAGATGGCAGAGGAAGTTGAGCACGCAGAGGCATACGACCTCTTCTACACTGAGCTTTCTTCGTTTACTCATGCTGACGTGCATCTCGCCAATCGCTATCTTCGCGTCCACCCAGACGGCCCGACATGGTCACAACGGGCCAGCGAAGGTGATGCGGGTAATGTATTCAGACATGCATCGTCTTTCCTGACGTGTTATTTGGGGCTGTTTGGTGAGCAGTTCAAGACCTGGAACGAAGCAGAGGTTGACAGTTGTTGGCGGTTTGACGCGAGTGACAAAATAAACTAGGTGACGACGAATTGGATTCCCGTGGGCGGCGAGCCCACCCTTGGCTGCTTTCGCCAAGGGTGGAGGCTTTTGCATCGCCCTACTGCGTCTGGTAGGTCAGCTCAATCGAGGCCTTCGACTGACTTGACGGGCGCACGCCGCTAACGTCGCCGGTTTCGACCGGACCCGTGGTTGCCCCGACGTTGCGCGTCGGGCTACCAACGCCAAAGGCCTGGCGCCCCTGGGCGGCGGCGGTTTGGCCGGGATTGCGGATGGCGGTCAGGCGCAGGACGCCGGTCCGGCCACCGCTCAACTGTACGGCGTAGCTGTGTCCGGCGACCGCCTGCGCATCCTGCTGGTACTGCACTCCCGCCAGTTTTCCGCCGCCGAAGGCCGCGCCTAGATCGGCGATGCCGTTCTGCGCCGAGAGCGTGAAGTGTCCGCCGGCGAGCTGCTCGGCGGTGATCTCGACGTCAGCCGAGCCGCAGCTCGCGCCCGCGCCGGAGGCGAAGCGGAACCCCACGCATCCGCCATCGCCAATCTGGAGAGTGGCGCGCCCCGCCGCGCCGGCAGTCTCCAGGCCGCCCTGCGCCGGCCCGGTGGCAAGGAAACTGAAACGAGCGAGCGGCGCCGATTTCCCCACCGTGCTTTGTTCCTCGACGGTGTGACTTGGGTCCACCACCACGGCAGCCTGAGGAGAGTGCGAAATTACGCTCGCGTTCGCCCATTCGAGCGCGGCCAGGGTGCTTGCGCCGGCGCGCACGTCGAAGGTATCCGACGAGACGACCGCACCGTTCACCACCAGGGCGATGGGCACATGCTGGGCGTCGGCGTTGCCGGCGTTAGTCACGCGGAAGCGCACATCCACCGTGTCTCCGGGCTTGGGGATGGAAGGCGTGAAGGAGACGCTCGCAGCGTTGATCTGCAGGTCCGGCATTGGCCCGGTGGGCGCCGGGCGCACAGCCTTGGCCATCCCGCCACCGAAGGCGCCGCGCGTCCAGGTGCCGTTCACCGCAGCGCCGCCGACGCGAACCGCTTGTCCGCAAGGCGTGGGCGGAGCTTCGAGGCCGAAGCTTATGGAAAATACTTTGGTGGCCGAGCTGCCGCCCTGGCTGCCGGTGATGGTGACCGCAAACAGGAAAGTCTGCGAACCTGAGATGGGGTTGGGATTGCTGTTGGTGAAAGTGAAGGTTGGCAGCGGCGGGCTGTAGGCGCCGCTCGAGAATACGGCGCTGCCGCTGGGAGTGCTCACCGTGACTCCGGCAACCAGGCCGCTCCACTGCCAGCTCATGTTGGGGGCGTTGAAGCCATTGATCAACTGGAAACCCAGACTCAACTGCGCCTGGCCGCCGCCGGGAGGAATCTGCAAACAAGCCGGCACGCCGGTGAGGTTGATGTCGCCGACATTGAAATAGAGCGTGGTCGGCGCGTTGCCGGCCGGTGGCGTTGCCGCGGACGGCGTAACCACGACGGTTGTCGGCACCGCCGAGACGTTTCCGCTGCTATTGATGGTGGCGGTGAAATCCACGGCCTGCGGCGAAATGTAGGGAATCGCCGTCAACTGAGTCGGATTACTTGAGACTTCGGGCGCGCTGGCGAGCGTCAGGGTTACCGAACCGGTGGTGATGTTGTCAGTGCGGGCGGCGCTGAGTGTGAGGGTGTCCGTAAGCACTCCGTTGAGCTCCACGGGAGTAGAGCTGCTGGTGTTCAGGCCCGAAGACGTGATGATGATCGCCGGCGGAACACCGATGATGATCGGTAAGCTGGCGGTGTTATCGACGCAATTCGGCTCAACTGGAGTGGGACAGGTCGGGCTGACGTCGACGGACAAGGTTGCCGTCGTCCCAGCGGGGATCGTGGTCGGGATGTTGAGCATCGCCTGGACCGGAACCACCTGACCGACGGCGATCGGTCCGGTGATGGACACCTGCGCCGTGATCACGGTGTAACCCGTGGGGCTGATTGAGAAAATCACCGGTGGCGAGGCTGTGAACGGCGCATTACCGGCGTTAGTGACGGTTGCCTGGATCGTCTGCTGGCCCGTCCCGAGCGTCGCGCCGCTGGTTACGTTGGTGATCGCGGTGACTAGGTTAGGCAACGGAACGTTGGGTGGCGTGATCACGACGGCGAAGGTCCCGCTGTCGTTGGCACAGGTCGTTTCGGGGACCGTACAGCCGGGGTTGGCGGTAGCCACCAGCTGTGCCTGGGTGACCGCGGTCAGGTTGGGAACGGTGATGGTGATGGTGCCGGTCGCGCTCCCGCTCGCGCCGGGCGCCAGCGCGGCCAGTGCGCCGGTAGCCGTGCCCAGCGACGTCCCATCGAGTTGCGACAGGGAGAATTGGACGGTGGTCGCCCCGGACGTCGCGGTGCCGATGTTGTTCACCGTCGCGATGAAGGTCTGCGCGCCGAGGCCAA